>Ga0206955_1293_pt2 | contig 10892 bp, 4 predicted proteins | sample Alteio_BWOrgHeat_34_FD_153247 | JGI IMG/M metagenome (GOLD analysis project Ga0206955, IMG submission 153247) | Enriched cells from forest soil in Barre Woods Harvard Forest LTER site, Petersham, Massachusetts, United States -... | ecosystem: Environmental > Terrestrial > Soil > Temperate forest > O...
GGCATTGCTATGTGCATGCAAAGGCAAAAGCAGTTCGGTTGAATCTGCTGATCCTACAGATGATACAACCCAAAAAGTAACGCTATCGCGCGAAACAAAAGTTGTTGAACCCGATACAATTCAAAATCACCCCAAGATCGTAAAAACAGCCGATATGCATTTCCAGGTGAAGAGTGTGCGGCAAACAACTGAACAAATTACAGCACTTACCGAAAACTATAACGGACAGGTAATTCACCATGTGATGCGCTCAGCTGCCGGCGATAGTGTGGATGTTCGTAAAGGTGATGATTCGGTTATGAGGGTTACCCTGATCAATTCTACCGCGGAGATGATTGTTAAAATACCTCCTGCAAACCTGGTGGATTTCATGAACCATGTTGCCCAATTGGGGATCCGCATAAATGATCAAAAAATGGATGTTAATGATAAATCGCTGGACTACCTTTCAACCCGGCTTAAACTTAAAAATCAAAGCGAATTGGTGGAATCACAAAAGAAAACGATAGTCAATAAAAAAGACCCTGATAATTTGCTGGCTTTTAAAAACAATATGGTTGATCAGCAAATAAACAATCGTAAAATTGATGACTCGGTTAAATTCAGCACGGTTATCTTAAGTTTTTACGAAAACAACGCAGTCAGCAAAAGGATGATGGCCGATAATAACCTGGCAGATTATCAGCAACCCTTTTCAAAACGATTCGGCATGTCTTTTGAAAATGGCTGGAATGTATTTGTAGAGATATTGATAGGTGTTTCTAACTTTTGGATCCTGATACCCGTCGGCCTCGGAATCTGGCTGACCATCAGATATTTTAAAAGAAAGATGCTTGCTAAAGGTTGATTAAGCTGATTGGGTGAGTGGTTAAATTTAGCCACGATGGAAAACCACTCACCCAGTCAACTTTATCCAACTCAATCAACCAATTAAATTTTAACAATTCAGTAAACATTTATATTTTTGCCCAACAATAAAAATCAGCGAAAAATGAACACAACTGAAAATGCCAATTCCGAACGTCACTACATTACTATCGTCATTGCAATTATTATAGGCCTTTTGGGTGTGTATCTTCGTTTTGCCGATTTTCCTTACAATAATATTGTTGCCAATATCCTTTTAATAACCGGGGTAGGAGTCGCTTTAAAGGGCGTTTTCGGAATACTGGAGTAAGTCCATAGCCGATGGACCATGGTCCATCGGCAGAACTGCAATATCGCAACAGCTCTTTGTTCTTCTTACTATGGACCATGGACTATGGTCCATCGGCTTATTTAGGATGATAATCCGATCCATTTAAAATCTTCTGTGCATCATTATCCGCCATTAGTTGCTGCAAAGTAACATCGGGGTGCTTCTCCATATATCTTCTTACAATTTGCCAACCGGCCCAAACACCAAGTTTTGGAGCTGATTCATTTTTTTCGCCCAGGCCGGGAGTGAAGGGTGCTACGGATAAATATTTCTGAATTTTTTGGTAATCGCTTTCATACAGCAGATTTTGATCAATAAACCATGCCCAGATCTTCGACTCAAACTGCTGGCACCATTTTAATTGGGCATCAGTGTAGCCTATTTTAAGCGTGTCGGCCTCGTCTGGTAATACCTGGTCCATAAAATACATGATCTTACCGTTATAGATCATTTTCGACATCAACGTTTTACTGCTGTCGCTTTCCGGGAACATATCTTCGCGCACCATGGCCTCAGTTAAGCGCGGGCAAATATTTTGTTCATTAAAATTGCGTGACATGTAGCGCGGCCAGGCGGAAGTTAACGCCGGGTAAAACCTTGAATTGCTGCCCAGGAATAAATCAAGCCCAACACCAAAAAGGTTGTTGTCGGTGATGATTGGTGTTTCAAATCCCGAAAAGAACGCATATACTGCCGGCAGTTTTTTATCAGGATAATAATATTTAATATGCCTGAAGGCGTCAGTAAGATCAGCCTCGGGTTTATCCAGGTTGGGATAAACGGAGTCAATATCATGCTTCAGGTCGTTATAGTCTTTAGTTACAAAAACTTTGCGTAACAGGGCAAAGTAAGCCGTGTCGGTAGTGTTGATCTGGTTATCCTGTAACAGCGTTGCGATAAAATCGTGGTAAAACGCTCCATATTTATTTTGCAGGTAAGCAGCCTGCCTGGCCATGGGCCTGGTTTTCATCGCATCGAAATCTTTATCAAAACGTTCTATTTTTACGTTGACCGGAATATTGCTTACATCAACCTTTTTATGGCCGCAGGCGCTTAATAATACGCCGGTAAAAAAAAATAGGTAAATTTGTTTTGTTTTGTTAAAAAGGATCATTTTTTATGCTTTGGGCAAAATTAATTTTTTATTTGCATTAAACACCCTAGACGCCGCAATTCAAACGTTAGTTTAGGACCTGTATAAAATCACTATTTATAATGAAGATCGCATTAGCACAGCTTAATTACCATATTGGGAACTTTGAATCAAATACCGCAAAAATTATTGATCATATTCATATTGCGCGCGATAACGGCGCCGACCTGGTTGTTTTTGCCGAGCTATGTGTATGCGGCTACCCATCGCGCGATTTTTTAGAGTTTGATGAGTTTATTGACCTGTGCGAAACATCAGCCCAAAAAATAGCAGCTGAATGCCATGATATTGCCTGTATAATTGGTTTGCCGACCCCCAATGATAATAATGAAGGCAAGGAATTATATAACTCAGCCTATTTTATTGAAAACGGGATCGTTAAATCGGTTGCCCACAAGGCCCTTTTACCAAACTACGATGTTTTTGACGAATATCGTTATTTTGAACCATCTACCGAGTTTAGCTGTATCGATTTTAAAGGGCACCGCATTGCCCTTACTATTTGCGAGGATCTTTGGAATGATATTGAAAACCCGTTGTACATAACCCGCCCGATGGACATTCTGATAGAAGAGCAGCCTGATGTAATGATCAATATAGCAGCATCTCCTTTTGCCTATAATCATGATGAAGAGCGCATTGAAATTTTGAGTGATAATGCCAAACGATACAAGCTGCCTTTATTATATGTGAACAACATAGGAGCGCAAACAGAACTGATATTTGACGGTGGCTCGCTGGTTTTTGATAATACCGGGCAACTTATTGATGAGATGCCTTATTTTGAAGAAAGCATCGCTTATTACCAGCTTGATAAAGGTGGAGAAGTTAGCTTTGAACACCCATCAACTTTACGAAAAGAGAAGCAAAGCGATATTGAACAGATCCACCAGGCTATTCTGTTGGGGATCAGGGATTATTTTTATAAATCGGGATTTAAGCAGGCTATATTGGGCCTTTCAGGCGGGATAGACTCTGCAGTGGTTTGTGCACTGGCAGCCGAAGCTTTAGGCGCTAAAAATGTGATGGCTGTATTATTGCCCTCACGTTTTTCAAGCGATCATTCTATAAAGGATGCCGAAGACCTGGTGAAAAACCTGGGATGCATGCACGAAACGGTGAATATTAAAAACATTACCGAAGCAATTGAAAAAACGTTAAGCCCGCAATTCAAAAACTTACCTTTTAATATTGCAGAGGAAAATATACAATCGCGTACCCGGGCGGTGCTGCTGATGGCGATGTGTAATAAATTTGGTTATATTTTACTGAACACTTCCAATAAAAGTGAGGCGGCAGTTGGCTACGGCACTTTATATGGCGATATGTGCGGCGGGATTTCGGTTATCGGCGATGTTTATAAAACCCAGGTTTTTGAACTTGCCAGGCATATTAACCGCGAAAGAGAGATCATCCCGATAAACTCTATTATTAAGCCGCCTTCTGCAGAATTAAGGCCGAACCAAAAAGATACCGATTCGTTGCCGGAGTATGATATACTGGATAAAATAATAGCAGAGTACGTTGAGGGCAGGTGTTCATCAGCTACTATTATAAAAATGGGATACGATGAAAAAATCGTCCGCAAGGTGATCAGGCTCATCAACCTTTCAGAACATAAACGATACCAAACGCCACCGATATTGCGTGTTTCGCCAAAAGCATTCGGAATGGGCCGGAGGATGCCGATTGTTGGGAAGTATTTGTCGTAAAGGCCAGCCCCCTCTAAATCTCCCCCGGGTGGGGAGACTTTTAGCTGCAGGATAATTTAAAAAGTCCTCCCTGCCGGGGAGGATTTAGGAGGGGCTGATATTTTTTTTAATTTAGCAATTAAACCTTTTACCAATCGTTAGTCTAATAGGAATACCGGGAGAAAAATATCATGAAAAGATCACTAATTTATTTGGGACTCGCAGTTGTATTACTGTCGGGTTTTTCTGCGTGTACCAGTTATAACTACTACACTGCGGCTATCAATAAAACAAACATGGGTGGTTATCGCACTTTTGCATGGATGCCGCCTTCAAAAGCCTCCGGAAATAATGTGAGCCAGGCGGCGGATGCCAAAATTAAGGATGCAGCTACCAGCACCCTGGTTGCAAAAGGTTTGCAGCTAAGCCAGAACCATCCCGACCTGGTTGTTAGCTACACCAGTATTGTTGGGCGTGGCGCTCGCACTAATTATTACTCACCCTATTCATACTACGGCGGGTTTTATCCCGGCTGGGGATTTGGTTGGGGCTGGGGAGGATGGTATCGTCCGTATTATGCATTCGGAGGTCCTTTTTCTTACTATGGTGGTTTAACCTATGCCGAAAAGGAACATTACAAAGAAGGTACGCTAATAATTGATATTATTGATACACGCACCCGTAAAATTGTATGGAGGGGATTTGGCGTTGGTGAAGTTCATCATAATCCTCAAAAAGATATCGACGATTTGCCAAAGGTAGTAAACGGGATACTGGATCAGTTACATTTAACACCTCCTTCACAAATGGGAATGAGGCAGTCTTAAAAGATTTAAAGGAGATTATTGAATCCCTTTTGCCGCAGGCAAAGGGGATTTTTGTTTTCGGTACAAATGGTAAGCCCCAAAAATCAGAGCAATAATAGCTAAGACAATAACCCAGGTATCAAGCGGACAGGTTGCGTCAGGATCTGTTCCCCCGCAAGGTTCGCCGGGCTGCGCAAAAAGCACAGATGAATTAAGAATAAATAATACTAAAGCCCCCCAAAATAATTTACCACGCATACACCGGATTTTATATATCTACAATTATACAAATGTACGGTTTCCCGTAAAACTTTTATCAATATTAATGGCTATGTTACAAATAGAAAAAATATAATCAAAATATTTAAAACATTGGCGTTGTTTAAGTTGAGGCTTTTAGCTTCTTATAGTTTGATAAATGTTCCCTGGCCAACAGTGCTGTTATTACTGCTGTTAATTACATTGATAACATAAGTGCCTGGCATCAGTTTGCTTACATCAGTTTGCCAGCTTTGTTGATTTGTCGTCGCTTTTGTTACCACCGATCCCAAAATATTTATAATCTGGATACTATAAGAAATTGAAGGCGCTGAATTGGGTGCAGATGCACTACTGTTAAAACCAGGAGCAATATTCAAGTTCAGGGTGCTTTTTGCCGGGTTAGGATAAACTACGATACCTGTTTTAACAAGGCTGGCTCCATTGCCATACATAACGGTAACAATACTTGAATAGGAAATGGTTCCGTTAATATCTTCTATCTTTAACCGGTACATGTTCGCTCCATTTGCCGGGCTTTTATCCAAAAAGCTGTAGGTTCCCTGGGCGTTTGATGGATAACCGCCCAAAATAGTAAAGGTAGTTCCGCCGTCGGTACTTCGCTCAACAGTAAAGTTAGTGTAGTTTTGTTCGTTTTCGGTTGCCCAAACAGCCTGTGCGCCGTTTTGCACTTTGGTTGCTGTGAAATTTAGCAGGTGTACCATCAGGGCCGGGTTTTCGCGAATGACCAATTGAAAGCGCTTGCTGCCATAGCTGTTGGTATCTGTGGTGATATCAAAAGTGTATGATGGGTTATGGCGCATATCTAATGAATCCTTATTGAATTTGTCCATTAACCAAACATCGTACAGCTGTGGAACAGCCGCGATTTCAGTCATGTTTAAACCATATGTACCATAGGCCTTCGCCGTCACAAATAGTGGAATTATTTGCTGCTGTAATTTCGGTAAGGGCATTTTATTGATAGCCAGCTGAATGCTGTCGGATGAAAAACTGCTGATGCTTACCTGGCCATTTCCCGGCCTGTATGGGGCATCCTCGTCACCTACAAATTTCGATGAAGCGCTTGAATTAAAACCGATATAAATGTCATCCGTATTTATGGTATCCTTCACCATCTGTAAACGGAGATGCTGATCAATATTTGTATTGTTTAAAGCCGCCAGGTCGCCCCTTGTCGTCATAAATAAATTCAGGCCAGTATTTTGTGCGGTGGTTTTAGCTGTTTCATTAAATATCAGCTGCGGATTTGAACTGCTTGTAGCTAATACGAAAAACCCTTGTCCGCTTACTATCGTTCGGGTACCGTGATTGGTGTATATACCGCCTTTTTGGTAAACATCATAATTATTGGTAACATCATTAAGCTCATAAACCGTTATTCCTACGTTGCTTGCGTAAATGCCGGTGGTTGATGAGGTGGTATTATACGACTCCCAGTCAATTGAACTTGCATAAGGGTTACCCACAAAATTGAACCCTCGTACTGTGTAATTTGTTCCTGTTCCCGAACCTGTATACCCGAGGTAAGGAGAGGCCGGGGTATACCAGTCGCTAACAATCACCTGGCCCTGGTTAAGCGTGCCTGTGGTAGCAGTTGTAACAGTTACCGGGGTATAACCGGGTGTGGTTTCTGTAGTTAAAGAAGCGGACGCCTTATTTCCTCTGAAGAAGTATAAAAAGCCATTACCTGCCGGGATATTAAAGGTGCCTGAACTGCTTGCGCCTGTTAAACTATAATTGTAAGAGGGTGAATTATTTATAGCACTAATACCCCAGAAATTGCCGCTTGTAAAGGTTAAATTACTTGGCGTTTGGTCTTCCCTGTATAAATAAAGTGTTGGATTACCTGTTTTGTCAAAACCGCCCCCTGAGGCACCTGTAAGGACAATGCTACTTTGTAAATAGTTAATGCTGCAAACATTAAGCGAACCAACAGTAGCCGCGTAAACTGGCGATGACCCGAGGCGGTAGCCGCGGTACCCTGCCCCGCCGGTTATATATCGCTGCACTTTTACATTGCCTGTAATACTTGGGCCAACAGGTATTGCTGCTACGGATGCGGAAGATGTAGCAGCTGAATTTAAAGTCAGCAAGCCATTTGCATTCAAAATGGTTGAAGTGCTGTTCCCGCTCATGGTTAAAACGCCGGTATTGGTTATATAAAAAGAACCGCTGGCCATTGTTTTTGTTCCGGCGCCGCTAAATGTAACTTTACTAAAGCCTGTTCCGTTGCCGGCACCACCGGCTAAAGTTTGGGTTGTTCCGTTAAAATTTACTTGTGTGCTAAAAAGGCTTACATAGTCACCTGCATCATTGACCAATGTATTAGTAAAATCGCCGGCTATATTAAGGTTGCCGCTGCTGGCTGTTTTAATACCGGTCCCTGAAAACTTAATATTCTGATAGGTTACTCCGGATGATAAACCTGTTATGCTCTTACTGTTGTAAACAGTTTGAGCGGCACCTGAATATTCAATCGTGGCCCCAGCATTATTAAAGGATACAACATTGGTACCCGCAGATGACAGGCCGGATAAAGCCGTGGTATTAGCAAGCTGTAATGTAGCAGCAGAGGCTGGCACTACTGCAAATGTAGAAGTGCCTAAAGATGTATTGGATGTTTTAACTACCCCCGTGAGATTTGTAATGCCGCCGGTAACATTAAATGCAGCGTTGTATGCAACTGACCCATTATCAGATGATTTTAACGATACATTTCCCGAAATATTTAAGTTACTGACAGATGATGCTATTGTTGCAGTATAAGTACTGCTAAGAGCAGTATTTGCTTTAACAAGCACGCTATCTGCGGTTAACGTGCCCGCACCCGAAAGTGTACAGGTATAACCAAGCCCGGCGCTGGCATCGCTTTGATAAGTTATTGGCCCTAAAACGTTTAAAGTTGCACCTGTATTTACCACAACCCCCGGCGCCTGGCTGCCAACGTTGCCGAAAGATATAGCGCCCACATTTACAGTGCCCGATGCTGTCAGCACATTGGGGAAATAGTTAAACGTGCGGTTAACCCCTATAATTGCCGTGTTTGAGCTTGTTGGCACCACGCCGCTTATCCAGTTGGAAGCGGTATTCCAATCCGTACTGGTAACACCCACCCAGTCATAGGCCGTTACGCATGACAGCGTTTCGGTAGTAGAACCGCTGCCGGTAATATTGTACGCGGTAATGGTATAAGTAGTAGTAGCGAACGAAGAAGTGGGTGTGCCGCTGATCTGCCCGGTTGTTGTGCTGAAGCTTAATCCCGGTGGTAACGGCGCGCTTATGTGGTAACCGCCCAAAGACAAGTACTCTTTAACAGTATTGTTCGTAAAATCCGAAACATATAAATTCCCCTGCGAATCGGCAGTAAAACCCTCAACATCGTTAAAGCCGGTTAGCGTATTCAGCAGAACGCCTGTATTGCTGTAAATTTTCACTTCGTTATTATGTGAATCGGCAACAAATACGTTTCCTGATGCATCGACGGATATGGCCAGTGGGTCGCTATAACCGCTGCTGAATGTGCCCAGGTATGTTCCAGCAGAATTGTAATAGGTTACATAACCCTGGTTGGTGCCGGTTAGATTGTTTGCGCGGTTTAGTACATAAATATTACCTGAAGCCTGATCAATGGCTACACCATCTGATTCATTCATCTGGGTGTTCGAGAGCGTTTGCAACAGGGTGCCGGAAGTATTGTATTTAGTTACAGAACTTGTATATGGCGAAGTGTATACATAGGTCGCGATATAGAGATTATTTGATGCGTCAATACTAATGCCAAGCGGGTGGCTTAAACCTGTGATGATGGTTGACTGATAAACACCAGCCGAGTTAAATTTATAAACAGAACCGCTGCCTGTATCTTCTACATAAGCATTGCCTGCCGAATCAAAAACGATCCCTTCGGGATTACTCATGATAACACCGGTCCCAAAAGTACCTAAATAAGTATGGCTTGAGCTCCACCTGCTTACGGTTTGATTATTCCAGTTAGCAACGTAGATGTTGCCGGAAGCATCGATAGTCATTAAACTTGGTCCGCTTAAAGTTGCGCCGGTCAGCGTGGTGCCTGTTGAAGAATAAGAATAACCTACAACTGCACCGCCTGTATTTGTGGGCGTTAAAGTAGTCATGGTAGCCCCCACTGTTAAAACGTCGGTTGAAGGCGTATAGCTGATTATTGGTGCTGCGGGGCTAACGGTTATAATTAAATTAGTATTGCTTGAACCGGAACTGTTCGTAGCTGTAATAGTAAAAGTAGTGGTTGGGAAAACTACGGTAGGCGTGCCTGAAATTACGCCGGTTGATGTACTGAATGATAAACCTGTTGGCAAAGTGCCGCCGCTTATTGAAAAACTTGATGCAACACCACCGGTATTGGTTGGTGATGCCGGCGTTATCGTGCTTCCAACAGAATAAGTTACCGTTCCAGGCGAATAGGTAATAGCCGGAGCAAGCGAATTAACGGTAATGTTTACTGTAGTTGTTGCGCTGCCTTTAGCGTTGGTGGCAGTAATAGTATAAGTTGTAGCTGAGGAAGTAACAGTTGGGGTGCCTGATATAACCCCGGTTGACGTGTTGAACGACAAGCCTGCAGGTAACGCAGTATTGATTGAATAACTTGTAGCTGCCCCGCCTGTGTTTGTTGGCGTTAAAGCAGTAATAGTTGTTCCTTTTGTATATACGTTTGTTGACGGCGAGTAGCTGATCACAGGTAATTGCGGAAGAACCGTTAATGTAACCGTAGTGCTGCCGCTGCCTGCCGTATTGGTAGCCGTTATGGTATAAGTTGTCGCAGTGGATGAAGCTGTAGGCGTTCCGGAAATGACACCCGTTGTCGTATTAAAGGACAAACCTGCCGGCAACGTTGTGCCTATGGAATAACTAACGACGGCGCCACCTGTATTCGCGGGTGTTAACGAAGTTATTGCTGTTCCGACGGTGTAAGTGTTTGTTGAAGGTGAATAACTGATAGCGGGCGGCGTTGGAACAACACAGGAAATGGTGACGGTAGTTGTACTTGTACCACCGTCATTACTTCCTGATATGGTATAAACCGTTGCTGCCGATGCTGCCGTTGGGGTGCCTGAAATAATCCCTGTATAACTATCAAAAGATAGGCCTGCCGGTAGTGTGGGGCCCACTGTATAAAGGGTATCTGCACCGCCTGTATTCGTTGGTGTCAGTGGCGTTATAGCTGTACCAACGGTATAAACGTTAGTTGATGGTGAATAACTGATATTTGGTGGATATGGCGTAACTGTTATTGTTATAGTTGCACTCGCGCTTCCTCCGGCGTTAGTGGCTGTAATTGTATAGGTTGTTGCAGTAGAAGGAACTGTTGGCGTGCCGGTAATTTTACCTGTAGTGGTACTAAACGACATGCCAGTGGGCAGTGTAATGTCTATTGAATAGCTCGTTATCGCTCCGCCTGTATTTGTCGGTGTTATGGCAGGGGCTATGGTCGCTCCTTCAGCAATAACCTGCGATGCCGGCGAAAAATAAATGTTAGGCAGTTGTGGTAAAACAGTTAAATTAACAGTAGTACTGCCACTCCCTCCGCTATTGGTTGCAGTGATAGTATAGGTTGTAGCTGATGACGTTGCTGTTGGAGTACCGGATATAATACCTGTAGTTGTGTCAAAAGATAAACCTGCTGGTAAGCCGGGACTAATTGAATAACTTGCAATTACACCACCGGTATTTGTTGGCGTTAACGATGTTATTGCAGTTGCGACATTATAAGTATTTGTTGACGGCGT
>Ga0206955_1299_pt1 | contig 10858 bp, 9 predicted proteins | sample Alteio_BWOrgHeat_34_FD_153247 | JGI IMG/M metagenome (GOLD analysis project Ga0206955, IMG submission 153247) | Enriched cells from forest soil in Barre Woods Harvard Forest LTER site, Petersham, Massachusetts, United States -... | ecosystem: Environmental > Terrestrial > Soil > Temperate forest > O...
GCCCCCTTCGTTGGCGACCACTTCAGCCACACCGTGATTTTCCCGCGCCCACCGGATGGCGGACCCGTAGTCAGGGCCGTAGATCAAGAGGGGTAAACCCACGGCGGTATAATCCGTAAGTTTGCTGGGAAAACAGTTTTCGGTATTGGCGCGTTCGGACGGATGAAAGGACATGGGTACAAACAAGACATCGGCTTCCTGGCGAAGTCGGACGATCAGTTCCTTGGAATCAAGTGAGCCTTGGAAATGGACATTCGGGAGATCCAAATTGGCAAAAACGCCTTGGCCGCGCTTTCCCGGCGCAAAGATGAGTAGTTTTCCGCCAAGCGGCTTGAGACATTCCGCCAGCAAGCGCAGGACTTCGGTCGAGTAGACGGAACCCGCATAGGCGACGACCATGCCTTCCGTCCGATGCTGCAAGCGCTCCGTGGGAACTTTCGCCGACGCCGCGTTGGCTGCTCTTGATGGGTAGAGCAGCTTTCCGCCAACGCCGTAGCGTCGCGTGAAATTTTCCACCATGAAGGGAGAAACGCACAGGCGTGAGGTGGCCGTTGCATAAATTTCCTGAAAGATCCGTTCCTTCCAATTTCTCATGACGGACGGGGAAGGAAAGGTATCCACCCATTCATCGTGACAAATCATGTGCAACGGGATTTTTTGTTTCCGCGCCACCGCGGCAGCTGTGATCCAGGAAACGCCATGAGCCACCGTTAACAGGGCTTCGGGCCTGAATTTATCCACGATGGCCTGAAATTTTCGCGCTCGTACGTCAGCTAAAAGCAGATTTCCCGCAGCGTACCAGCGGGTGAACCGTGAATTTTGGAGGCGAGTCAACGGCAAGGGATGAAAGTGATAGCGGACTTCCTTCAACCGGCGTTCCGGCAAAGAGGCGTGCAAGCCTGCCTCCGCAATCTGCAGGCGCTCCGCTGGATATGTTTCCAACAGGCGGTGAAGGAGAGCGGAGCCGTGATAGGAAGATTCGACCGGCACGTCGCCCAGATAGAGTAGGCGCGGCAAGGAAGTCTTTCGGTCAAGGTCGTTCATGACGGGATTTTCGACGGTCGTAATCAATCAGCCTTCATAACCATCAAGTGGAGTGCCGCTTCGGCCACTTGGTCCGCAGTCACCGAAGCGGAGTTGCCCATGCTGGGTTGCAGCACGCGGACATTTCTCCCCAAGGGACGAAATCGTTCCGGCGATAACTGACTTTCGGGATTTCCTCCGATCGGATGCCGGAAAATGGCCACGACGGGCACCTCCAAGACACCGGCAAGGTGGGCGCCACCCGAATCGCAACTGATCACCACCGAACACAGTCGCATGGAACCGGCCAGCTCCATCAGATCAGTTTTTCCGGCGAAATTCAGCGCATGTCCCGGCAACTCCCGGCAAAAGCGCTCGCACTGAATGGATTCCTTTTCCGTGCCAAAGACGAGGAAGCAAACCTGACGATGCGCGACAATCTTCTTCGCCGTCTCGATGAAATTTTCCACCGGCCATTGTTTGGCGGAATCTTGAACACCGGGAAAGATTCCAATCAAGAGACATCCCTTTTCCAAAGGCCCCAGCTTTAATTCGGCTGAAAAAACTTTGTTCCGGATTGAAAATGAGAGGGACTTGTCTTCCACCGTCGAGGAGGCCAATCCGAGCGCTTCGAGAAGATAGAGGGAACGGGAGGCTTCGTGGCGGGTACCTTTGTCCACGACGACATGGGTGTAAAAGTCATCGCGCCCGCGATTGGAAGCCTGCTTCCATGGCGTGGCGTTTTCAAAGAAAGTTATCCGTTGCGGAGCGTGGCTGAAAAAAGCCACCAGGTGCGCATCTTGAAAATCGGCATCCCAACGCGGGCTGAGAACAACGTCGAACTTCCGTTTCATTAAATTTTTACGGCCAAAGGTCATGGCCCGGAAGACGTTGGAAGCCGCCCGCCACGGATCGGAATTAAACGGATATTCGATGACTTCATCCACGATTTTCAAAAGTTCGATAAACTTTACCCAGGGTCGGGCGACGGCCAACGTTATGCTGGCGCCGGGCGCTTTGCGCTTGAGTGCCTCCAGAAACGGAATCGTGAGAAGGACGTCACCCAAAACATCCGGCCTGAGCACCAAAATATTGGCGGAGGAAAAGTCGCGGACATCCGGTAATATTTTTTTCCCCACATTGGGAATGCCCATCATCGACCCCACACAAAAAAGAAAAATCCGGCTCCGCCATATGCGGGCAAAACGGGCATAAAGAGCGTACGTGAGTCTTTTCAATTTAGTGACAACTATGACGCAACCGCATCATCAGGGAAAAATCACCGGGACCGTCCAGGCGCAAGCAGGAAGCTTTCGGTAAAGGTCATCTGCAATTCCAGCTCGCGTCCCGAATCGACCTTGACCAGGGTCGGCAACGCATAGAGGGAGTAATCGGCTTCCACGGCAAAATCGAACAATGCATCCGGCTTGCAATCATAAGCACGGAGGTTGTGGCGGTTCCACTCCAGCAGCACATGAGGTCTCACCCCGGCAAGGCATTGCCAAGCGCCGCGCAAAACGTCCAGTTCCGCGCCTTCCACGTCACACTTGATGAGAGAAATTTCCGGCTTGGAGGCATTGAGCCACCAATGGTCCAACGTTGTAATCTCGACCTCAATCTGCGACACAGCGGCTACTTGTTGGGTACTCTTGATCCCGTCGAACAAGCTATTCTCCCGTGAGGACAAGCTGAATGAGGTTTTACCTACAGTCGCGCCAACGGCTTTCGACACCAAGGTCCAACGGTCGCGATAGGGAGATTCCTCAATCGTTCGAGCCAGATGGGACAAGACATTGGGCGAGGCTTCAAACGAGATGACCTGTACGTCGGCGGCGGCTTTAAGAACGGGAATCGACATCAGCCCGATATTTGTTCCCACATCAAGATAGTGCGTCCCCGGACGCGTGAGGCGGGTCAACAAGCGGACATTGTCGATCTCGAAGATGCCTTGTTCGCAGGCGGCCCGAAAACTCAGCGAGCCTTTGGGAAAATGAACGCGCGTGCCCATGTAGGGAAAGGTCCCGGCTATACCGGGACAGCTGCCGTACAACCAATATTTGATTATCTTTCGCAAGGTCATGAGTTTTGTTCTTTCCGCGTCGGTCAGCGACGGATAAAAAGCGCGTCGGCCTGGAGCAGCTCACCTTCCAAAGTGCGATAGCCCGCCTCTAAATCGAACATACCGAAGCCTGCGGCCATCATCTGTTCATAGATATCGCCGAAGAGGGCGGAGCCTTCATAAAGCGGTCGAAAGGAGACCTCACACCAAATCATTTTGACCGAACGCAACGTTTCCGTCGCCCCTGCGAACACGAGGTGCTCGGCCCCCTGCACATCGACTTTCAGCAAATCGACCGGGCCGATTTTATATTGCCGCGTCAACGCATCCAGCGTTTGAAATTCGCAGGGCACGCGCCGGGCCACGCTCACATCGAACCGGGCCATTTCGGGCATGCCCCGTTTGGTCTTTAAAATGGAAGTGGTCGCATCGAATTCATTGATCTCAAGCTCCATCGAGCCCGACCGGTCGGACAACGCGCACTGGACGACGTCAAAGCGGGGAGTAGGAAAAGTTTTGCGCAAAAGAGCCGCGTGGTCCGGTTGCGGCTCCACGAGAAGCGCCCGCTTGATGCCGCAAACTTTTTCGATCACTTGGGTAAAATCTCCGGTCCGGGCGCCTACATCGATGAGCGTCAGCGACTCTCCTTGGCGCAAGTACTTACTCATGGCAAAAGGAAGTCCCGCATTATTATACGTGATCCCGATGCGCTGATAGAGGCGGCGAAGAATGGGTTCTTTGATCCAGGCGGGGATGGGCATGTTCGTCACATTTTCTTGATTAATTGCACCACCATTTGATGGGAGCCGTAACCCCATTTTTGCTCGACCGCGCGAGATCCCAGGCCGCTCGCGCACTGTTCCAAGTCAAAACTTAAACAGTTCTCCACACGATCAAGCAATTCGACGAAGGGAACCGAGAGATCCAGGCTGAGTCCGTAAGAGCCATTCGCCAAGTGCCGTGTGGAGAAGGCAACCGTAAATTCATTGATTCCAACGCGAAGATCGAGCATCTGATTTTCGTTCAAGGTACCCAACGAACCAAAACCGATGGCGGAGCCTAGTGCATCGTGCCAGCGGATATCCAAGGCCAACCGGCGAGACTGGGGCGAGCGAATGGATATTTGCAAATAAATCGTGCCGTCGGACGGATCCGTTTCCGCCCCCTCGTTCGAAAGGAGCACGGCGGTGGTGATTTTCGGCCCGGAAACGGGACCGTCCTTTTCTTCCCGCACAAAGCGATCCGTTGCCACCCCTTCCTGAAGATACGCTCGCACGACGGAATGGACGTCGCCGTCGCGGGCCACCGTGCCCGTCCGAAAAAAGATCGCACGCGAGCAAAGATTCTGGATGGCACTCATTTGGTGGCTGACAAAAAGAACCGTCCGGCCTCCCCGGGCGACGTCCTGCATCTTGCCCAGGCATTTTTTCTGGAATTGAGCGTCCCCCACGGCAAGCACTTCATCCACGATTAAAATTTCAGGCTCAAGATGCGCGGCCACCGCAAAGGCCAACCGGACATACATGCCTGAGGAATAGCGCTTCACTGGGGTATCCAAAAATTTATCCACCTCGGCAAAGGCGACCATCTCATCGAATTTCGCGCTGATTTCCGCGCGCCTCATTCCGAGGATGGCGCCATTGAGGTAAATGTTTTCGCGACCGGTCAATTCGGGATGAAAGCCGGTTCCGACCTCCAGCAAGCTCGCCACCCGTCCCCGAATCCGCACCTTTCCCCGGTTGGGTTCCGTGATGCGGCTTAGGACTTTTAGCAGAGTGCTCTTTCCCGCGCCATTGCGCCCGATCACGCCTACCACCTCTCCTTCCTTCACTTCAAAAGAAACTTGTTTGAGGGCCCAAAAATCTTCCCAAATGGAGCTTTGATCGGACGATTTTCGCTGGCGGATCAATCCTCTGAATTTATCGCTGATGACGTCGCGCAGGGCGACATACGACTGGCGCTGACTCCTCCGGTTGAGGCGATAACTTTTGCCCAGGTTTTCGACCGAGATGACAACAGGCGTGCTCATGGAAAATTGGTGATGTCGGCAAAGAGCGGAACGGTCGCGTTAAACAATGTCCGCAAAGCTTCTTTCCATTTTTCGAAAATACCAGATGCCCACGATCAGGGACAACCCAACGCCACCAAGGGAAAGAAGGATGCCTGGAAGATAGAGTGAGGAATTGCCGCCGAGGATGGCCCAACGAAAGCCATCGATGACGCCGACCATCGGGTTGAGCGAATAGAGCAGGAAAAGATTTGGGCCGAGCTTTTCCCTGATCACGGAACTGCTAAATCCGACCGGGGAAACATAAAGTCCAAACTGGACGAGGAACGGGATGACATAACGAAAATCCCGGTACTTGACGTTGAGGGCCGTGATAAAAAGACCCGGCCCCAAGGCCGCGAAAAAGGCGACAACGACAAAGAAGGGCAGCGCCAGGATATGCCAACTCGGCGCAAACCCATACCAAAGCATCATGACCACGAGAATCAGAAACGAGATGAGAAAATCTGCGAAGGACGTGACGACTGCGCTGGCCGGAATGATCAATCGCGGAAAATAGACTTTGGAAATCAGGTTGGCATTGCCGACCATGCTCTGGCTGGCCGACGTGAGCGCCGAACTGAAAAACATCCACGGAAGCAGGGCAGCAAAGACCATGATGGCGTACGGAGCGGAGCCATCGGAGTGAAGCCCGGCCACCTTGCCAAAGATAATCGTCATGATGAGCATGGTCAGGAACGGTTGGAGCAAGGCCCATACGACACCGATAGCCGTCTGCTTGTAGCGGACGGAGATATCGCGCTGGGCGAGAATGAGAAAAAGGTCCCGATACCGCCAGAGGTCGAGCCAGTAGTGTTTTTCTGTCCTGCCCGCCTCGAGGATGAGGTCGAACTCCGCATCGGGAACGCGGGAAGAAGAGGAAGCCGGGTCGATCGTTGTCATAGGTTACGCAGAGGTCGTCTCTGGCAAAATCCGGGCAAGCTGCCGCCCGTGGCTTTCCCGCGAAATTCGCAGGAAGCCCGCGGCTCCATCATGATTATTTTTTTCTCGAGACAAAGGAGTCTTGTTGCAAAACGCTCTTATCGTCGTCCACCGAACACGGCCCGCACAAACGGCAACAGACGCCGCGCATTGCGTTCCCAACTGCGCAGCATTTTGATGCGAGCCATGACGTGCTTGCGCCGTCCACCTGAAAGTTTTTGCGCATGGGCCATCATCTGGTCCATGCGGGCCGAGCTCTCGTCAAAAAAAGGCATGATCTGCTGGCCCAAAAACCGCCCGGCCAGATTGCGCAATTCCGCGACGGCTTCGTAATGCGTACGACGCTCTCCCGCAAGATAAACCGCACGCACCGCGCCAAGGTCTTCGAGGTACTTCAGTCCCTGACTGGCCGAACCCTTGCTCATCTGAAGGCGCTCGATCAACGTATCCATGGCCAGTGGTTGCTCGGAGAGATAAAGCAGTCCGTAAATTTCGGCGTAAGAACGAGGCTGCCCCAAGGCACGGGAAAAGCGAACGAAGAGATTGATGGTCTCAACCTCCACCGGCTCGAGTTCCAGCGCGCCGGACTTGAGGTCTGATTTATCGGCAATATTCACCGGGCTCAACTTAGACAATAGACCTATTTTGTTCAATATAAAATGAACAAACTGGTCTCATTTTTGACTTTCAAACCGAAATTGGCCGGCCACATTTCGACGACGGCCTTCGTCACATTTTTGTAACTTCATCTTCACACGCGTGTATTCTACACTGAGCCACGCTGGCAAATTACCGGCGCACGCAGCCCTCCTCGCGAGGAAGCCTCCATGAAAATTCTTTTGCTTAACCAGTTCGGATACGCCTCCGGCGCACCGACGGGGCGTATTCTCGCCGAGCTCGGCGCGGAACTGGAACAGCGCGGCCATCGCGTGTTTATTCTGACCTCGGACTCTTCCTACGGAAGCCATCGCGGGGGCCTCGGCCGTCTTTTTCAGGAAGGTCTTTCCCATTTATCCTTATTTGCGCAAAGCCTCTGGCATCCAAAAGTCGATACCGTGATTTCACTGACTTCGCCTGCCTGCCTAGCCGTTTCCGCCGGCCTCATTGCCAGAATCCATCGCGCCCGGCACTTTCACTGGGCCATGGATGTTTATCCCGATGTCGCCGTCCGTCTCGGCGAACTGAGACCGGGTCCGCTCGTTCGTGTTCTGACGTATCTGATGCGCCGGGCTTATGAAAAAGCCGATCGCGTGGTCACTCTCGATGAAGATATGCGCGAATACCTTAACCGGAACCATGGGATTGATTCCGTGGTAATCGCCCCCTTCCCCCCCGAAATCAAATGGCCGGCAATCGAAGAGAATTCGCCCTCCACCAAGCAATGGCTTTATTCGGGAAACTTCGGACGCGCGCACGAGATCCAGGCGCTGCTCGAAATTCAAAAGAAACTTGAACAACAGAAAGTCAATGCACACTTGATTCTTCAGGGACAGGGCCCGCAATTTCTTCTGAGCCAGGAACAGGCGACCCGCCTGGAATTACGCCAGGTGCAATGGCGCGCGCCAGTCCCCGTCAAAATGCTGGGCGAAGCCCTGCTGCATTCCGACGTTCTGGTCGTAACCCGCAAGGCGGAAATGAAGGGCCTGCTTTTACCCAGCAAACTGCTGCTCGCCGAGCTTTCAGGGCGGCGGATACTCTGGATTGGAGATACCGATGGAGCAACCGCGCAAAAACTTTCCCGGCAAGGACGCCACGGGGTCTTTGCAGTCGATGAGATCGATGCGATCGCGCAGTGGCTGCGCGGCTGTTTTAATGGGGAATCGTCCGACGCTGCCATTGAGCCGGCCCCGATCGACTTTGTCCGTCGACAGGCTTTTCAACAATGGGACATCCTTTTGACGGCTCGAAACTAAACACTACCCTGCATTCCATTTTAGCCTCTTCGCAAATCTCCGGACAATCATGGCAACCGTTCGCTCTTTCACTTACGGCATTATTTTTGCCACTTGTCTCGTTTTAGCGCCTGGAAGCATCGCCCAGGAACCGTCCGCGAACACGACGACTCCTCCACCCTCGGCGACCATCTCCATAAGAGTCCAACAAATAATTGCTGAGTCCCAGCAGAGCCTCGACAACGGCGACTTGGACAATGCGCTGGCCAGTGTGGATTCCGCGCTTCAACTCGATCCTCATAACGCCTCGCTTTATGAATTGAGAGGCTCGATCTACATCAAAAAGAAACTGTGGGACCGGGCCGAGAACGATTACCAGTCGGCACTTCAGATCGACCCCACCGCCACTTCATTCAAATACAAGCTGGCCGAAATAAAATTTTTACAAAAGGCCTATGCGGCGGCCCGTCCGGGTTTTCTCGCACTCGAAAGCGATCCCGGCCTCGGCGAATTGGCAAAGTACAAGGTCTTTCTCTGCGACTTGTTCGGCTATCAGGAAGCGATCGCCCGCCAGGAACTCGACGCCTTGAACAAGGCGCCTGAAAAACATCAATCCTACTATTTCTGCAATGCGGTCTGGGACCTGTATCATCAAAATCGGCAGGGAGCCAACAAGTGGATTGTCGCGGCCTCGCACCTCTACAGCTCATCCGAAATGGATCTCTATTTGTCCAACTTAAAGCAATCGGACAGCCTCAGTGCGCCCATCATCTCGTTTACAACCAAGCAAGGAGTGACCTATACCAACGCAAAGGTCTTCGTCGAAAGCAATGGGTTGCGCATTTCCTCAACCAAGGGTTGGCTCACCGTTTCTTTTGACCAATTGCCGAGCGATCTTTCGGACTTCCCTGCGGATTTGCGAAAAGAAATTGAGGTAAAAGAAAATCCATCCCCCGCCGCCAAGATCGACACGGAGGTGCTGAGTTTTTCCACCAAGGGCGGAAAAAAATATGACCGGGTCAAATGGTCGGTTGAGGACGATGGTCTGCGCGTCCTGACTTCGGATGGCTGGATCACGGTGCCTTTTGACCAATTGCCGGGGGATCTCTCCTCGTTTCCCGCGGAAGTGCAGACGCAGATTGCTCTCAAACATAAGGCAGCCTTGGACAAGGCCATCGCCGCACCGCATCCACCGCCGGACAACGACCCGGACATCGTTCCAGCCATCGAAAGCCCGGCGATCAACATCGTCCCCCCCCGAATCCTCCCAATTTAATTTGCATCCTGCCGAGGCGAAAGACTGCCATTTCGGCACCTGTGTGGCCATTGAGGGAAATTTGATCGCTGTTGGCGCGGATGGAGCCACCTACGTTTATGAAAACAATGAACTGAAGGCGAGACTCTGCCCGGAAATCGATTCCACCCAAACCGGTGACTTGGTCAACTCGATCAGCCTTTCCAACCAGACACTTGTCACTGGCACCCGCCAAGGCGTCTATATCTGGGCGGCAGGCGCCAACGGCTGGAAATTACAGGCCCATTTGAACGTTCTTAACCCAAGCACGGTAGTGGTGGACGGCGATAATTTGGCAGTCGGAACCAACGGCGGCGGCATTTCGGGCAATGTCATCTCCTTTTACACACGGAAGGGCGAAACCTGGGAACCGACTTCCCGAAGCGTCAACCGGGACGGCGGTTGGCATTCCGCCGATCGATTCGGCCATGTGGTGGCCTTGAAAAACAAGGAAGCCCTTATCGGAAATCCCAACTGGAGCAAGGATGCCTACGATAATCGCGGTCCCGCCTACTCGGGCCGGGTGTTCATCGAGAAATTCGATGGCCATACTTGGAATGAAGAGGGGCAACTGGCCTCAACCGACGCCGCAATCGGTGCCAATCAATTTGGGCAAAGCGTGGCAATCTCGGACGACTTCATCGCCGTCAGCAGCACCAATCGCGACAACATCGACTACGCGCCCCATCACGGCGCGGTGCATCTTTTCCAAAGAGTGGGCAATGCGTGGACGAAAAAGAGCATCATCAAAGGCCCCGATCATGCCAACGACGCCAGCTTTGGCAGCGGCCCCTTGGGATTTTCCCAACATACCCTGGTCATCGCGGATCTTGGCGTAAGCGCCCACGTGCCCATTGTGCTGTTGGACACGGGAAATAGCACGGGGAGTGCTGGGAACATCCAGGGGGCTGGAGCCGTTTATGTTTACGAGAATCAAGTTCTGCAGGACACCCTCACAGCTCCCGATCCGGTGAACAACTTAAGCCTGACCGGATCACCTGATCAATTCGGAAGCAGCCTCGCCACCAACGGGGATACCCTATTGGTGGGAGCTCCGGGCAAAGATGGGGGGGCAGGAGCGGTGTATATTTGGAAGCGTCAAAATAACCGATGGCACCTCGACACTGAATTGAAGGGATTTCACAAACAAGCCAACTTCAATTATTGAGATTGATCGGCAGCCAATGCCGCGACTCAGACTAGGATCTCCTAATGGGCCAGGGGCGGCGCCGGAAGCGGAAGATATCCCGTTTCCTTGAGGATGGACATATACAACAAGTGCTTGCGTGGAGGATAAATGTTGCCTGCGGAGATGAGCCAGGTCCGCGCCTCTTCCGGTTTTTTGTGGACCAAATTCCAAGCGGCATTACCGAAGTAATACGACGGCCTTGAGGCCACCTGATTGAAGGCGTCAAGCTCCTTGGCGGCAACATCGTCGTGTCCTCCCAGGAGATCGCAGAGAAATATTTTATAGCAGGTCAAGTCCCTGACATCGTCATCCTTGCTCTCCGGCAACGCGGCGAAAGCTATCCGCGCATTGTCAAATTGGTGCTGCAAGAATTGGAGATTGGCCAAATCATACTTCGCTTCAGTGTTCGCGT
>Ga0206955_1301_pt1 | contig 10827 bp, 8 predicted proteins | sample Alteio_BWOrgHeat_34_FD_153247 | JGI IMG/M metagenome (GOLD analysis project Ga0206955, IMG submission 153247) | Enriched cells from forest soil in Barre Woods Harvard Forest LTER site, Petersham, Massachusetts, United States -... | ecosystem: Environmental > Terrestrial > Soil > Temperate forest > O...
AATTCTCCCACTCCATTACTTTTTCCTGTGTAAACCTCAAAAGAGTACCGTAACACTTCATCGGGGTTAACCAACATTTCTTGCCGTTTTATGCCCTCTCCTGCCAATCGTTGAAATCCCATCTTTTGGGCTGGCCCGTTAGATGGAATTTCTCTTCCCATCAACGGACGCAATCCAAGCTCTCGAACTTCCCTCTGTTCACCCTTTATAAACCGAAAAGAACCCCGAACCCCCGCTCCATTATCATCAAACACTGCAGCAAGATTTTCAACAACCATCATCGCCCCATCCGGCGGAACAGTTAATAGTTTTTCGTAAGCTTTTTGTACCTCATCCGCTATATTTATTTCAATTTCTTCACCACTGCTATTACGTGATATATACGTACGTTTTACCAGATGCTGCTCATCATACCCCTCTACAAGCCTTTGAACCATGTTCAAAACTTCACGGGGAGTATCTTTTTCTATAAGTGGCATCAAAACTGCATCGATGACCTTTGGTCCCATCGCATATAACAACTCCTCCAAAATTTTAAGCCGTTCACCTGAAGATGTCTTAATTGGATTGACTAACGCAGGCATATCAGGATCTTGAAAGCTTAAAAGCAATCGTTTTAATCTAAGTACTTGCCCTGTTTGATCTGGAAGAGGCAATTGCACTAATCGGTTCAATACATCTGCATAGGTGTCTGCAGGCATGGCTAAATCTACCTTAAGCACTAAATCGTTATCAACATTCCCAGGCAGTTGGGCACGATCGGATGTTGTAATCATGGCTGGACTCACATTCATCGCAAATCCACCAGAAAAATATTTTCTTGGTATAGTTTCTTGCGTCAAAGGGTCAGGTTCTTCTTTGATGTAATTGAAGACGCCTTTTTTGAAGGCTTGGAGGTAGCGTTGGTAGATAGCTTCGATGTCGTTTGTTTGGATTCCCGCTTTCGCGGGAATGACAGAAGCAGCATATTGTACCCCTGCTACTTTACTCTTATCCGCATAAACTTGTTCTAAGATACTGTCTTTGATTTTCTTTTTATACCATGTCGCTAAGATGAGACTGTTGTAGACTTGGCGCAGTTGGGAGAAATTTTTGTCGTCGTTGACTTCCTTGGTGAGTTCGGGGATGACGATTTCGCGGGTGATTTGAGAACCCAAAGTACTCACGTCATTCTGAGGCGTAGCCGAAGAATCTAAAGGTGTCTTGAGATCCTTCGCTGCGCTCAGGATGACAGCATTCTTTTCAAGCGCTAGGTAATCCTGCTCGAGCATTACTTTTAACTTGCTTTCGACGACGTAGGCGGTGCCGGCTTGGGGGTTTTCATAGACAACGGCTTTTTCGGGGATGATCCATACTTTGTTAAAGGTATTGACCGGAATATTCGTCGTGCCGAATTTTTTCTGCGCTTCTTCATAAATGCGTTTCCAAAATTTCTTGCCTGTTTCTCCTTCAGGATAAATTAAACTCGCGGTGATTTGTTTTAGCATGTAATCTTCCGCCAACAAATCCCGGCCCATTTCTGTCAGGCCAAATGACTGAGGAATTATCCTGTCTTTTTCATAGGGGCTTAAGTTAACCCATAAGTCTTTTTCGGGAATAGTCAAACTAGCCAGGAAGTATTTGATTAGGCGAGTGGATTCTTGTTTTAGTTGTTCTTGCTGAGATCCTTCGCTACGCTCAGGATGACGATTGTCCACATCCCCCTGATCCAAAATAAAGTCGAATTGTAATGGATTGTCCGGATGGACCTTGATACCTTTAAGGATAGGCGGGTTAAAATCAGGGCTTAAGCCTACCCTTACTCCTGGGGCAGGCAGGTGAAATTCCCCACCCGCCAGCTGGGCTTGAGCCAAAGGCACAGGGCCAAAAGTATTGGCTAAAAAGGCGGTTAGGACTACAATATATAAAGATGAGGATTTTCTCATATCTATATAAGTGTGCACTATAAATGGCCAAAAAACAAGGGCAAATGGCCTATCTCACGAAAACGCTTGCCTTAACCGAATTTTAACATAAAATTTGCTTTTTAGGGTGGATAGCGTATACTTAAGACATATGACAAAACCAATACACACCTTCCACGTACCGGTTATGGGCACCGCTTTCTCCATAGACACGCCCTTAAAGGTGGCGCGCTATGGCATTCACTCGGTCATTTCCCTGGTAGACGACACTCTTATCGAGCAAATGCGCAAGTTTTATTGCGAAAAAGAGGGTGAAGCTTATACCCCTATTACCAAATATGACGAGGACTTCCGCGCCCGGCGCATTACTGCGTATTTGGACCTGGTCAACCGCATTGTCCAGCGCCAGTTTGCAGAACTTAAAGCCTCTGCTTTTGAACCTGGCACTGAAATTACCAAATATTTTGAAATGCTGCCGGAAGATTCTGTGCTCAAAGCTGCCTGGCGGCACATGTTATCCCAAACTGATCTTAAATTAAAAGCGGATTTACAGAAAAATCTGCGTGAATCCATCAAGCCGGGCGATATTAATGTCAATATCATGACCAAGCTTGACCGCAATAATTATGATGCTAAAGGCGCACTTATGCCAGCGGAATATTCAGATGCCCTCTCTGCCCTGCGCGGCTATGCCCAAAGCAGTTTGCAGTCAGCCATTGTGTTTTCCGCCGGTATTAACCGCCGTTTGTACACCTATGCCGAACAATTCAAGGATTTTTATGCGGATGCAACCGGTAATATCAAAAAACGGATCATTTTAAAGGTAAGCGATTTTCGCTCTTCGATTGTCCAGGGAAAATTCTTTGCTAAAAAAGGTTTGTGGATTTCTGAATACCGTGTCGAATCAGGCCTCAACTGCGGCGGGCATGCTTTTGCCACCGATGGATATTTGATGGGACCGATCCTCGAAGAATTCCGCGTCAAGCGCCAGGAATTAATTGCAGAGTTACATAAAATTTATAATGAGGCCTTAAAACTCAAAGAAAGAAAACCTTTTGCCAAACCTCATGAAGTCAAAATTACTGCCCAAGGCGGTATCGGCACCTACCGTGAAGACCGTTTCCTGCGCGAGCATTACGGCCTCAACGGCACTGGCTGGGCCACACCATTTTTGCTTGTGCCTGAGGTCACCAACGTCGATCCTATCACACTGGAAAAATTAGCCAAAGCCGGTGAAAAAGATTTATATTTAAGCGATGTGTCCCCGCTGGGCGTGCCATTTAACAGCTTGCGGGACTCTTTAAGCGATATTGAAAAAGACCAAAAAGTCATGCGCGGCCGTCCAGGCTCTGCCTGCCCCAAGAGTCATTTGGTGTCTAATACCGAATTTACCGAACAACCGATTTGTACAGCCAGCCGCCAATACCAAAAACTTAAAATTGACCAGCTTACAGCACTTAGTTTGGACGAGGCTGAATATAAGAAACGTTTTGATGCCGTCGTCGTTAAAGCCTGTATCTGCCATGATCTGGGCCAGCCGGCCTTGGTTAAAAATGCTATTGAAACAAAGGTCCCTGGATTTACCGCCGTGTGCCCGGGCCCCAATCTAGCTTACTTTTCAAAAATTGCCACTTTAAAAGAAATGGTTGACCATATTTACGGACGTACCAACCTGCTTAATGACATCCCACGTCCGAATATGTTCATCAAAGAATTGGGCATGTACGTGGATTATCTTAAAAAAGATATTACCAAGTCACTCGAAACAATGAATGAACAAAAAATCAAATATTTTACGGAATTTAAGAATAATCTCTTGGAAGGGATTGAGTATTACCGAAAGCTTTTCCCGCAAATGACAGATGAATCCGTGGAATACCGCACCAAAACGCTTAACGAATTAGAAGCTTGTCACCAACGATTGCTTGCGGTGATGGAAGAGTTCGCGCCAGCTTTCACAACAACTATTCCTGCTTTAGTCTAAAATTCTTTACTGGTAAATCTCTCCACCCTTTTCCCTGAACTCCTGGGATTTTTCCTGCATGCCTTTTTCGGCGAATTCGCGGACGTCTTGGGTGATTTTCATGGAGCAGAAATTGGGGCCGCACATGGAACAAAAATGGGCGAGCTTGGCCCCTTCAGCAGGCAGGGTCTCGTCGTGAAAACTCTCGGCAGTTTCAGGATCAAGACTTAAGTGAAATTGGTCTTTCCAGCGGAATTCAAAACGGGCCTTGGACAGAGCATCATCCCAAACCTTAACACCTGGATGACCTTTGGCCAGATCCGCAGCATGGGCCGCGATCTTATAAGCAATAATACCGTCTTTAACATCTTTCTTATTAGGCAGCCCCAAATGTTCTTTAGGGGTCACATAGCAAAGCATGGCGGTACCAAACCAACCAATCATGGCCGCACCAATGGCTGAGGTAATATGGTCATAACCTGGGGCTACGTCGGTTGTCAAAGGCCCCAAGGTATAGAATGGCGCCTCATGGCAAATGCTTAATTGCTTGTCCATATTTTCTTTGATCAAATGCATGGGCACATGTCCCGGCCCCTCAATCATCACCTGCACATCATGCTTCCAGGCGATCTTGGTTAGTTCACCTAGGGTTTCCAATTCACCAAATTGGGCCGCGTCATTGGCGTCAGCAATACTGCCTGGGCGAAGTCCATCACCTAATGAGAAGCTGACATCATAAGCTTTCATGATCTCACAGATTTCTTCAAAATGCGTATAGAGAAAATTTTCTTTATGGTGCGATAAGCACCATTTAGCCAAAATAGAACCGCCGCGGGAAACAATACCGGTCATGCGCTTGGCCGTTAAAGGAATGTACTTAAGTAAAACACCGGCATGGATCGTAAAATAATCGACCCCCTGCTCTGCTTGTTCAATTAAAGTGTCGCGGTAAATTTCCCAGGTCAAATCCTCTGCCTTGCCATTGACCTTTTCTAGAGCTTGATAGATGGGCACAGTACCGATGGGCACTGGCGAATTGCGTAAAATCCATTCACGGGTCTCGTGGATGTTCTTCCCCGTTGAGAGGTCCATGACTGTGTCCCCGCCCCAGCGGATGGACCAAGCCATTTTTTCCACCTCTTCAGCAATCGAAGACGAAACAGCAGAATTACCGATATTGGCGTTGATCTTGACTAAAAAATTGCGTCCGATGATCATCGGCTCATTTTCAGGATGATTGATGTTAGAAGGTATAATCGCACGACCGCGTGCCACTTCATCACGCACAAACTCTGGGCTACAATTTTCTCGGATAGCTATAAATTCCATTTCAGGTGTGATGATACCGCGACGGGCATAGTGCATTTGCGTCACGTTGGCCCCTGCTTTAGAACGCAGGGGTTTACGGATCCCTGGAAAACGGATGGGTGCCAAATCCAGGTCATTGTCCCGTTGTTTACGGTAAAGAGAACTGGGGTCTTTCAAATATTCAACATCACCGCGTTCTAAAATCCATTTGAGACGAAGTTGAGACAAACCTTGAGTGATATCCACATGCACCGACGGGTCAGTATACGGGCCTGAAGTATCATAAAGCCGCACCGGCTGATTAGGTGTTACCTTGCCTTTATGATCTGTAGTGTCAGAAAGTTCGATCTCGCGAAAAGGAACTTGGATGTCGGGCCGAGTTTGTCCAGGCACATAAACTTTTTTAGAACCGGACAAAGGCTCATAGGATAAACGATTAGCATCAGGAATCTGAGACTTTAAAGCATTTAAGGTCTGGGGAGTCATTGGGAAATCCTTATGAGGTTTAACTAAAAGAAGTGCCGCATCCGCAGCTGGATTTGGCCTGTGGGTTTCTGTATTTAAAACCAGATTCCTTCAACGTATCAACGTAATCAATTTCAATGCCTGTAACGAACTCGACACTTTCCTGATTCACAATGACATTAACTCCGTTTTGCTGGAAAGCAATATCATTGTCATACGGATTTTTCTGGAATTTCATTTCATAGGAAAGCCCTGCACACCCGCCGGTGACAACGCCAAAACGCAAAGCGTAGCCCTGCTTGCCCTCTTTGAGCATCATAGCCTGGATTTTGGCCGCAGCCGCATCAGTTAAAGTCACAATCGGTTTTTGAGTTTGCTTTTCCATACAATTTGAATATAGCATAATTAACCCTTTTAATCAACAGCGGGCAATAGCCCGTAATCGCTTCTGCTGCTCTTCGCTCATGGGGCCGATGATGGAGACATTAAGCCTTTGAGGATTTAAGATTTCACGGGCCACGCGTTTAATATCGGCAGGGGTTACTGCCTTGATCTTTTTGATGACGTCGCTCAAGCTTTTGACCTGATCATTACTGACAACCCCCCCACCCATCCAAAGCATTTGATTCATGGTATCTTCCAAACCTAATAAAGATTGCCCCAAATAATATTCCTGGGCGCGCTTAAATTCATCCTTGGTGACACCGCCGGCTGCAAGCTTGGCCAAAACCTTAAGGATCAAGCCTAAAGCATCAACGATTTTGGTATTGTCTATTCCGGCACTAACCATAAAAACCCCGGTATCATTCAAACTTTTAATACCGCTGGAAACCGAATAGGCCAATCCGTGCTTTTCGCGCACCTCGTTAAATAAGCGGCTGGACATATTCCCACCCAGGATAATACTCAACAAGGCCAAGACATAATAATCTTTATGATTCGTCTCATAGGCCAAATACCCGAGGGCCAAATGCATTTGCTCAGTTGGCTTGGTGTATAAACGAATGCCGGGCTTTTCTTGGAGGCGACGGGCAGGGATGTAGGATGAGGCCCGTGGCCCTGTCAATTTTCCTAATTTAGCGTTAACCAATTTAACCAACTCTTCATGCTTCATCGAGCCGCATGCAGAAATCACTGTATTAGCCGGAACATAATGGATCTTTTTGAAGTCCTGCAAATAAGCAACGGACATTTCACCTACTGACTTTGAAGTACCGGCAAGGCTTTGGCCCAAAGGATGATCAGGCCATAAAAGTTCCTCGAGAAGTTCACCTACGTAATATTGCGGCAGGTCATGATACATTTTGATCTCTTCTAAAATAACCGTGCGTTCCTTTTCCAAATCTTTGGGAGTGAGCTTCGGAAAAAAGCTGATATCGGCCAAAATATCAAAAGTCTGCTTTAAATGATGAGCCGGCACCTTGGCATAATAACAAGTTTCTTCTTCAGCCGTAAAAGCATTAAGATTGCCGCCGACACCTTCAACAAGTTGTTTTGTTTCATCGCAGGAGTATTTAGCAGAGCCCTTAAAAGCCATGTGTTCTAGAAAATGGGCAACACCCTTATTATGCCTGCCTTCGTAACGGCCGCCCGCTGCCACCCAAACACCGATGGAGATGCTCTCACGGTCTTTAAGCTCCTGAGTAACGATACGGATTTTATTGGGTAGTTGAGTTATGCGGCGCAATTTAAAGCCTTTACTAATGTAGAAACGTAGCGGCTGACCTTGCTTACCAAGTCACGCCGTCCTCTATGTTCTTGAATATTTTTAACAATAGCAGAACCCACAATAACGCCGTCGGCCGCGCAGCCAATATCCTTGACCTGCTGCGGGGTGGAAATCCCGAAACCAGCGCACACGGGTTTTGATGTCATGCGCTTGATGTGCTTGATCTGTTTGACCACTGACTGCGCAATTGCTTTTTGAGTACCGGTGATACCTGTCAACGATACATAATAAACAAAACCACTGGAAGCTTTGGTGTTGGCACGGATACGCTCGTCAAGGCTCGTGGGTGCGACAAAGAAAATAGTCGCAATATCCTGACCTTCTGCCAAACGGCGGAGATTCTTAGCTTCTTCCGGCGGTAAGTCAGGGATGATCAGACCATCCACTCCTGCATCTGCACAGGCTTTAACAAATTTTTCTTCGCCGAAACGCAGTATAGGATTATACGAGCTCATCAAAGCAATCGGTACGGATGTTTTACGGCGAAGATCTTTGACTGTCTCTAAAATCTTTTTAACATTCGTACCTTTTTTTAAAGCACGCAGATACGATGCTTGAATGGTTGGCCCATCAGCCAAAGGATCGGAAAATGGAATACCTAATTCAATAATATCAACGCCAACACCTTCAAAAGCCGTGACCAATTCTGCGGTTGTTTTTAAATCCGGATCGCCGGCAGTGATGAAGGCAATGAAGGCTTTACGCTTTTGAGCTTTAAGAGATTTAAATTTTTGTTCGATTCTGTTCATATAAATTGTGAAATTTGATTCATGTCCTTGTCGCCCCGGCCAGAGAGGCAGACAATCACCGTCGATGTTTTTTTAACACGGCGGGCTAATTTTTGTAAATAGGCAATGGCGTGGGACGTCTCCAGTGCCGGGATAATTCCTTCCAGGCGAGACAAAAGTTTAAGCCCTTCTATCGCTTCCTTGTCAGTGACAGTAACATACTGGGCGCGACGGCTTTCCTGATAAAAAGCATGTTCAGGGCCGACGCCCGGATAATCCAAGCCCGCGGCAATAGAATGCGCCACCTGCACCTGTCCATCGCTATCTTGCAAAAGCTTGCTTTTACTGCCATGCAAAACACCAATGCTCCCCTTGGTCAAGGTCGCGGAATGCTCATGGGAATGCACCCCATGGCCAGCTGCTTCTACACCGATCATCTTGACAGGATCTGCGTAAAAGGCATGGAATAGTCCCATGGCATTGCTGCCGCCCCCCACACAGGCCAATAAATAATCCGGCAATCTTTTCTCTTTGGCCAAGAATTGACGACGGGCTTCAACGCCAATCACCGATTGAAAATCACGCACCATGGCCGGGTACGGATGAAATCCTGCTACTGATCCGATAATATAAAAAGTATCCGCCACATTGGTCACCCAGTCGCGCACGGCTTCATTCATGGCATCTTTGAGCGTTTTAGAGCCGCTTTCAACGGGAATAACCTCTGCCCCCATTAGTTTCATGCGAAAGACATTAAGCGACTGACGCTTCACATCCGCGAGCCCCATATAAACAACGCACTTAAGTCCAAACAAAGCTGCAGCTGTGGCAGTGGCCACACCATGCTGGCCTGCTCCGGTCTCTGCAATAATACGGGTCTTGCCCATGCGTCGGGCGACTAAGATTTGACCTAATGTATTATTAATTTTATGTGCGCCGGTATGCAGCAGGTCTTCACGTTTTAAATACACTTTAAGTGTTTTTAAATGGGTACTTAAGCGTTTAGCCAAATAGAGATTGGTGGGTCTTCCGGCGTATTCTTTAAGATAATACTCAAACTCCTTCTTAAAAGTCTTATCTTTCTTGATCGCACTGTACTGTTTTTCTAATTGGGCTAAAACAGCCATCAGGGTTTCAGGAGCAAAACGCCCGCCGAAAGAGCCGTAGTAGCCTTGTTTATTAGGAAGAGAAACCATTATTCTTCATACCCCGTCATAGTCATCACTGAATTAATTAAACCAATTGCACCTGTAATGCGTAAAGGCCATTTGTGTTCAGAAGCGTCAAACCAGATCTTGTATCTTCCCGGCTGGCTTTCCATATAATAACTATCATAAGACTTATCACCGATTTTAAGCATCTCACGGCTCGTCAATTTTATCTTTAAATCCTTGGTCGGGAGAATCATATCAAGAACATCCCCCATTTTAAATGATCCTTCGCGACGGTACCTATAAATGAACCCATAAATATTATCCACAGAGCCTGCTTTGTTAATTATTTGTTTACTAATATGATCGCCATCTGTCTTGGTAATAATGATTTCGCCCTTAGAAGAATTATATTCTTCCAGGGTTTTCCCATGACCAAAGATGCCTAAACTAAAATCACGTTCAACAAAAAGAGGTTTATAGGTCACGGGATCAACATATATATTTTCTTCATCGGAAAAATTCGCCCCATGGGCTTTAAATACGATCAAGACTGTTTTGTGTTCTTTATAATCCTTGGGGCCGACCAAGGTCAAAGTCGCTTCCCCATCATAGCCTATTTGACGGATGGAATAATGTATTGTTTCAGCGTGCAATTGTGAGGCTAAAACACAACAAAAAAACAACAAAATGAAAACCCTATTTAACATCATAGTCCTTCATAAATTGCTCTAAAACCCTGGCTCCATGATGCAGGGTTTTGATTTCCGCGTATTCATCATTGGCATGAATGACCCCATGACTGCCCCAGCCGGTGGAGAACGCAGGAATACCATAATCCTGAAAAAAGGTGATCACGGTCGCCCCTTGGCTCCCCATTAAATTAGCTTTAAAGCCCATTTTCCGGCAAGTGTCACAATAGGTTTTTACAAAGGGATGCTTGGGATCAATCCCATAAGGCTTTTGCGCATCATCGATAATCACTTTAAAGTTCTTGGCTTCCTTGGCAATGACCCCTTTAATTTCTTTTAAGATATTTTCTGCCTTCATGCCCGGCATAAAACGGATGTCCAAAGCAAACTCGCAAAAATCCGCCACCATGTTAACCTTATCCCCGCCGCGGATCGTCCCGATATTCTTCGTCGGTGGCACCAATAAAGGATGTTTCTTATATTTAAACTGATGCTTAAGCAAACGATTAATGACGCGGGCCGCAATTTCAATAGAATTAACTCCGCGCCAATTATACGCCCCATGCGCTTTTTTACCAAAAATCTGTACGCGGCAGTGAAAAAGACCTTTTTGCGCAATGATCGCATCAAATTCTTCGGAATCAGTAATCAGGGCAACCTTAGGACGCAAAATACCTTTTTTCAACAATGGGATAACACCCAATTTACTGCCTGTTTCCTCATCGGCAGTCGCGGCAAAAACAATATCTCTTTGCAGGCGCACACCATCTGATGACCTACGGGGCTTTGTCCGGTACCTGTGCTAATTGCAAAAAGATGGATTTGAAAGTTGACACTCTGCAATGCCCTGAGTGCAAGACTGAATTTAAATACGTCGCCTTCCAAAA
>Ga0206955_1302_pt1 | contig 10787 bp, 8 predicted proteins | sample Alteio_BWOrgHeat_34_FD_153247 | JGI IMG/M metagenome (GOLD analysis project Ga0206955, IMG submission 153247) | Enriched cells from forest soil in Barre Woods Harvard Forest LTER site, Petersham, Massachusetts, United States -... | ecosystem: Environmental > Terrestrial > Soil > Temperate forest > O...
AGAAATCGGGATAGACGATTTCCAGTCTTCCCGCTCTCCAACCAAGATGTACCGGACTACGCCCCTGCGTGGTCTTTGGAGCCACCAGAAAGGCGGTTTTTATCACGATGGAAGGTTCCAGACGCTGGATGAAGTAATTGTGCACTATGACCAGCATTTGAAATTGCAATTGACGGATAGCGAGAAAAAACAGCTAGTGGAATTTTTGAAGTCACTGTAACGGCGCAACGTCCCCACCATGGAAAGACAGGAGCCGTGGCGACGCGAATGTAAAACAATAAGGCCCGCTTCAGCAGCGGGCCTTTCGGATTTACAGGGAGTTACGGCGTTGCGACCGGGCTGACCCCGTTACTGCAGACGGAATAGGTAAGTCCGTTAGGAGCCGCGCTGCGAAGATCGGGTAAGCCGAAGGTGGTGATGCCATCTCCGCCGTACTTGGTTCCCAGTTGCAGGAACAGCCCTTTCTGGTTCTGGATTAGTAGTAGCTGGCCGTTCGCTGGGATGGCCCCACTCACCGATCCGGCGCTTAGGATGATTTGCCCAAGAAAGCAAGTTGCTCCCGAGCCGGAAGCCGCTGTATTGGTGTTGGCGCCGAACTTAGTGTCAGTTGCCAACGGCCCCGGAGGTCCTTGTAGCCCTTGAATCCCCTGTGGTCCCTGGGGACCGGGGAAGCCGATAGGACCTTGCGGCCCAATGGGACCAATGTTGCCCGGTGCGCCAGGCAATCCCTGCGGCCCCGCTAGACCAGTCGCTCCGGCAGGTCCAGTTGCGCCAGCTGGCCCGATGGGGCCGGCATTGCCTTGCGCTCCGGCTGGCCCTGTCAACCCAATCGCTCCCGGAGGTCCAGCTGGCCCGGTAGCTCCAGTTGCTCCAACCGGCCCAATGGGACCGATGTTGCCTTGCGGCCCCGCTGGCCCAGTCAATCCAATCGCTCCCGGAGGCCCAGCAGGTCCGATAGCTCCAGTTGCTCCAATCGGCCCAATGGGACCGATGTTGCCTTGCGGTCCCGCTGGCCCAGTCAATCCAATCGCTCCTGGAGGTCCAGCAGGTCCGATAGCGCCTGCGGGTCCTTGGGGTCCAGCGGCGCCTGCGGGCCCAGCGGGCCCTTGCGGTCCGGCAGGTCCTTGTGGTCCAGCGGAGCCCGTAGCGCTTTTCCCGCTGGTTCCGCCTCCGCTAATGGTCAGATCAAAGAGCGCGGTTCGCGTGGCGCTACCATCCCCTCCCCAGCGGGTGTTATTCGTGACCTTCAGCCGGTAAGCTCCAGGGAAGATACCAGTAGGGAGAATTGCAATGTGGGTATCTGTGAACATGGTTACGGTCTGTTCCAGGCCATCGATAACCACTGTGGGTGGAATAGCACGGCCGAAACCGCGGCCAAAAATGTCCATTTCAACAGGTTTCGGGTTCCCGGTATCGAAAGTGAACGTCACTTTATCGATTACTGGAGCATGCTTGTCATCATCAGCCAATAGCCTGGTCGGAATGACGGCAAGCGCGATTAAAAGGGTGAGTTGTACTGCAGATAGCCAGCCCCGCTCATGTGTGCTTTGCATTATGGTTTCCTCTTTGTGCGTACTGCAGGGGAACTTTTCTCTGCCGGGGGAGGCAATCAATTTTCTAAGGCATTTACAGGTGAAACACCTAGGTCAATTGTAGGACTCTAATAGCGCAACGCATCGTCACCAAGGTAGCCCGGTGAAGGTGAACCTTGGTCATACAGGCGCTGGCTACTACCAACGAATGGGGAAATGGACTTAGCGATCCTGGCTAACTCTTTGTTGTTCAACAACACTCACCCTCGCCAGGTCACTGTACTCCGGTCACCTGCTTACCTCTCGCTGACTGTTCCAAACAGTCAAAGATATGCTGGACACCGTGTTCCAGAACCTAACCCCGCCGGGAGTAGTGGGCGTGGACAAGGACTTACATTGAGGAATTCGGGGGCTATTGAATGTGGTCGTTGCGCATATACTTTGCGATCTACAGCCACTTGGTCATCAAATTCCGTTCATCTACTTCGAAGCCGGCCGCGCGATACAGCGATTGTGCGGGCTGGTTTTCTCTGCCGACTTCGAGACGTAACGCCTGGATACCAGCTTTCCTGCACAAATCTTCAGCAAACAAGAGCACCGACTTTCCCAGTTTCTGCCCGCGATATGGTTCCCGTATATAGACTTCATCCAATAGCCCAAAGCGGCCATGAAATTCCAGGCTGTAACAAAAAGTCAGTGCGAAATAACCTGCCAGGTCATTACCGCGAAAAATAAAATAGATCTGTCCATACCTGGTGTTGTTGAGCAATCTGGTGATCGCATCGGAGGCTGCGGTGCGATCAAAGCGCATGCTTTGATGCGTATAAAACTCATTCATCATCTCCAGGAGAGAAGGAATTTCCTGTTCAGACAAAAGCTGGAAGAGCACGTTCATTGACGCGATTCTAACTGAAACGCATTTTGCGGATTTGTTTCGACAGATATAATGGCCATCCATTTCTAAGTCACTGGAGATCGCATGCTTGAGCGCAGGGCTTTTCTGGCCATCTGTACCCGTCTTGGACTCACCACCACACTACTGCCCGGAGTGCTCTGGGCCCTGGCGGAGGAGAAGAAAAAAGTCACGCGCGAGATGATTGACAATGCCGCGGCGATCGCGGACGTGAATATCTCTGATGAATACAAGGACATGATGCTGGAAAGCCTCAATGGCTATACCGAAGCCTTTGACGCCATCTATGCTCTGCACATCAAGAATGAAGTTGCGCCGGCAGTGATTTTTGATCCAGTGCTCCCCGGTATGAAGTTTGAGACGGAGCGGAGGCCGATGAAAATTTCTGCGACGCCAAATGCCGCGGGCGCTGTGCCTAAAAACCTGGAAGAGGTGGCATTTTATTCTGTTCGTCAACTGGCTGAGCTGGTGCAAACCAGGAAAGTATCTTCTGTCGCGCTGACAGAAATGTACATAACGCGGCTCAAGCGTTATGACCCTACCTTGAAGTTTGTAATCACGCTCACGGAAGAGCGCGCCATGGAGAGGGCAAAAGAAGCTGATCGCGAAATTGCAGCAGGGAAGTATCGCGGTCCTCTGCACGGATTGCCGTGGGGCGCAAAAGATTTGCTCGCAGTCAAGGGATATCGCACCACGTGGGGCGCGGGCGGCTTTGAAGAGCAGAAGATTGATGAAGACGCTACTGTCGTTAAGCGTCTGGATGCTGCAGGAGCAGTGTTGGTGGCCAAGCTTACCCTCGGCGCTCTGGCGCAGGGAGATAAATGGTTTGGCGGCATGACGCGAAATCCCTGGAATACAAAGCAAGGCTCCAGCGGATCGTCAGCCGGATCGGCTTCAGCCACTGCGGCGGGCTGCGTGGCCTTTGCCATTGGATCAGAGACGCTGGGATCGATATCTTCTCCATCCACGCGTTGCGGAACCACCGGGCTCCGTCCGACATTTGGTTTTGTGCCGCGCACCGGTGCCATGGCTCTCTCCTGGACCATGGACAAGCTTGGTCCAATCTGCCGCGCCGTAGAGGACACAGCTATTGTGCTTGCGGCAATCCACGGGCCTGATGGCCATGACCGCACTGTGCACAATGCAGCTTTCAACTGGGACGCCAACCTCGACTGGCGCAAGTTGCGCGTTGGATATTTGAAGTCTGATTTTGAGCTTCAACCGCCGGCGACTGAAACGCCAAAAGACGAAAAGAACCTGACAGAAGACGACAAGAAAAAACGCGATGAAGAAGCTGCTAACAGAACACTGGCGCAAGCGCGCCGCGAGTATGATCGCAAATTTGATGAAGCTGCGCTGGCCAAGTTGCGCAGCATGGGCGTGAACCTGATTCCTGTCGAGTTTCCAAAATATCCTTATCAGGCCATGCGTAGCATTCTGCTGGCTGAAGCCGCGGCGGCGTTTGATGACCTGACTCGCAGCGGCCGTGACAAGCTGCTTACGCAACAAACCAAAGATGACTGGCCGAACACCTTCAGGAGCGCCCGCTTTATTCCAGCGGTGGAATATATACAGGCGAATCGTGCGCGCACCACCGCTATGGAACTGGCAGCAAAAATTTTCGATCAAGTGGACGTTATCGTTGCGCCGACTTTTAGCACACAGCTTTTGATTACAAACCTTACCGGCCATCCGGCTTTGATTTTGCCGAATGGCCTGCGCGGTGATGATGCGCCTAAAGCCAATGTGCACGAAAACGGAGAAGTGGACGGCGGAGGGCCAGGAACACCTTTAAGCCTCACTTTCCTGGGCCATCTTTATGGCGAAGCCAAAATGCTTGCACTTGCCAAGGCGTATCAGGATGCAACAGAGTTCCATCTTAAGCATCCGCAATTGACTCTGGGTTAAGCTGATGATTTTTCCGGAAGAGGGGTCTGATTGATATATGTTTCTCCTATTTCGGTGATAGATAGGGCCTTTTCCTGCAATCCAGAAGTGAATGCTCGTTACCATATTTAGGACAATGCGTCACCAGTACCTTGGTGCGCCCTTTGCTGCCGGTTCGACCCAAAATGGAATTGCCCGTGTCGCCCATAACTACACGCGTAAAGCATTGGGTTTAAATACATAAAAATATTAAACAAATTGTATTACTCACATTATAATTAGCTGTATGGGCGTTGGTAATTTTGTCTTGTGAAGTCAACGGTACAAAGCTCTTGAGCGATTTCCTGAAGCATTTGTGAAAACAAAAAAATGCTATTGAGTACAAATGTATGCTGGCATTTTCTAATTTCTCTTGTACTCTATGAGCAACTTACAGCAATTTCTGAAGGCAATTTTCTGAAGAGCAAAAAATTGGAGGAAACACATTTCATGAAGATCGTTACCCGTTTGATGGTCCTTACGTTAGTTTTATCAGCTGCTGGTTTTTCCTTGACCAGTTCTGTTTCTGGTCCAGGACCAATACCCCCCACCCTGTCCGGCCCTGGGCCAATACCGCCCACGCACGTATCCGTAAAATAGGATTTCATTTGGACACTAACTAGATACCGCAGGCAGGGCCCATGCTGGCGAGCTGAAATTTTATTTTGTGGATTTCCGCTGACTGAATTAGGCTCAACACAGGATGGCTTCATATTGGGTCGAAATATTTGTCGACTGGATGTCATTGCCAAGCTTGGGACTGCTTGCCGTAATTTTTTTATACAAGAAATACCATCGAGAATTCCCGCTCTTTTTCGCCTATATTATTGCCGTTGACGTAATCGGAGTCGTGCGCCTTTTTGCTTCCCGGGTTGGTGGTCGAGTTTATTACAACACCTATTACATTTCCGACATCGCCATCGCGGCGTTTGCATTTATGGCCACCTATGAGCTCTTCATCAAACGCCTCTTTCCTGCTTTTTATAAGATCAATTTTTTTCGCTATCTTTTTCCGATAAGCGCCATCCTGATTACTTTGTTAGGCGCATCCACTGCGTTGTACAGGGGAGAACTCCCAGTCCTTCTAGCTGGCGTGCGTGTTTATGAATTTCTGCGGGCAGCGACGGTTCTGTTTTTTACCGTGCTGATGGTTTTCATGGGAAGACACTGGACCAAGCAGGAATTCGGCATCGCTTTTGGCTTTGGCCTGGATGTTTCCGCTTCGTTTGCGACCCTGGCCCTGATGTCGCGAAATGCTCATCCAGGCGTGTTCATCCGGAGCATTCCTGTGTTTGCTTATGACATTGCGTGCGTTGTTTGGCTCTATTGTTTCTGGTCGGCGCCGGCGGCGAAGGATGCATCGCCACCGTCCCTTCCGACTGATGCTTTGCACGAAGCTAAGAAATGGGAGACCAGCCTGAAGGACTATATCGCATCAGGCAAGCGCTAGTTAGGTGTGTGAAAGGCTGAAAAGATCTTTCGAATATGGGCCTAGTGCTTAGAGACTCGCTGCCAGTGATTCAGTCAGGCTGTTGAATTTCAGGCAGGTCAAGTTGTCAGCCTTGTCCTTGAGCTGGGCATAAGCCGGCAGCAAGCTGGCAGTAACAATGTTCTGGATATCGCAGCAAGTGGCGGCTGAAACCAGAGGCAGCCACTGAACCATGTTGCGCACCTGCAGCACGATCAATCCCGTAAAGGTATAGAGGCGCACATGCACACCAGCATCGATCATTTCCTGGGCGACGGATGCAACTAATTCATTGCCGCTACGCAGTTGTGCATAACCAACCTGTTGCAACAGAGCAGCGTTATGTGACATACGGCGCAGGCATTCCATGGTCAGGCTAACCTGCTCGCGGTAAATTTTAAGCAGCTCTTCAGGGCCGTAGGTTTCCTGCAGATGACGCTGTTGTTCAGGATTGATGAGATTGGAAAGTACCTCCACATTCACAGGCAGGAATGAGTTCATCAAATCACCCAGCTCAACCGCATGGGACCGTCTCCGCCGCAGGTTGATAAATGCTGCGTACAGAAACACCAGGAGTATTGCTGCTGATAACCCGATCCAGATGGCGAATATGGTATTAGACATTCTTTCCTTCTCAAGTGTTACATGCAGACTTTATCCCGCATGCCGGGCAAGGTCAATCTAAATTCCTCTTCCAGGCAGATACTTTGGTAATTTTTTGTAAGCCCGAAATAATTTTGAAATAGCCGGAAAGTCATTGATTCATAAGGGTTTAGAGCACTTGGTCAGTACGCCTGTACTGGGCAAAAACTGCTGTTTAGTGAAGTTAAAACGGATAAATACTGTGTGATTTTTCGTGCTTTGTGCTTGTAAATCAACGTGCTGGTCCTCCCCTTAAGACAATAGATTCAGTGCCAGAAGCAGTTCCAATTTCCAAAAACCCTGATGGAATTGGCTTTCGCAAAAGCGATCCATGGATTCAAGCTACTGATTATTAAGCATTTAATTTGTTGCCTAAGAGAGTCTTAATTTTTCTTGACACTCATTCCTGAGTTGCTGTAGCTTTCAGTCCTGCTCTGGCCTCAGTGAAATAGCCACGGCAGCCAATTTCGGTAGTTGCTTCAAAATTTGTACCCGTCACCTTTTGGCAGACAATTTCTAATCGTCTGCAGTACGGTCAAGGTTCTCTCCCCGAAAACTTGTTCGTAAATGTTGTACGCGCATTCCTTTGCCTCGGCATTTTTGCCGGCAAGAGAGTGCTGAATTTTCCCACCCGTCCACTTTTGGCAGACATTTTCTAATCGTCTGCGGGCACGGCAGAGTTCTCGCTGCACAACTGTTCATTCAAAATCTAGGAGGAACTCGCAATGACGAGGCGGAAATTCTCGTTCGTAAATCCTGTGCTGTTTACCCTCTTGTTTGCTGGTGTGGCATTGGCCCAGACAGATCCTGGCGTCCGCGGTGGCGCAGCAGGCGCTGGCGGCCCGCTGGCATCGGTGGCTGCCAATAACCCAGCGGGCAGTCTGGCGTTTTTTAACGATGCTCTCGATACCTTTCAGGAAGTAGATTCGGTTTCCGGCACAATCGAAGCAGGGGCCGGCCTGGGACCACGCTTCAATTCCAGAAGCTGCGCATTTTGCCATGCAGCTCCAGCCACGGGTGGCAGCAGCCCGGCGACCAATCCACAAGTGACTGATGCCACGGCAGACGGCGCGCGCAATACCATTCCATCATTCATCACGGCTACAGGGCCGGTGCGTGAAGCGCGTTTCCCGTTCTTCTTTAATGCCGCAGGCAATCCTGACGTCAACAATCCAAACGGCGGAGTGGAAGACCTGTTTACCATTACCGGCCGTACGGATGCGGGTACTTGCAGCTTGCAGCAGCCGAGCTTTGCCCAGGCAGTAGCTACCGGCAACGTCATCTTCCGTATTCCTACGCCTACATTCGGCGCTGGATTCATCGAGAACATTGATGAAACCACGCTGCTCAACAATGCAGCCAACAATGCCGGAGCGTTTGGAACCAGCGGCTCCTTTAATCGCAGCGGCAATGACGGAACCATCACCCGATTCGGCTGGAAAGCACAAAACAAATCACTGGTGATTTTTGCTGGTGAGGCTTACAACGTGGAACAGGGTGTAAGCAATGAAGCCTTTACACAAGAGCGTCCGCTGCCTGGGGAAGGCGCAGCCACTGGCTTGCCGGCAAATTGCAAGATTAATGGCACGCCTGAAGACACCACCCATTTCAATGCAGACAACCTCGGCACGTCGAGTGACGTGGTGAAGTTTGCCATCTTCATGCGTCTTACGGCCCAGCCGGCGGCGTCCACTACTGTTCCCGGTGGCGCTGCTTCCATCAGCAACGGGCGCGCTCTGTTCAGCTCCATTGGTTGCACGGCTTGCCACACAGCTTCACTCACCACCTCGGCGTCTGGTATTACACCCAGTTTGAGCAATGCCACGGCGAACCTATTCAGCGATCTGGAAATCCATCACATGGGTACTGGATTGAATGACAACGTGAGCCAGGGTGGAGCAGGCGGAGACCAGTTCCGCTCCGCGCCATTGTGGGGCCTGGGACAGCGCCGTTTCTTCCTGCATGACGGACGCACCAGCAACCTCTTGACGGCCATTGCTGCGCATGCCAGCAGCGGTTCAGAGGCAAACACTGTGATCTCGAATTTCAATTCGCTCACAGCCACACAGAAACAGAACCTGCTGAACTTCCTGCGTTCACTGTAGGTTGAGTCAGTGATTTCGGGCGGGATAGAAATGTCTCGCCCGGTTTTCCAATCATGCGGGTCAAGATTTTCTGCGCATTTAGTTTTTTAGATTGTTGTAGGTTTCATATGACTGTTCGTTCCACTATTAAATCCTCGTTGTTTGTCTTCTGCTGTCTATTTGCCGTAGCTGCAACTGCCGCCGATGCAATCCATGGAAAGGTGATCAATCAAACCACGCATCAAGCTTCTGTGGGGGATGATGTTGTGTTGCTGCGTATGGGTGAGGGCATGCAGGAAGAATCGCGCGTTCGTACGGATGCCCAAGGCCAGTTTTCCATGCATCTGGGGCACCCGGACGCGCAGTATGTGATTCGTGCCATGCACCAGGGCGTGAATTACGATCTCTCACTTGCAGGCGCAAGTGAATTGCAGCTTGAGGTATTCGACGCAGCCGCAAAAATCAAAGGACTCAGTGGCACCCTTGGCATGGCCCAGATTGAACCTGATGGCGCAGCACTCAAAGTTACAGAGATGTATTCCATCAGCAATGCTTCTGCGCCTCCGATTACCCAAATAGGCCAGCACAATTTTGAGGTGCACTTGCCAGACGGCGCAACGCTCGATTCCTTGGCAGCAAAAAGAGCCCAGGGAATCTGGGTGAATCTTACGGCCGTCCCGGCGCCGGGAAAGCAAGGCAGATATTCTGTGGATTTTCCTTTGCGTCCAGGGGATACGCTTTTTAAGTTCAGCTATCATCTGCCCGCTTCCGGTGTGGCGACTCTTCATCTCAAGCCTGCCTATCCTGTGCAGAGCTTTGCTGTCATGCATCCACCCGCAATGAAGTTCAAATCTCTACAACCGCGAGCTTTTACTAGTCCCGGATTAGTGAAAGGCATGCAGGTGGAGCAGGCGGTGAACAAGGTAACAGGCGAAGTGCCGGCATTTGAAGTTTCGGGGATTGGCTTGACTGCTGCTAAAGCCGCATTGCCAACGGACGAGGTATCGCCAGCAGCCAGCGTGCCAGTGGCAACTAGTCCGGCCGCTCCGCCGCCGGCAGATTCTGAGAACGAGACGGAACAACGCAGCAAGAGAGAAGCGTGGATGATTGGCTCGCTGACGTTGCTACTCGTAGTAGGCGGTGTTTTTGCCTTGTGGAGACGAGGGCAGCGTCAAGTCTCCGGCCGGAGCAATGCAGATAATGTCCAGACGCTGAAAGATGAGCTCTTTGATCTGGAGACCGAGAGGTTTCGCGGCTCGATTTCAGCAGAGCAATATGACTCGGCTAAAGATGCTTTGATCCTGAGCATGCAGCGAGCAATGAACAGAGAAAAAGCTTAAAGGCCACTGAAGTTTCAGGGAAATGATTTTTGGTTTTATGAGGTGTTCCGTGCGAGGTAAATTTTTCTTCGGTCTTCTTTTTTTTAGCTTCTGCGTTCCTTTGCTGGTTTCAGCACAAACAGATGGCGATGCTGCTCCAGTCCCCGCTCCGGCCCCACCGGATATTCTGCAGGGAGGTGATTTCTCCATCAATCCCAGCCCCCAGCACTTGCCTGCGGGAATCCTGGTCAAAGGAGCGATGCCAAGTGCCAGCGATGCTTCTACGCCTGTGCCCGAGGGCGGAGTTGTGACCGACAAGGTTTACAACAACAACTATTTTGGTTTTTCTTATTCACTGCCTACCGACTGGCGCCAGAAATATGAGGGCCCTCCTCCATCTGACAGCGGATATTACGTGCTGGCGCAGATCGAACCAACAAAGGCCTTTGCCGGACCGAATCGCGGATCTATTTTGATCAGCGCGCAAGACCTGTTCTTTACGCTTGCGCCGGCCAAGAATGTGGTTGAGCTTGCGGAATACAAAAAGAGCCGGCTCAGCAGCGATTACAAACTTGAACGCTCTCCCGATGTAGTGAAAATAGCCGGCCGGCCTTTCGTTCGTATGGATTACATGTCCCCTGAAGCTGAACTGCATTGGTATGTCCTGACCACGGAGATCCGCTGCCACACGGTCGAGTTCATGCTCACCAGCCGCGATACAACGCTACTGGAAAGTCTTGTGCAAAGCCTGGACAAAATACAAACGCCGGAGCAGGCTGGCAGCAATCCGGTTTGCGTAAAAAATTACGCCAGCGGAGACAATGTTTTGCAACGTGTCGAGCCGGTATTTTCCGCGCACAGATTTAATCCTGTTCCGGTCAGGATCACGATTGACAGAGCAGG
>Ga0206955_1273_pt2 | contig 10784 bp, 9 predicted proteins | sample Alteio_BWOrgHeat_34_FD_153247 | JGI IMG/M metagenome (GOLD analysis project Ga0206955, IMG submission 153247) | Enriched cells from forest soil in Barre Woods Harvard Forest LTER site, Petersham, Massachusetts, United States -... | ecosystem: Environmental > Terrestrial > Soil > Temperate forest > O...
CTATTACTATTCGCTTTTTTCACCCGAAATATTTCACCGGAGCTCACGAAAAACATATAATGGAGAAAGGCCACGCCGAGGCAGACGAAGATGAGGCAACGCCGGGAAAGGAAGGGCCTGGATGTGTCGGAACTTGAGCGATATCGAACCTTGCTGGTCAAGAGGAGGAAGGCGAACGCGATCGCGACGATGAAACCGAGGCCTGCCTGCTCGACGGCGACTTGCGAGTAAATGACCGGCAAAAGAAAATATCGCTGCATCAGGTCGCCCAGCGCCGTGCCCTCGATTCCCGGAATGATATGAGGCCCCGCATATGGGCCCGCCAACAGCGGTGGCGTCAGATTTTGAACGATGAGATGAAAGGTCGTGCAGATGAAATTCACCCATGGTGGAGGAGTTTGAACGTAAGCAAGGCCGGTCCAAGTGCGGCCATGCGACCAGTCAAAAAAAGCAGTCGGGACAAAGGAGACCAACGTGGCCAGGAGAAGGACCGCGATCGTTGAACCGGGCCGTGAAAACAATGTTTTCCAGCCGACGCTGATGGCGACCGCCCAGGCGAGGCCGAGGGAGAGGAAGTTCAGTTTCACGCCCGTCGCCAGCGCCATGCAGAGAATGGAAAAGGCAAAGTCATCCCAGGCTTTCGAGTCCGCTCCCTTGAAGGCGAAGAAAAAGGCGGCGAGGACAAAAAAAGCCCCGAGGCTGTCGTTGCTGGTATTGACCGCTTGCAGGGCGAAACAAAATCCGGAGGGCAGGAGCCACATCGACAGCCAGGCGATTCTTGGAGAGACCCCCAGTTTCCGCCAGACCGAAAAAATCAGCCCGGGAAGAAATAACTGACAGATCCAATTCGGCAGAAAGACCAGGCGATCGGTGTGGAAGATAAGCAGGATGGGGACGGTCAGCCATTCCGAGACCGTGCCCAGGATGTCCAGCCTGACGTCCTCCGCTCCGATCCAGTGCCAGCGATGATCCATGATCCAGTTCATCGCCCGCGGAATACGGTAGCAGAGGCCGTCGTCGTGAAAGGGCGGCGTGACAATTCCCTTCACGAAGAGAAGAGTGGCCGAAAGCGCAAACAGGCCGGGAAGCAGCAGCCGTAGCGATGTCAACCGGGCGAGGGTCCATCTGCGCTGGAAAATCGGCCTGATGGTTTTAGCGGAGGAGGGGAACCACAAGATGGCGAACAAGCCGATGGCGATCACATAAGCTATCGTCGTCAGTTCGCCAAAAAGGGAGAGCGTCCATCCGAGGGCGACTAACCCGGCGCAGAAGAGAATCCAGCCTCGTAGCAACACCTTCATATTAATGAGGAGTTTCGGACACGGGCGCGGAAAGGCGCAGGATATTTTGATTGAGAGTCGCGATAATGGTTTCCTGCCATGCCGATTGGTCTGCCAAACCGGTCAGAAGAATGGCATCCTTTGGCATGGCGGCGGGATCGTTGGCATAGACTTGCTGGCATAAACGGGCCCAGCGAAGAGAATAGCGGGGCTTCGGCCAAAAGGAGTCCAGGATCTTTCGGGCTTCTGCCGGATCACCGCCGCGAAGGAAAGCCTCGGCCCGGAGCATTTCCAAATCCTGGGAGCCCATGTCCAAACGCCCGGGATGCCATTTTTGGGCGACTTCGACTGCCTGCTGATTTTGCTGCAGACGGAGCAGAAGCAAAATGCGAAGCCCGGCGGAGGAATTGTCCATTTTACCGCCAACGGCTTTCAGCGTGTCCGCGATCAGGTCATCGGGCACATGGCTCAGCCAGTCCTGCAAATAGACAACTTGCGGGTCTTCCATCCATAGGACATCGGATGGCGATAACAGCATGGCGAGTGATTCGGAGTCAGGCCGGAGCTTGAGACCGCGGAGAATCCTTTCACTGGAGAATTGGACGGGGTCGGTGCCGTTGCGGCCTTGCTCCTCCTTTTGTTCGGTCTCTCTCTCCCATTTTAGGAATAAGGGAAGGCTTGAATCCGCGTTTTCCTTATTCCTGCGAAGATAGAGTTGAGAATCGGATTCGATTTGAACAAGACGCCAATCGGGATCTGAGTTGAGAATGGAGGCCCAATAAATATTGGCGCTATTGATCGTTATAGCATTGACGTTTAATTCGGACTCGATCCGGTGAAATATTTCGGGTGAAAAAAGCGAATAGTAATAGATCTGATTGGTCGCATCGCTATAGCGATGCGATCCGGAATCGATTAATGGGTGGATTCCCTTGGTGCCCGGCATTTGCGACCACGAACCGGCCGCGAGATTTGAGAGTAGATTATAGTCTTGATTTGGATGTTCCTTGAGCCAGCCGAAAGAGGACGTCGTGACAATGCGGGACTTCGGATAGACGAATTGACTATAATCTCGAATCATGTCCACTTTCGAATTAAAGAGCGAATAGTTAAGGCTTAAAAAAGCGATGAATAAATAGAGATAAAGACCGAGCCGGGCCATGGCGAAGGCCAGGGGAAATATCGGAGGTGAAAAAGGCTCGCGAGGATGCATCAGGCCATCCCATGTGACGACGAGAATGGTCAGGCCAATAAACATATTATAGCGGATGCTGCAAAACGTCAGGTATTGTAAGAGAAAGAGCATGGCGATCAGCCAATAGAATTTGCGCTCGCGGACTCGCATGATCAGGGCCAGGACGGCGGCGGTCGTCCATGTTAGGGGCAGTAGGGCGACGCCGGAGGTCACCGGCCACATTTCCAAGGAGGTTGCCTGGCCCCAAAGCAGGCCGTGCAATTCAAAGGGTTGGACGAACCGATAAAATCCGAAGGGATTCAGGGCGCATCCGACCACGGCGGCAAGCCCCGGTTTCAACCAGTTGAAATCTCTCATCGACAACAGGCTTTTCCACTCAAAAAGGAACAACTGTCCATACCAGAGCGCGAGCATGGCCCCGCCAAGGAGAAAACTCCCGTGTGCATTGGCCCACAGGAAAAAAACCAGCGCGAAGGCCAGCGTTTGCCGGATGCTCCATGATCGTCCCGGCCAGCGCATCAGCATGATCCCGACGAGCACATAGCAAACATCGGCGACCAACTCCGGTCGGGCGGCCATGCGCATGTTGATCAGAAACTGCGCGAGCATGAAAAGGCATATATCTATTAACGAAAAGCGATATCGCGATCGAAAAAAAGCCCATAGAACCGGCAAATAAATAGAAAAACAAAGCAGTCCGAAAAAAATACATAATCCAATCCATCCCGTGAGGTGATTGATGCCTGCAAGTAAAACTTCATAGAGAATATATTCATTCTGAAACTGGGGGGAGATTTCGCCGTAGGCCTGGAGAACGGATTTTTCGGGGTGACCGTGATTGAAAATAAATTCACCTTCGGCCAGTTGCCAGGGGAAATCAAAGGAGCCGACGATGTTGCAGCAGGTAAGAGAAACTTCTATAATTAGAAGCAGAACGAGAGTAAATTTCAGAAGCCGGACAACGCGAAGAGAGGCGGTAATTAGTCCTTGATTTTCAATCTTTGGCCTGAGATGTTCCACGCGATTTAATTTATCCTTTTCGTCTGTGCGCGTACAACCCTGTTTATGTCCAACTTGAATCCGACTCCGGAAATAAGTGTCGTGATGATCACGATGAACGAGGAAGGCGCGGTGGCCCTGGTGATCGAGCAGATAAAAAAGGTCGTGCCGGAAGCTGAAATTTTGATCGTCGATTCGAGCAAGGACCGCACCGCCGAAATCGCGGAGTCCCTGGGTGCGCGGGTCATCAAGCAATTTCCTCCCCGGGGCTACGGACGGGCCATGGAACTGGCCTTGCGTTCAGCGACGGGCAAGGTGGTCGTCACCCTCGATTGCGATAACACGTATCCCGCGGAGATTATTCCTGAGTTGGCCGGCGAAGTCCTCGACGGGCATCAGGACATTGTCGATGCTTCCCGCCTGGAATCGAAACCGCAATCGATGCCCATGATCAACTATCTGGCCAACGCCGGTTTTGCCGTCATCGCCACGGTTTTGTTTGGCCGACGCCTGACTGACCTGCATAGTGGGATGCGCGCGTATCGCAAAACCATGATCGATGAAATGAAATTTGATGCCAGCGGGCCCGCACTGCCGGTTGATCTCCTGCTGATTCCGATCAAGCTCGGTTACAAGGTGGGCAACCGATTTATTTCCTATCGGGATCGTATTGGCGAATCCACGATGGACCCGCTTCCCAGCGCGTGGTGGACCTTGAAGCGGGTCCTTCGCACCCGTTTTATTTCCAAGGGCCAATTCAAGGCATCCGTTTCATGAGATCGTTGATTGTAGGCGGCGCGGGCTTTATCGGCTCGCACATGGCGATCAAGCTATTGAAGGAGAGCGGGCACCATGTGGTCATTTATGATAATTTTACCTCGGGGACGGATCGCCATCTCCAGTCCATTCGCGATCACGAAAATCTCGAGGTCATCCGGAAAGACGTCAAAGACTTGCCGGAATTAACCAAGGCCGCCGCAGGCGCCGACGTCATTTATCATTTCGCCTCGAATCCCGATATCAGCAAGGCGATCACGCAGCCCGATATCGATTTTTGGGAGGGCACTTATCTGACCAACAACGTTGCGGAAGCGGCGCGTCAGGCTGGAGTCAAGCGGATCATCTACGCATCGGGCAGTGGTGTCTACGGCGACACGGGCGACCAGGTCGTCGATGAAAATTATTCGCCACTTCGTCCCATTTCCACCTACGGGGCCAGCAAGCTGGCGGGCGAGGCGCTGCTCTGCTCCTATTGCGAAATGTTTGGGCTGCAAGCCTCGGGATTTCGTTTTGCCAACGTCGTCGGCCCCAAGCAGACGCACGGTGTCGGCTACGATTTCATTCGCAAGCTGCGCGAAAATCCCCGCGAGCTCGCCATTCTCGGTGACGGCTCGCAAAGCAAATCCTATCTTCATGTGGAGGACGTGCTCCGCGCCCTGGAGACGGTGCTCGCCAGTAACCTTCCCGGGTTTACCGCGTTCAATGTCGCGACCGGCGATGCCATTACCGTGAGTGAAATTGCCGACATGGTCTGCGCCAAAATGCAGCTCAAGGACGTGAGCTATCGTTATGGTGGAGGCAAGCGGGGTTGGAAAGGCGACGTCCCCGTTATCCGCCTCGACTCGGAGGCCATTCGCAAGCTCGGGTGGAAACCTCGACACAACAGCGCGGAAGCCATCGCGGCTTCCTTGGATGCGATGTTGGCGGAGAAATTGTAGAAAAATCCTCCATGAGCTCGCCCTTACCCTACGGCATTTTAGGCGGCGGCCCGGCCGGCCTTACCTTGGCCCAGTTTTTGAGAGAGCCGAGCGAAGTGCTCGAGGCCGACAATCATCCCGGCGGCCATGCATCTTCCTTTGTTGTCGATGGATTCACCTTCGACTACGGACCGCATATCATGTTCTCAAAGCACAAGGACATCCTCGCTTTCATGATCGAATCCCTCGATGGCAACGTTCAGGAATGCCGTCGCAACAACAAGATTTCCTTCAAGGGTCGCCTCACCAAATACCCCTTTGAGAATGGTCTCGCCGGTCTTCCCATGGAGGACAATTTCGCCTGCGCCCGCGACTTCTTCATCAATCCCTACAAGCAACAATATCCGTCTCCCAAGAATTTAAGGGAGTGGCTTCTGGCCCGTTTCGGACTCGGCATTTGCGAGCGCTACCTTTTTCCCTACAACGAAAAAGTCTGGAACATTCCCGTCGAAGAATTGTCCATGCTCTGGGCTGATCGGATCCCGGACCCCGCACCCGAGGACATCTTGAAGTCGGCCATGGGCATCGCGACGGAGGGTTATCTTCATCAATTGTACTATCACTATCCCCGCACGGGTGGTTATCAGGAGCTCTCCAATCAATGGAGCAAGAAAGCGGATGTGATCTATAATTTCAAGGTCACCCAGATCACGAAGAAGGACGGTCTGTTTCATGTCAGCAACGGGAAAGAAACACGCACTTACCGGCAACTGATCTCGACGCTGCCCGTGCAGCAACTCGTCCACATGACCAATCTGGAAATTCCGGATGAGGTGCGGCGGGCGATCGACGGCCTGATCGTCAACCCCATGTGGATCATCTCGCTGGGCATTCGCGGAACCGACACCGAGAAAATGACCGCCGTCTATTTTCCCGAGGCTGATTACCTGGTCAATCGCGTCAGTTTTCCCGCCACTTTTTCCTCCGAAAACGCTCCGCCGGATTGTTACAGCCTTCAGGCGGAAATCACCTGCCGACCCGATTCCCCCACCTGGGCCATGGGGGAAGAGGAAATCTTCAAGCATGTTGTCGATGGCATGATCCAGCGCGGCCTTGTCCGTTCGTACGACGACATCGTTTGTCGGAACGTGGCACGCAAAACATATTCCTATGTCGTTTACGATCACGCCTACGAAAAAAATACGACCGTGATTCGCGAGTGGTTTTCCGCGCAGAATCTTCATCTGGGCGGTAGATTCGGATTCTTTGAATACGTCAATGTTGACGGCATCATCTGGCGAAACCTGCAACTCGCCGAGAAATTCAACGGTCATCCCGTGAAGCTGGCGGGCAAACAAGTCCTCAAGTGAGCTCGGGTATTCCTTAGTCTGGCCAATCACGGCTCGATGACGTTAATCTGGTGCCATGCTCCTGACGCGCTCTCCTCTTCGCATCTCCCTCGGTGGAGGAGGGACTGACCTGCCGTCCTACTATCGCAAGCACGGGGGATTTCTGATCGCGGCGGCCATCAATAAGTATGTCTATATCGCGCTGCAACACACCTATGTTGAGCAGTTGATCATCCGCTATTCAAAATACGAGAACGTGGCGAATGCCAGCGAGGTCAAGCACCCGATCATCCGCGAAGCCCTCAACCTGCTGGAGATGGACGGGCGCTTTCTGGAAATCACCTCCATGGCCGATATCGCCTCCGGCACCGGTCTTGGCTCATCGGGAAGTTTCTCCACCGCACTCCTCAAGGCTCTTCACGCGTGGAAACATCAACTGACCCCGGCCGAGCAAATCGCCGCCCAAGCCTGCGAAATCGAAATTGATCGGCTCAAGGAACCTGTCGGCAAGCAGGACCAATATATTTCCGCCCTCGGCGGCATCACCTGCTTCGAGTTTCTGCCCGATGACACCGTCAAGGCTTGGCCTCTGGCCCTGAGCCAGGACACGAACGAGGAACTGGAAGATAACCTCATGCTTTTCTTTACCGGATATTCCCGGTCGGCTTCCGTCATCCTCAAGGAGCAGGACCAGAAAAGTAAGGATGGCGATGCCGACATGTTTCAGAATCTCCACTTTATCAAGGACCTGGGGCTGCGGAGCAAGGTGGCGCTCGAGAGCGGAGACCTCAACGAGTTTGGTCGCATCATGAACGAGCACTGGCAGTGGAAACGTAAGCGAAGCCAGGGCATGAGCAACGCCGTCATCGATGATCTTTATGAGACGGCGCTCTCCTCCGGCGCGGTCGGCGGCAAACTCATCGGGGCCGGCGGCGGTGGCTTCCTTCTTTTTTACGCCTCCGATAAACCCCGCCTGTTACGGGCCATGCGGGCCAAGGGATTGAGCGAAGTGCGCTTTCGATTTGATTTTAACGGGGCGGCCATTGTATTTCGGGATTGAGCCGGTCAAGGAAGTCCGGTCGCAACGCGCATGAGTAATCTTCCCGTGGCCATTTTAGCGGGAGGCCTTGCCACCCGGTTGCGTCCCATCACCCACACCATTCCCAAGGCGCTGGTGCCGGTGGCGGGCGCGCCTTTTCTGACCCATCAGCTCAAACTTCTGGCGAGTCACGACCTGCGCGACATTGTCCTTTGTATCGGTCATTTGGGCGGCCAGATCGAGGCTGCTTACGGAAACGGAGAGGCGCATGGCGTTAAGATCCGTTATTCTTATGACGGCCCGAATCTTCGTGGCACAGCGGGAGCTTTGCGCCAGGCGCTGCCCTTGTTGGGAGACGCCTTTCTCGTTCTTTACGGTGATTCCTATCTGGAGATCGATTACCGCGCCATCTCTAAAAAATTTGTCGAAAGCAATACCCTCGCCCTGATGACCGTGATGGAAAATTCCCGTGGAACTGAGGCGAGCAATGTGTGGTTCGAAAATCAGCAGGTCCTGGCATACAACAAGAAACAGCCGCGCCCAGAGATGCGGCACATCGATTACGGCCTTTCCGCCTATCGCGCGGAATGCCTCGCCGGTTACGAGGGAAGCGACCTCTCCGATCTCCAGGGTGCCCTGGCGGAACGCGGCGCCATGGCAGGTTTCGAGGTCACCATTCCCTATCATGAAATCGGTTCCCCGGGCGGTTTGAAAGCCTTGGAGGATCATTTGTGGTCGCAGCAATCTCGACTTTAGCCCGCAAGCTGCTTTGATCAAATCAGTTGGTCGAGAACTTGGAAATGACCTTCCAATGCAACGGCTTTTTTACCCATCGTGTTCTTATGAATCCCATTGATCAATATCTCCTGGAAGTGTGCGAGATCAGCCAGAAACTCGATCGCACCGCGATTGAAAAGCTGGTCGAGCATCTCGTCAAAGTGCGCGCCCGGCAGGGAAGGCTTTTTCTTCTCGGGGTGGGTGGCAGTGCGGCCAATGCATCGCATGCGGTGAACGATTTTCGCAAGATTGCCGGCATCGAATGTTACGCGCCCACCGATAACGTCTCTGAATTGACGGCGCGGACCAACGACGAGGGCTGGCCCACGGTTTTTGCCGCGTGGCTGGAAGTCAGCCATCTTTCCGATCGTGACGCACTTTTCATTTTTTCCGTCGGCGGCGGCAACCTGGAAAAAAACATCAGTCCCAACCTGGTTGAAGCCGTCAAGTTGGCCAAATCCCGGGGCGCCGCCGTGCTGGGCATTGTCGGGCGCGACGGCGGTTACACCGCGAAGGTCGGCGATGCCGTTGTCATTGTGCCAACCGTCTCTCCCGACCGCATCACGCCACATTCGGAGGCGTTTCAGGCCGTGGTCTGGCATCTGCTTGTCTCGCATCCCAAAATCAGCCAGAGCCAGACCAAGTGGGAAAGCGCCGTAACGAAACCATGAACCGCGCGGTTTTTCTCGATCGTGATGGCGTGCTCAATCCGCCGGTCATCCGCGAGGGCAAGCCCTATCCTCCGCAAACGCTGGAAGAATTTCAGGTTTATCCAGAAGCCCCAGAGGCTTGCGCCCTGCTTCGCCAAAAGGGTTTCCTGCTCGTTGTCGTCACCAACCAGCCCGATGTTGGTCGCGGCACGCAGTCCCTTGAGGTCGTCGAGGCCATGCACGAACGTCTGCGCCAGGCCATTCGGTTGGATCGGATCGAAGTCTGCACCGCTCCCGACGATGCGGCTCCCGACGCACGTCGCCGCAAGCCCGCGCCCGGCATGGTGCTCGATGCGGCCGCGGCGTTGCAGATCGACCTTGCCCGCAGCTATCTCATCGGAGACCGCTGGCGCGATATCGAGTGCGGCCATGCCGCCGGGTGCACCACTTTTTTCATCGAGCGCAGTTACACGGAAGAGCTTCGTCGTCCGCCTCACCATTACGTCACCGACCTGCTGGAAGCGGCCAACCTCATTCTTTCGCTGGAACCTCTCGAATCATCTTCCCAAATCACCCAATCCGCCTGATTTTTATGAAAACACTCGCCGACCTCCCAATCAAAATTTTCGCCGATGGCGCCGATCGTGACGGCATGTTCAAGCTCTACCGCGATCCGCTGATCCAGGGCATGACGACAAATCCCACGCTCATGCGCAAGGCGGGCATCAGCGATTATGAAAAGTTTGCCCGGGAAATCCTTGAGACCGTTAAAGCCAAGCCAATCTCCTTTGAGGTCTTCTCCGACGACTTTGCCGACATGCACCGGCAGGCATTGAAGATCAGCAAATGGCAGGAAAATGTTTACGTCAAAATCCCGATCACCAACACCAAGGGTGAGAGCGCTCTGCCGCTCGTCGGCGAGCTGGCGAAAAGCGGCGTTCGTCTGAACGTGACCGCCCTGTTGACCTTGGCGCAGGTCGAGGGCGTTGCTGGTCAACTCCAGTCCCAAGTGCCCGCCGTCGTCTCAGTTTTTGCCGGGCGCATCGCAGACACGGGAGTCGATCCCATGCCGCTCATGCGCAAAAGCCTGACGGTGCTCCAGTACCTGCCGCAGACGGAACTACTCTGGGCAAGCGTGCGCGAAGTCCTCAATATTTTCCAAGCGGCTGAAAGCGGCGCCCACATCGTCACCGCCACGCACGACGTGCTGGCCAAGGCGCAAAAAATGGCCGGCATGGATCTCGCCGCACTCTCCCTCGACACCGTCAAGATGTTCTACAACGACGCCCAAGCTGCCGGGTACACGCTGTAAAAAGCTCCGTCCGCTTGTCGAAGGATCAGTTCAGTTGATAGCTGTCTACCGCCGGGCGCCAGTGCAGTCTCAGTCTGTAGCGGCGTGTCTGTGACCGCCGAACGCATGAGCAACGTCGGCTGATATATCCTCGGCGGTCATAGACACGCCGCTAAAGACTGAACTTCCTTGCTCGTTGTCCGACGATAAAGGCGTTGTCCTACCGCGCCGCCCAAACCAACCCGCGCCGCGTCATCTCCCGCACCTGAAAAATCTCCAGTTCCTTCGTCGAGTGCCCGATCGACTGATAGAAAACACGCCCCGCGCCATATTTCCGTTTCCAGGCAACCGGCATGACGGTCCCGTTGACCCAAGGCGCACTCGTGGTCTGGAACGTCGTCGTCGCCAGTACCTCGTTGGACGGATCGACGTGCATATAATATTGCTCGGAGTGGGCCGTGAAATCCTTCAGTCCCTCGACAATCGGGTCCGACGTCTTCGCGAAAT
>Ga0206955_1303_pt1 | contig 10777 bp, 8 predicted proteins | sample Alteio_BWOrgHeat_34_FD_153247 | JGI IMG/M metagenome (GOLD analysis project Ga0206955, IMG submission 153247) | Enriched cells from forest soil in Barre Woods Harvard Forest LTER site, Petersham, Massachusetts, United States -... | ecosystem: Environmental > Terrestrial > Soil > Temperate forest > O...
ATCTGCGCTATGAAGCTGGCATTACAAAACAAACTTATGACGGCAGGCAAACAAGGATCAGTTTATTTAACCTTAGTTTAGGTTATAGCTTGGCAAAACTATAAGAAGGCGTTTCGAATTATTATCAAAAATATTCAGCCTGCTAATCAGCAGGCTTTTTTCTTTAATGATATACCTTGCCCTTGATTATTTAGTATTATATTTTACAGATAAAGTGTCAATTTAGTATTATACTTATTGTATTTGTTACACATATATTTATCAGCCGGTTTCTGCCTGGCCGCCTTTTTTAAATGAGTAATAAATTTTCACCGAATTATAATATGAATCGTTGCCTTTTACTTCTATTGGTAACTATCTTTTTTTTACAAAGATCATCAGCTCAGCAAACTTCTGAAAATAGTCCATCATTTATCAGGCTTAACCAAATAGGCTTTTATCCCGATGGGCCGAAAATTGCTGTCATTTTAGGTGGTAACGATAGTGTTTTTTATATCCAAACTCCCGGGAAGAAGATCGTTTTTAAAGGGGAACTGAAATGGTCAGTTAAGCCTGATTTCGCCGGAAACAAAACGCTGATTGCCGATTTCAGCAGCTACCATAAAACGGGCAAATACCTGCTTTTTGTGCCGGGCATGGGCTATTCCTACCCATTCGAAATAAAACAAACAGTATTACAGGGCGTTGCAGATGCTTCAATTAAGGCATATTATTTTATGCGGGCATCCATTCCGCTTAAAGAAAAATATGCCGGTAAGTGGAGCAGGGCAGAGGGGCACCCTGATACAAGCGTCGCCGTACATCCGTCAGCAGCAACTGTTAATCGCCCTGCCGGGACGATCATTTCCTCGCCGCGGGGCTGGTATGATGCAGGTGATTATAATAAATACGTTGTAAACAGCGGTATTAGTACCAGTACTTTGCTTTCGCTATATGAGGATTTTCCGGAATATATGAAAACCGTGAAGCTGAATATCCCGGAAAGCGGGAATAATATTCCGGATGTTTTAAATGAGGTGCTATGGAATCTCCGCTGGATGCTGACCATGCAAGACCCCAATGATGGCGGTGTTTACCACAAGTTAACCAACGCTGCCTTTGATAAATTTGAAATGCCCGATAAAGCTACCGCTCCGCGTTATGTAGTGCAAAAAGGCACCGCGGCCACGCTTGATTTTGCAGCAGTTATGGCGCAAGCCAGCCGGATCTTCGTAAGATTTCCGAGGGAATTGCCCGGTTTGGCTGATTCATGTATAAAAGCCGCTAATAAAGCCTGGGACTGGGCAGCTAAAAATCCAAAGGTTATTTATAACCAGGATGCGATGAATAAGCAATTCAGTCCTGCCGTAACTACCGGGGGATATGGTGACTGGACTTTTAGCGATGAGTTTATATGGGCGGCATCAGAATTATATGTAACAACTAAAGATCCACATTTTTTAAAAGACATCAATTTAATGCCCGATGGTAAAATGCCCCTCCCCACATGGAGCCAGGTAAGATTATTGGGTTATTATGCATTGATAAAAAACGATAATACTACCGGCGCCAACAGCCCTAAGGAATTGCCGGAATTAAAAAAAAGGCTGTTGGCTTTTGCCGATAGTTTGATTAAAGGTGCAAACGAAACGGCTTATGAAACGGTGATGGATAAATCGGCCAGAAATTTCAATTGGGGAAGTAATTCAATAGCGGGTAACCAGGGTGTGGCATTAATACAGGCATACAAACTGTCTGGTGATCCGAAATATATTAACTATGCCTTAGATAACCTGGATTATATTTTAGGTAGAAATGGTACCGGCTATTCGTATGTAACCGGTTTTGGAAGCAAAACCCCAATGCACCCTCACCACCGGCCATCGTCTTCGGATGGTATTGCTGATCCAGTTCCGGGTTTACTGGTAGGAGGGCCAAATCCCGGCATGCAGGATCATGTGAAGGTCCCTTCAACTGTCCCTGATGAAGCTTATATTGATGATGAACGGGCTTATGCAGTAAATGAGATCGCTATTAACTGGAATGCACCCCTGGCTTACCTGGCAAATGCTTTGGAAGCGCTGCAAAGTAAACTCAAACCATAATTTAAAATCAACCAATTAGTATATAACAAATTTTTAATGCTCAATCCAAACCAATCAATTATGAGACGGATATTTATAATCGCCGCTTACCTGTTTTTAAACATGCTTTTCCTTTCGGCACAAGCTCAAAAAACAGTCAGCGAAACCGACAAAAAGGTAGATGCCCTGATTGCCAAAATGACCCTTGAAGAAAAAGTAGGGCAAATGACGGAAGTGACCTCAGACGTGGTTTCAACTACCACCAACGGGGTGCATGAAATTGACCCCGCAAAAATAAAGGAAGCTATTTTAAAATATCATGTGGGCTCTGTTTTAAATGTGAGCGGCCATGCCTATGAGCGTAAGCATTGGTACGAAGTAATCTCAGCTATCCAGGCCGAGGCGGCAAAGGACCGCTTAAAAATACCCGTTATTTATGGGATTGATGCCATCCATGGGGTAACCTATACCGTGGGCAGTACACTTTTTCCGCAGGAAATTGCGATGGCAGCTACCTTCAATAAAGATATCGCCTACAAGGCAGGTACCATCACCGCTTATGAAACCCGTGCAAGCTATATCCCCTGGAACTATTCTCCGGTACTTGACCTGGGCAAAAGCCCGCTTTGGCCGCGCATTTACGAAACATTTGGCGAAGACCCTTATCTTATAAAAACTATGGGCGCCTCAATTATTAAAGGGTACCAGGGTAATAATGTTGGCGATAAGTTCCATGTGGCTGCCTGCATGAAGCATTATTTAGGTTATGGCGATCCGTTAAGTGGTAAAGACCGTACTCCGGCCTGGATCCCCGACCGTTATATGCGGGAATACTTTTTACCGCCATTTGCCGAAGCGGTTAAAGCCGGAGCGAGGACGTTGATGATCAATTCTGGCGAAATCAACGGCGTGCCGGTCCATGCCAGTCATTATATGCTGACTGATGTTTTGCGCGGAGAATTACATTTTGATGGTATCGCCGTTACCGACTGGAGGGATATTGAATACCTGCACGACCGCCATCATATTGCTGCAACTCAAAAAGACGCGGTGAGGATTGCGGTAAACGCCGGTGTGGATATGAGCATGGTTCCTTATGAATATAGCTTTTATAACTACCTGATCGAATTGGTACATGAAGGTAAAGTGCCTATGAGCCGCATTAACGAAGCCGTTCACCGCATCTTAAAAGTTAAATATGAATTGGGTTTATTTGACCGCCCGGTTGGCAACCCGGATGATTATCCAAAATTTGGTTCGGATGAGTTTAAAGGTGTGAGCCTTCAGGCCGCAACAGAAGCGATTACGTTATTGAAAAATAAAAACAATATCCTTCCGCTTAAAAAAGATATGAAAGTGCTGGTAACCGGCCCAACAGCCAATACCATGCGCTCGTTGGATGGCGGCTGGAGCTATACCTGGCAGGGCGAACAATCAGATGCTTTTGCGGCTAACAAAAACACCATTTTAAAAGCTATTCAGCAAAAAATAGGTAAAGAAAATGTTAGCTATGAGCCCGGCGCTGCTTTTGACAGCCTGCTGAATGTAAACGCTGCGGTAAATGCTGCAAAAAATGCCGATGTGATTGTGCTTTGCCTGGGTGAGTTATCCTACACAGAGAACGTAGGCAATATTGACGACCTAAACCTTCCCTGGGCTCAAACCGAACTGGCTAACGAGCTGGCTAAAACCGGCAAACCGGTTATTTTGGTTTTGGCTGAAGGCCGCCCCCGGGTAGTTACCGAAGCTGAAAGTCACTCAAATGCTACGTTAATGACTTATTTCTCAGGAAACGAAGGCGGTGATGCGTTGGCCAATATCCTTTTTGGCGATGCAAACCCCTCAGGTAAACTGCCGGTAACTTATCCGCGTCATCCAAATGCTTTGGTTAACTACTACCGTAAGAATTTAGAGAACGGAAACTCTGATGACAGCCATGGCTATAACCCTTTGTATGAATTTGGGTATGGCTTAAGTTATACCACCTTCGCTTATAGCCATCTGCACCTGAGCAAGGCTGAATTAAAAGAGAATGAAACTTTAACAGTTACAGTGGATGTAAAAAACACAGGTCAGCGTGAAGGGAAGGAATCTGTTTTATTATACACCAGCCAATTTTACGCGAGTATTGCGCCTGATTTTAAACGCTTAAGGGCTTTTGATAAAGTTAACCTGCGACCCGGCGAAACAAAAACGGTAACCTTTAAAATTACCGCTAAGGACCTTGCTTTTGTAAATGATTTGAGCAAAACAGTAACCGAACCCGGGGAGTTTAAAATAATGATTGGCGACCAGGTGCAAACGTTTAATTATAAATCCAATTTGGTTCCGGATAGGGCAGGAAAACTCTAAAAAGGTTGTATGTAGCGCTACGCATGCTACACCCCGCAGCAACACGCTACACGATTGATAATTAACAACTTAACTGCTGACAATATCTTGTCACTGACAAAATATTGTCAGCAGTTTTTCTCTTCCAGGCAATTTCCCGACAAAATAGGGTTAAATAAAAAATGTCAAAGAAACATTTTATTTTACAGAAATGCTTTTTATATTTGTTATAGCCCTTTGGGGCTTACCAATTATAATTCCCCCGTATGAAAAAAGTGTCTCTGGCTTATTGCCTCATTTTATTGTTTTCCATTATTTCATGTTCAAATAAAGGCGGTACGCCAACCCCCACGCCAACTACTCCTTATACACCACCTGTAGTCTCATCATCATTTGCCAAAGGGGCTGATATTAGCTGGGTTACACAATTTGAATCGACAGGGGTTAAGTTCTATGATAAAAATGGCAACCAGCAAGAACTTTTTGCTTTGATGAAAAGCCTTGGTTTTAACTCCATCAGGCTACGTGCATGGGTAAATCCATCCGATGGCTGGTGTAATACAGCTGATGTAGTGGCAAAAGCTATCCGGGCTAAAAATGCCGGCATGAAAATAATGATTGATTTTCATTACAGCGATGTTTGGGCCGATCCGGGGCATCAAACCAAACCGGCTGCCTGGGCCTCATTAGATTTTCCGACTTTATTAACTACTTTGTCAACTTATACAACAGGCGTAATGAATACGCTAAAAACTAATGGTATTACGCCCGATTGGGTACAAATTGGTAATGAAACCAACGACGGCATGCTTTGGGAAGATGGCCGTGCATCAACCAATATGGCAAATTTCGCAGCGTTGATAAAAAGTGGTTACCAGGCGGTTAAATCAGTAAATACAACAACCAAAGTAATTGTACATATTTCAAACGGTTACGATAACTCGCTGTTTCGCTGGATGTTTGACGGGCTGAAAGCCAATGGCGCCTCGTGGGACATTATTGGTATGTCGCTCTATCCGTCAACAACTAACTACACCACGCTGGATGCCCGATGCCTGGCAAACATAAACGATATGGTATCCAGGTATTCAACACCTTGTATGGTGGTTGAGGTGGGTATGCAGGCTTCGGCCCCATCAGACAGCAGGGCATTTTTAACAGATATCATTACCAAAGTAAATTCTGTGTCCGGCGGCAATGGCCTGGGTGTTTTTTACTGGGAGCCTGAAGCTTACAACAATGGATACGGTTTGGGGGCTTTTGACAGCACCGGAAAACCTACAGAAGCTTTGGATGCATTTGGGAACAATTAATGCCTGTTCTGGCAAAATTATATCATAAGTGTTTAATATCTCCGGGAATTGGATTAGCCTTTATACCGCAGTTGCAACCGTCAATATCAGGAATATCGTAAAACATACAAAAAACACGATTGAGTAACTTAATGACATTCCGATCATCTTTGTAATAGTCCTCCACCTGCTGCGATGATATACTGCCCTTAATGATTTATAGACATACCAAATAATTGCGATTACTGCACCGAAGGTGAGCCACCCAATTACTGCATCCCAATTGTCAGGAATGATAAATTTCAGTATCATCAAAATTGTCAGGAACAGGAAAATAAAACAATGCAAATGGAAGCTATAGATCAGGTGCTCTACATAAAACTTCTTGTTCCTATAAAAAGTTATTCTTAAAATGAGTGCGAACAAAGGTAGGAGTATAAACATCACTTTCGGGAAATTATGCTTTAAGCCGTCTTCAACCACCTCCTTCACATTTATTTTTTGCTTGTTTATAGCATAAGCCTTTTGATTATAATACCTTTCAAACCAGCCGTCGCGTTTTTCTGCCGGTAATTTACTCTGATTCAATGTGTATTGCTCATAGCTGGTATCAGCTGTTGATGGAACAAACATATGGGGGTTAGCTTTTTCTTCTTTTAGTCTTTCAAGTGCTTTTTTTGAAGTGTCTTTAACAACCTTGTTATTTACCACTTTATAGCCGTTATCCTTATAAATATCATCAATGGCTTCCTTTTTTGCTTTGGGCGGAATGTATTGATTTTGTTGAATTTGCTTTACAGCGGCATTTAATTGTTCCGTTGTCATCTCTTTGACATCAATTTTAACAATCTCGCTGCCTTTTTGCTGGAAAAACAATAAAAAGTAAATCAAGCTGATGAAGATATACATTTTAACCGGGTGCTGTATTGTGCCCTGCGACCAGCCATGTATTCGTTGGTTAAGAAACCGGGCTTAAAAAGTAGTGGCTTAAGGGTATGAAAAAACTGGTGGTCGAAATGAAAATAATCGCTGATGGCATGGTTCATCATGTGGCCAAAGCTTTCCTTTATTTCAAGGTTTTCCTGGCCGCAGTTATGGCAATATTTCCCTTCAAGGGTGGTGCCGCAATTCAAACAGTTATTTTCGTGCCGGTAATGCTTTTTCATTGGGTTAATTAAAAGCTCAATTGTTTTTTAAGGTTGATTAATCAGTGTAAATCTAAGCTAAACCTACGGCCTGTTTAGCATCAACACTTTGTTTATTTCTAAACACAAATGGAAAAATAACGGCTATGACCAAAGCGTAAGTGGCAAAGGTGAGCCAGATGCCATGCCAATCCTTACTTTTATCAGCATGGGTAAAAAACTTATCAATGATAAAACCGCTTGTAATACTTCCGAAAAATGCGCCAAACCCGTTTACCATCATCATAAACAAACCTTGCGCGCTGCCACGAATTTCGGGCGGGGTTTGTGTTTCGACAAATAAGGACCCGGATATATTGAAAAAATCAAATGCCATACCGTATACAATGCACGATAAAATAAGCATCCATAAGCCGCCAGCGGGGTTCCCGTAAGCAAACAAGCCAAATCTTAATACCCAGGCCAGCATGCTGATCAGCATGACATATTTGATGCCGAATTTTCGAAGAAAGACTGGTATTAGCAAAATGAACCCCATTTCTGAGAATTGCGAAATGGACATAATCAAAGCCGGATGTTTTACCGCATAAAGACCTGAGTAAATAGGGATAGTTTTAAAGTCCTGTATAAACGTATCGCCATAAGCATTTGTGAGCTGCAGAGCGGCACCCAGGAGCAGCGAGAAGATAAAAAAAGTGGCAAACCTGGGCGTTTTAAACAATGAAAAAGCCTGCAACCCTAACGACTCTTTTATGGTTTTATTGGTAGACCGTCCTAACAAAGGCGGGCATTGCGGTAAGGTGAAGGAGAATAAACCCAGTGCCAACGCGACTGCGCCGGCGATGTAAAACTGATTTGCAGAGGTTTCATTGTTGCTAAAAGTTACCACCCACAGCGCTACAATAAAGCCGAATGTACCTATGGTGCGGATAGGCGGAAAATCCGTTACTACATCACTCCCTTCACTTTTTAAACCGGCATATGCAACTGTTATGGACAGTGATAGGGTAGGCATGTAAAAAATCATATTGAGTAATATCACCCAAAAAAAAGTAGTAGGGTTTGTCACGAATGGGATGCAAAACAAGGTTATTGCACCTAAAATATGCATCAACCCATACAATTTTTCTGCATTGATATACCTGTCTGCAATAATGCCCGTAAGGGCAGGCATAAATATGGCAGAAATTCCCATAGTTGAAAAAATGGCACCGAATTGAGTGCCAGACCAGTGTTTATTTTGAAACCAATATGCACCAATGGTAAGCAGCCAGGCCCCCCATATAAAAAATTGCATAAAATTCATCAGTATCAAGCGAGCCTTAATAGTCATAGGGGCCAATTTTATTATAAAAGATGGTCAGTATAAATTTAAAGCCGGAAAATAATGAAATTTTTTGATAAAGTGATTTGAGGTTTGAGTTTAGTCAAAAATAAAAGCTCAATTTTTCGCCGAAAATAGTTTTAATATAATTAAATATTTTAAACGCAGAGGGCGCTAAAGACGCACAAAGTACATGGATAAAAAATCAACAATTATTAAAACTTAGCGATCTATGCGCCTCAGTTGCAGCTTCTTCCGGACTTTACTGACTTTCGGACTAATCTCCATCACGAAGATTTCCGGCGATTTAACTCATCCCTGATCTTAGCCGCTTTCTCGTAAGACTCTTCGGAAAGCGCTTCCTGGAGGCGGGTTTTTAGTTCATCAATGCTCAGGGAGTTATAGCTGCCCGTAGGGCCGGCGGTCGCTTTTTCTTCCGGGGTTTCATTGATATTCTCCAGGTAAACAAAATCGTTACCTTCAATCACAATACCTGCAGTTGAAAGGATAAACTCGTAGGTATAAATAGGGCAATCAAACCTAACCGCAACGGCAATAGCATCGGAGGTGCGGGCATCTATCTCAACTACCTTTTTGCCATCAGAGCAGATCAGTTTTGAATAAAAAATACCGTCGACCAGGTTGTAAATGATAATTTCCTGAACTGTAATATGGTATGCTTTCGCAAAGCTTTTAAACAGATCGTGCGTGAGCGGCCTGCTTGGGGTCATTTTTTCTATTTCGATAGCAATAGCCTGCGCTTCAAAACTGCCTATAATGATTGGCAGCCTTCTGCGCCCGCTTATTTCGCCTAAAACCAAAGCATAGGCACCGGATTGTGTCTGGCTGTATGATAAGCCCACTATATCCAGTTTTATTTTTTTCATGTCGTTACCCATCTCTTCGTATTCCTTTTATGCTGAAGCTTTATATTCTTTAATCGCTAAAATTAATTTCGGTACCACATCAAATGCGTCGCCAACGATGCCATAATCCGCCACTTTAAAAAATGGGGCCTCGGCATCCTTATTGATCACCACAATAACTTTGGAGGAACTTACGCCAGCCAGGTGCTGTATGGCACCTGAAATTCCAATTGCAATATACAAATTTGGACTGACTGCAATACCAGTTTGTCCAACATGTTCACTATGCGGCCGCCAGCCTGAGTCTGACACCGGTTTTGAGCAGGCCAGGGCAGCACCAAGCAAACCGGCAAGTTCTTCTATCATTCCCCAGTTTTCGGGCCCTTTAAGGCCTCTTCCGCCCGAAACAACAATATCTGCATCCGGTAAAGAAACTTTATCAGTTGAGCGCACAATTTCCTTAATAATGGTGGTTAAATCAGATGCCTTAACATCAAAATTAAAATCTTCCACCGCAGCAGTCGACCCTGTTTCAACAACTTTATATGAATTGGGGCTAAGCGAAATTACTTTATTGGCTGAGGTTAATTCGACCAAAGCAAATGCCTTACCTGAAAATGCAGATCTTTTGATGATGAATTTCCCGCCAGACTGATCGGGCAGTGAAACAGCGCCGTCGGCAACACCCGCCTCCAGCTTAACGCCAATCCTGGGTGCTAAACCCCGCCCCGAAAAGGAGTTGGATAAAACCACAATATCGGCACCACCCTTTTTTGCGGCTTCAGCAATTACTGCGGCATAGGCCTGGTTTACAAAGTTCTTTAATTTGCCATTCGAAACATTGAGCACCTTTTCTGCGCCGTATTTACCAAGGCTGGCCAGTTCTGTAGCATTAACATCACCAATGGAAATAGCAATAAGCGTGGTATTATTTTGATCGGCAATGGCCCTGGCGTATGAAACGGTTTCAAAAGTTGATTTCTTGAATTTCCCCTCAGCATTTTCGGTATAAACTAAAACCGGCATATATATCAGATAAGAATGTATTAATTAAATTGTTTTAAATTACCCTTGCTTCTTCGTGCAATAACTCAACCAGCTTGGCAACATCATCCGCAGCAACCAGTTTTACCTGCCCGCGCGGCGCCGGTGTTTCATAGCTGAGCACCTCTGAAGAATTTTTTACTTCAACCGGCTCAATAACTAACAGCGGCTTGGTACGTGCCGACATAATTCCCCGCATATTGGGTATTTTGGGTTCAGCAACTCCCTCGGCAGTGCCTGCAACAATCGGTAGAGGCATAGTTAATACTTCTTTGCCTCCTTCAATTTCGCGCTCAACGGTTACATCAGTCCCTTCAATTTCTAATTTTTTGATGATCGAAACAGAAGGAAGATCCAAAAGCTCAGCAATCATCCCGGCAACTTTAGCGCCGTTATAGTCTATCGATTCGCGACCTGTTAAGATCAAATCAAAAGGATTTGCCTTGATGTATTGAGCAATCTGATAAGCCACAAACCAGGCATCATGTGCTTTGGCATTGATGCGGACAGCATCCGTAGCGCCAATGGCCAGCGCTTTGCGGATGGTAGGCTCGGTGCTTATTTCGCCCACATTGATTACCGTTACCGATCCATTGCCGCCGTCGGTTAACTCAATAGCCCTTGCGAGTGCAATCTCATCGTATGGATTTAATATAAATTGCACACCGGCAGTATTAAATTGCGTGTTATTCTCGCTAAAAGTTATTTTTGT
>Ga0206955_1304_pt1 | contig 10718 bp, 8 predicted proteins | sample Alteio_BWOrgHeat_34_FD_153247 | JGI IMG/M metagenome (GOLD analysis project Ga0206955, IMG submission 153247) | Enriched cells from forest soil in Barre Woods Harvard Forest LTER site, Petersham, Massachusetts, United States -... | ecosystem: Environmental > Terrestrial > Soil > Temperate forest > O...
GGTTGGCTACAATTCAGTTGAGGGAGCCACATACACGGGTGATGAAAAATTTTATGGCATGAGCCCGTCAGACTTTTCGAAGGTTTTGAAAGACAATGGCCTGGTAATGAAAAGCTGCCATTTCCGTTTGGGCGAAGACATGAAGGATACGAAGGGAACTATTTTAAACGACTGGAGTAAAGCCGTTGACGATGGCGCCGCCCTGGGCTTGCAATATATGATTTGCGCATGGCTGTCACCTGCCGAACGGGGCACGCTGGACCATTATAAACAAATAGGCGAAGATTTAAACAAAGCCGGCGAGGTTTGCAAAAAAGCGGGGATCCAGCTTTGTTATCATAACCACGATTTTGAATTTATACAGGAAAACGGGAAGTATCCTTACGATACGCTGCTTTCAACCACGGACAAGGACCTGGTGAAAATGGAAATGGACATGTATTGGATGACCAAGGCAAAGCAAGACCCGATTGCGCTGTTTAACGAACACCCGGGCCGTTTCCCGCTGTGGCATTTAAAAGATATGGACAATACCCCAAAGCAAATGTTTGCCGAAGTTGGCAGTGGTATTATCGACTTTAAAGCCATATTTAAACATGCCAGTAAAGCAGGATTGAAATACTTCTTTGTTGAACAGGATATTTGCCCCGGCGATCCTTTCGACAGCATTACCAAAAGCTATAATTATATAAAAACCAATTTGGTTTAACGGTCTAAAATCAATCAAAAAAAGCCGGGCTTTCAAGTGAAAGTCCGGCTTTTTTTTGAGTTAATGATTTTCTAAAACATTGGATAAGTTGACGGTTCTGGCTTTAATGCCCCGGTAACCAGCGCTTCCAAAGATAGACTGATGGCCAACTGCACGTCATGCAGGGGTTTTTCCAATTGCTGCAATTGTTTTTCCGGGCATTTTTTTCCCCCGCATGCTTCCCATAAAATGTTTAAAATGAATGGTTTTTGGGACAGAACGTTTTATTTCGCTACTTTTATTTGCCAGGGACCATCGCAGTATTAAATTACCAAAAACATAACCCCATGATCACGGCTTTGAAAATTCTTTTTAGTATCCTGTTTGTATGCATGTGCTATACGGTTATCAGCACCAGCATGCACAGCAATTTATTTGAGCAATGGAATTTTCTAGGCACCATCCCCTGGATGCGTGCCACCCTTTGGGATTTTTACGCCAATGTAACGGTGATCTTTTTATGGGTATGCTATAAAGAAAACAGCATCCTTTTAAGGTTAATATGGCTGATATTATTGGTTGCATTGGGCAGCATCGCCTCCTGTGCCTATGTGCTCATTCAACTTTTCAGGCTCAAAAAAAATGAGGGGTTAAAAGAATTATTTGGCAAACAAAATGGATAGCAATTCAATTTACGTGTTGGTTGGCTATTCGCTTCTTGCATGCTGCGGCATTATGTTCATTGTATGGCTATGGTCGTACAGAATAAAAAATGCAGGAGTAGTGGATATATTCTGGTCGTACAATTTCCCTGTAATTGCCATTATCCTGTTGCTGCTGGCGCCCGGTTTTGAAACCCGAAAGCTGCTTATTTGCGGCATGGTGATCATTGCTGGTGCCCGCCTCGGCACCCATTTAGCCCTTAGGGTATTAAAACACCTCCGGCAGGAAGAGCCGCGCTATGCACAGATCCGCAAAGAATGGGGCAAAAACGCCGAAGTAAAAATGGCCTTCTTTTTTCAGGCGCAGGCCATCTCCAATATTTTACTCGCTATCCCCTTTTTTATCATCACGCTGAATACTAATCCTCAACTTGGCACTCCTGAATATATCGGGGTTGCTTTATGGGTGATCAGTGTTATCGGCGAAGCCACCGCCGATGCCCAGTTGGCTGTATTTAAAAAAGACCCAGGCAACAAAGGCAAAGTTTGCGATACCGGCCTGTGGGGTTATTCAAGGCACCCCAATTATTTTTTTGAATGGCTGATGTGGGTATCGTATTTCGTTTTTGCGTTGGGTTCGCCGTATGGCTACCTGGCTATCATCAGCCCGGCTATTATCCTTTACCTGCTGTTGAAAGTAACCGGAATACCGGCTACTGAAGAGCAATCCCTCCGCACAAAAGGCGAAGCATTTAAAAAGTACCAGCAAAAAACCAGTGCATTTGTGCCGTGGTTTAAAAAGAGTTAAAGGTTAGTCCGAAAGTCAGTAAAGTCGGGAAGTCCGACCGCGTGCCGCCTTAGCTTTAGCGGTGGCGCAAAGAAGCTGCAACTGACATCCGCCAACTGGTGGGTAACCTCAATTATAAAGAAGTTTACTGTAAAAACCATTGATGCCCGGCCACCCCTGCATCTATGCATTAAAATCTAAAAAAGTTATTTAGAAGATTATTCTTATCCCTCACAATTGTTCAAAATATTTGCAACTAATCGGCCCCTGCGGCGTCTAACCTTAAAAAATTAAAAGCTTTTATTTCTGTTGTAATCTTTCACTATTTTAGATGCTTAAACTGACCCATATGAAGAAACTAATTTTTACTCTCCTCATTTTCTGCGCATTTATGAGCCGGTCCCGCGCGCAGGACCACCTGCTCTGGATGCAACAACCAGCTATTTCGCCCGATGGAAGCTGGATCGCTTTTGAATATAAAGGCAACCTGTTTAAGGTTTCATCAGCCGGTGGCGCGGCGGTTGCATTAACCATCAACAGCGCTTACAATGGCTACCCTGTTTGGAGCCATGATGGCAAGTCGATCGCATTCGCGTCCGACAGGTATGGCAATTTTGATGTGTTTATCATGCCCTCAAATGGCGGTAACGCCACCCGCGTGACCTATAACTCAAGCAGGGATATCCCTTATGATTTTTCGCCCGATAACCAAACCGTTTATTTCGGCACCCGCCGTTATGATGTAGCCAGTTCCGTACGGTTTCCTGATGATTACTATTTTACCAAATTATATAAAGTACCTGCAAAGGGCGGCCGCAGCTTAATGGTTAACTCTGCCGGCACCGAATATGTACACTTTAACAAAGCCGGGGATAAATTCATTTTCCAGGACAGGAAAGGTTACGAAAACCCATACCGCAAACACCATACTTCAGCGGTTACGCGCGACATTTGGATCTATGATGTTAAGAATAACACCTACACCAAAGTGTCAACCTTTGTTGGTGAAGACCGTGAACCTGTTTGGGGCGATGGCGATAAATTTTATTACCTGAGCGAACGCAATGGCAACCAAAACCTTTACGGTTCATCGGAAGCTGACATCAATAATATTACCCAGCTTACCCATTTTGATAAGGACCCCGTACGCAATTTGTCAAGATCTGATAATGGCACTTTTGCCTTTACGCAGGATGGGGAGATTTATACATTAAAAGAAGGCGGACAACCGCAAAAATTAACGATTACCGCAGCTGCCGATTTTGACAGCGACCAGGTTAAAAGCATCGCGGTTAATGGCCAGGCTACCGAAATGGCGGTATCGCCTGACGGTAAGGAAGTGGCCTTTGTTTACCGGGGCGAAATTTTTGTTACTGCGGTTGACGGTTCCATTACCAAAAGAATAACCAATACACCTTACCAGGAGCGGATGATTCAGTTTAGTCCGGATGGACGCAGTATTTTGTATTCGGTTGAAAATGAAAAATCGTGGGACATTTACAAGGTATCCATCGCCAATAAAAACGAACCTTATTTTTACGCCTCCACCACTTTGAATTTTGAGCCGGTTATAGCTACCGACAAGGATGAATTCCAGGGTGTTTATTCGCCGGATGGCAAAAAAATAGCTTACCTGGAAGAAAGGAACATTATAAAAGTGTATGATGTAGCCAGCAAAACTTCAACTACTTTGCTTCCCGAAGGTGTAAATTATTCATATGCTGATGGTGACCAGTATTTTACCTGGTCGCCAGACGGCAAATACCTGCTGGCACAATCAAGCGAGGGGCATATTTTTACCAACCAGGTAATTTTGTTTAAAACCGATGGCAGCGGCAAGCGCGTTAACTTAACGCAAAGCGGTTTTAATAATGGCCAGCCACAATGGGGGATGGGCGGAAAAATGATGTACTGGTTCTCCGACAAAAACGGCATGAAAAACCTGAGCCGCGGCAGCCAGAGCGATGTTTTCGCCATGTTTTTCGACCAGGCTGCCTGGGATAAATACCAATTGAGCAAAGATGATCTTACCTTAAAAAATGAACAAGACAAACGTGATTCCGTCGACATAAAAAAGAAAGAAGCTGCCGCCAAAAAGGGCAAAAAAGACACAACCAAAGTAAAAGAGCCTGATTTTGTGCCAAGCCTGGATAATTTGGACAACCGCACCGAAAGGCTTACCATCAGCTCTGCCGATATTGCTGATTCAAAACTATCAACCGATGGCGAAAAATTGTACTATTTAGCAAGGTACGACAAGGGCTATAATTTATGGGTGACCATGCCCCGCAGCAACGAAACAAAGATGCTGGCCGAGCTAAAAGCGCCAAATGGATCGCTGGAAATGAGCAACGACGGAAAATCATTATTCCTGCTGGCGGATGGCAATATCATGAAGGTGGGTGTGGATGACGGTAAAGTTAGCCCTGTACAGATCAATGCTAAAATGGAGTTAAATGCGGCTGCCGAAAGGGCGTACATTTTCGATCATATCTACAAACAGGTGCCCAAGAAATTTTTTGATCCTAAAATGCAGGGCGTCGACTGGAAATATTATCACGATAACTATGTGAAGTTTTTGCCATCTATCAATAACAACTACGATTTTGAAGTTTTGATCAGCGAGTTTTTGGGTGAGCTGAATGCTTCGCATACCGGCGGCGGTTACGGCCCCCGTTTCCCTGATGGCGATGCCACGGCTTCATTAGGTTTATTGTATGATAATTCCATTGGCGGTGCCGGACTGAAGGTGGTGGACGTTATTGCCGGCGGGCCTTTTGATATTGATAAAACCAAATTGAAAAAAGGGGATATCATTGATAAAATAGACGGCATGCCGATCACCGATGACGATGACTGGGCGAAACTGCTCAACCATAAAGAGGGGAAATATACCCAGGTAAATTTCCATAATCCCAAAACTAATGAACAGTTCCAGGAAACGGTAAAACCCATCAATACCGGTATGGAAGGCGGCATGCTGCTTTACAACCGCTGGATAAAAAAGATGGAATATTTAACCGACAGCCTTTCCAACGGGCAGGTAGGTTATGTACATGTGCGTGGTATGGATGACCCAAGCTATAGGGTGACTTTTGATAAAGTTTTGGGACGGAATATCGATAAAAAAGCATTGATAGTAGATACCCGTTTTAACGGCGGCGGCTGGCTGCATGATGACTTGGCTACCTTTTTGGGCGGGAAAGAATATTTAACCTTGCGCCCGCAAAGCAACAAAACCCAGGGCGGTGAATCCATGAATAAATGGACCCGGCCAAGCTGCGTTTTAATGAGCGAAGGCAATTATTCGGACGCGTTTATTTTCCCTTATGTTTATAAAGAATTGAATATAGGTAAACTGATCGGTATGCCGGTGGCAGGTACCGGAACAGCCGTATGGTGGGAAGACCAGATAGACAATACCATTTATTTCGGCATCCCGATGATCTCTACCTATGGCATCAACCAAACCGAACCAACTGAAAACCACCAGCTGGAACCGGACATAAAAGTGAGCAATGAGTATATAAAAGAATTATCAGGAGAGGACCAGCAATTGGAAACAGCTGTAAAGGAAATGTTGAAAGAAATTAACCAATAATTTTTTGATTACACCGATTTTGTTTTTGATTGCACCGATTATGCTTTATAATCGGTGCCTTTTTTTAAGGAGGGGATATACTATTGAAATAGCTTAAATTCAAATGGTTCATAGGTAACACATTCGTTCCTCACCTTAATATTTTTCTTCTCCAAATCTTCTTTTAGCTGCAACCATCTTTTACTCCTTAAAGTAGCTGCGGGATACAACTTACTCTCAAAATCATTGGTAATTAGCCTTAAACAAACCGGCATTTTGTCTTGCTGTTCAAAAACTATTTCTTTAATATCCGTTAACCTGTAAAGCTTTTTTATCCAAAACAGGTTATGGTTCCTCACCAATAAATAATTGTCTGAGACTTCGAAATAATAAAAACTCCACGATATAGCAACCATACTAACCGCGCCCAGTAAGCTAAGAAAAACCAAAGGGCCCCAACGCCACCTGCTTAAAATCGAGGCGTAAAGTAATGCGCCAATGATCAGGCACAATAACACACCCCTGAAATTAAGCAACTGTATCCCTTTGTAAACTACAAATTTTTCGTGTACTGTTTCATTTATATCAGGATGGGTAATTTTTACATCAGCGACACTTGCCTTATCAATAACCACGCATTGTATAAATCTTTTTATCTGCCCGGTATTAGTATACATGCAATCCAAAAAGACGCGTTCTTTTTGGCCTTTAAACTTAAGCAGCACGCCTTCCCGATCAGCAAAAAACAAAAAAGGTCTTTTTCCGGTAAGTTCTATTTTTTCGAGATCACGCCAATAAAACGGACTTGAATTATTGAAAGTAATCCAGTCTTTGCAAACCCGGATGGAAGGAGCAAATTTGATATGACGATAAATTATATAAAGCCAGCCAAGTACGAGCAGCAAAAACATTCCAACCAAACCGTAATTCCTAGTTTCAAATTGATTACTGTAATATAGGTGTATAAATAAACCAAGCGTAACAAAACCAAATAAAAAGAAGATAACAGTTATCAAAATCAGCATTAAATAAAACTTCCTGAAATGTCGTCTGCTGGTAATTGTTTCCAATAATTTACTCCTTTTTAAAATTTTTATGTACCACCAAAAAACTTGCCCTTTCTACTTTATGAAAAGGTACATCCCAGTTGCCCTGGTAGGTGATCTTTACCGGCAATAGTTCGTCGTTATATTTCCCCAGCTCAATGTTCATCTGTACGTCAAAACTGAATAACCAGTTGTCATATTTCAGATCGATGTACCGGCCCAATATCTGGAAGTTGCGCATATCAAATATAGTGGTCATTTCTTTTACTACCACATCATTGTCAGCTTCGCTCGGTTTTCTTACCACCCTGAACCGGTAAACCGGGATGGAATCAAGGTACTTTCCGCGCGCGAACTGGTAGTAATAAAAGCCCCGCATATCTCTTGAAAATAATTCTGTTTTTCCGCTGATAAACGGCAACCCGCTTACTTTATGACCGGGCGAAAATATCAGCGTCTTTAATTTATCCTTATAGGATTCGTTTTTACCGCCCGAGCCCGGCAATGCCGGCCCTTTTACAAAGTCGGAATTGTAGGCATTCATAAAAATAAAATCGAACATCTCTACCGTATACAACTGGTATTTGCCGTTTGATTTATACACGTTGCCGGTATCCTGTTTCGCCAGGAATTCCATTTTATGTTTTCCGTCGATACTGCTATGCCTTATTTTGCGGTAAATGCGGCCATCTACTTTGTTCTTTTTATTATAGGTATAAATGCGGTTCTCGGCAATAAAATCGTACTTTTTCAAATTGCGGAAAGCCTGGTAAAAGCCGGTATCAGCCAGCACCGCATCAATAAAATCCTGCGCATTTAAATGGTGAGAGTGGATATTGATCGCCGAATCAATAACAATGGTACGAATAGAATCCGGGTTAAAGCGCCTGATCTGCTGGGCATTTGAGCTGAAAGCGAAAAGCAAAAAGCAGAAAGCGAGTATGTTTTTCTTCATTTTAGTGGGCCAAGGCGCTAAATTAACTATAGATAATGTAGCAAAAAATGATAACAATCAGTAAAACTAGCGCCCTAAATCATCAATTGGACCGTGGTATTACCACAGGCGGCGCGCCATCTATCAAATGTCCGCCCAGGTATCTAAAAAGCTGTTGTCTGCCGTGAAGTTCTCTTTCCGGGGGACGCGATTGACCTTTGGCCAATTTGTATATAAAGCTAAACGTCTTTACAGATGAAGTATTAGTGAAAAAATCACCGCCGACGCGATTGCACCAAACAAATACTTTAAAGCCACGGTACGCAAAACAGCTGTAACCAGAAGTATCGCCCCCCATTTGATTTATTGTGTAATTAATGACCGGCTCAGTACTTTCAAATGATTGAAGTATATCCGGATAGGCAGGATCATTTGACCTGAATATCTCCAGTCGCCAGCAGCCGGTATCCGGGAGTTTAATGTGGGTAGTATTATATTTTTCCCGGTTCCTTATCATTCTTTCCATCAGGCTATCAAGCAAGGGCGACTCCGCCACAACAGGCACCGGTATCACTTTGCCTGCTTGTGCATGGCAATTGCTTAATCCCCAAAAAGCCACTAAGAAAAAAGTAAACAGTATCTTCATAAACCTGATTTATGATAAACTATGAACCAAAGAATTAATTCCCCAGCTGCTTGACAGCCATATAAGCCATCAACCCTGTGCTGATCTTAAACGCATCTTCCTCCACATCAAAAGTTGGGGTATGAACGGATGAGGTAATGCCCCGGCTTTCGTTGCGGGTACCCAAACGGTAAAAGCAGGAATCAGCCACCTGTGAGTAATAAGCAAAATCTTCGGCTGCCATCCAGATATCCAGATCGAGTACATTTTCCTTGCCCAGATAGTCTTCGGCAAACCCACGGGCCGAGGCAGTAAGTTTTTCTTCGTTGATCAAAAACGGATAGCCACGCATAATATTAAAATCGCAGCTGCCGCCCATGCTTTCGGCAATGCCTTCGGCCATTTTTTTCATTTTGATATGTGCTTCGCCGCGCCATTTTTCATCCATCGTTCTGAATGTCCCCTCCAGGTAAACCTCGTTAGGGATCACATTGGTGGCGCCGTTGGCAATTACTTTACCGAACGATAATACGGAAGGGCTTTTTGGATCCGCAAAGCGGGCTACAATAGTCTGCAAAGCGGTCAGTATATGCGCGGTAATAATTACCGGGTCGATATTTTGCTGTGGTTGTGCGCCATGGCCCCCTTTGCCGTGTACAGTAACATAAATTTCATCGGTCGAGGCCATATACTTGCCTGCCCTGAAGCCTACCTTACCGGCATCTATCAGGGGCATTACATGTTGCCCTAAAACGGCCTGCGGTTTTGGGTTTTCCAACACTCCTTCCTTGATCATTAAACTTGCGCCACCGGGCAATTTTTCTTCTGCAGGCTGGAAGATCAGTTTTATAGTTCCGCCGAACTGACTTTTCAGATCAGTCAATATTTTTGCTGTGCCGAGTAAGGAGGAGGTATGTGCGTCATGACCGCAGGCATGCATGACGCCAACGTTTTGCGATTTGTAAGATACTTCGTTTACTTCGGTGATCGGCAAAGCATCCATATCCGCCCGAAGGGCAATCACTTTATCAGATGGTTTTTCTCCTTTTATCAAAGCCACCAGCCCATTATCGGCCATTTTTTGATATTGCAGGCCCAGTTCGTCAAGTTTCCTCCCGATGAAGGCCGATGTTTCAAACTCGTGAAAGGAAAGTTCGGGATGCGAATGCAGGTGGCGGCGGTTGGCCACCACATCATTAAAAATATCTTTTGAAAGCTGTTGTATCTGCTCTTTAATCATTGGAGGAGTCGGATTTTGGGAGATTTATTTTTGTTGGGATAATAAACAGGCTGCTGAACATACCATTCAGGTCGCTTTGCATTTTCTGGGCTTCCAGCCTTGTGCGGAAGTCGCCCACCTGTACCTTAAAATTTGGTTCGGTATAGGTTACATAGGTTGACACTTCCGGGTAATCACTCATGAACTTAGCCTGGGCATTATAGGCAGACTGCCGGTTCGATCCAAAATAAATTTGAACCCGATAACCGCTTGAGGTACTTTCACTAACGCCAATGGTTTTATTTAACTGGGGCCGCCTGGCGATAAAGGTATCTATCAGCGGATCTTTCACTACTTCAACCTTGCCACGGGTTTGTGCTGATGAAAACATTGGGGCAAAAAAAATGCAGCAACCTAACAGGCCTAATTTAGCGATGTAAGATGCTGCGTTTTTCATGCCCCCTCTAAATCTCCCCCTAAAGGGGGAGACTTTTAATTTTTTTTAAACCATTAACCTCGCCCAAATCCTCAAAAGAGGATTAAAACCTTGCCCGCGTTTTTCCTCCCCTTTCGGGGAGGTCAGGTGGGGCTTACACCAGCCCTACACCATGGCAATTCTTATATTTTTTACCGCTGCCGCAAGGACAAGGGTCATTTCTGCCGATTTTATTTTCAACCCTTACCGGGGCTGCTTTTTGCAATTCGCGCATATCCTGCATAGCGGCGCCGTTAGCTTCGCTCACCAGTTCAGGTTTCGAAGTGCGCATTTTTTTCAGGTCCAATTTTGGCTGAGGTTTTGCTTCGCGAACATCATCAGGCTGTTGCTGAACGGGGATACCACCTCTGAACAGGAAGCTTACCAGCTCTTTATTCACACTGGCCAGCATCTGGCGGAACAATTCAAACGCTTCAAACTTGTAAACCAGCAATGGATCCTTCTGTTCGTAAACCGCATTTTGAACGGATTGTTTTAACTCATCCATTTCGCGCAAATGCTCTTTCCATGCATCGTCGATCAGGTAAAGGGTTACGTTCTTTTCAAACGATTTGAAAACCTCCAGCCCATGGTTTTTAATCGCCTTTTTAAGCGGAACGGATACCTGTATACCATGGATACCATCTGTAAACGGCACCATAATGTTTTCTACATATTCGCCACGGGTTTCAAAAACGTCTT
>Ga0206955_1262_pt2 | contig 10684 bp, 8 predicted proteins | sample Alteio_BWOrgHeat_34_FD_153247 | JGI IMG/M metagenome (GOLD analysis project Ga0206955, IMG submission 153247) | Enriched cells from forest soil in Barre Woods Harvard Forest LTER site, Petersham, Massachusetts, United States -... | ecosystem: Environmental > Terrestrial > Soil > Temperate forest > O...
GAGTATGGGCAGATTTTCGTTGGGTTTCCAATTGTACCTTTTCCTTTTCATAAAGACACGGCGCAGGTGGCCCGTTTCTGTCTGGCAAATTACAAACCGTTAATCTCTTTGAGTGGCCTGCCTCAGCCCTGTAGCGGCGCGTCTATGACCGCCGAACGCATGAGCACTATGGTTTGGCACATCCTCGGCGGTCATAGACGCGCCGCTACAGGGCTGAGGCTGCACCGTGTCTTTATGAAAAGGAAAAGGTACAATTGGAAACCCAACGAAAATCTGCCCATACTCGCTGCCATGCGAATTCTCGTGGTGGAAGATGACGGCAAGATCGCCTCGTTCGTGGCCAACGGCCTGAAACAAAACGGCTATGCGGTCGATTGCGCAAAGGACGGCGAGGAAGGCCTCGACTTGGCGACGAGCGTTTCCTACGACGCGGCGGTGCTCGACCTGATGCTGCCCCGCATCGACGGCCTGACCCTGCTCGGCACCTTGCGCAAGAAAAAGATTCACACGCCCGTCCTGATCTTGAGCGCCAAGGCCACCGTCGATGACCGGATCAAGGGACTGCAAGCGGGCGGCGACGACTATCTCACCAAGCCGTTCGTCTTCTCCGAACTCCTCGCGCGCGTGCAGGCGCTGATCCGTCGCGCGACTCACGCGACCGAACCGATGACGCTTTCGCACGGCGACCTGACCCTCGATCTCCAGACACGCGAGGTGACGCGCGCCGGGCAGCGCATCGATTTACAGGCCAAGGAATTCGCGCTGATGGAAATGTTCCTGCGCCACCCGGGCCGGCCCATCACCAAGACGATGATCCTCGAGGGCATCTGGGACTACAGTTACGAACCGCAGACCAACGTCGTCGACGTTTTGGTCAGCCGACTCCGCTCGAAAATCGACAAGGATTTTCCGGTCAAACTGATCCAAACCATGCGGGGCTTCGGCTATGTCCTCAAGGCTGACTAAACTGGCCAACACCCTGGCGTTTCGCCTGGGCATTTGGTACGTGGGGATTTTCACGTTCAGCGCCATCGTGCTTTTCGTTTTCTTTTATCTGCTGCTGATCGAAACTGCGGAAACCAAGGACCGCGAGATGATCCAGTCGCGACTGAACGAATGCGCCACGGTCTACAATTACGGCGGCGTTGCCGCCCTCCATGATCTGTTGAATCGCAGCATGCAGTCGGACAAGGCGAAGACGTTTTTCATTCGCCTGGTGAGCGACCACGGCACGGCCCTGTTTCTGACCGCGCCCGAGGACTGGATTCACTTCGACCCGTCGCACCTTGAAGCCGGAAGCGCGTCGCATCTCGTCTGGCTTCGCATTCCGAAGGACGAAGAGCGCGACTTCTTCATTGCTTCCGAACAACTCCCGGACGGAGTGATTTTACAGGTGGGTCGGAGCACCAACAGCCGCGCGGCGTTGCTGGAACCCTTTCGTCGGAATTTTCTCACCATCATCGCGCCGACACTCTTGCTCGGCGTCCTCGGCGGCATCTACCTCGCGCGGCGGGCGATGCGGCCCGTCGATGAAATTGTGGCCACGGCGCGCACGATCATCGACACCGGCAATCTCTCCGCGCGCGTCCCGGCGAGCGTGAACCAGAGCGAACTGGAGGAGCTGGCACACCAGTTCAACCGGATGCTCGACAAGAACCAGTCGCTGATCAAGGGCATGCGTGAGGCGCTCGACAACGTGGCGCACGACCTGCGCACGCCGCTCACCCGCCTGCGCGGCTCGGCGGAAGTGGCAATGCAGGCCTCGACCGACCCGGTCGCCCGCGAGGCGCTCTCTGATTGCGTCGAGGAATCCGACCGCGTCCTGACCATGCTGACCGCGCTGATGAGCATCACCGAAGCCGAGGCGGGCGTCATGCATTTGAATTTGGAAAAGACCTCCCTCACCGATGTATTACGGAAGACGCTCGAGCTTTACGAACTTGTGGCCGAGGAAAAGAAGATCGTCGTCACCACCGATTTTCAAGGCACATGCGATGCGGTCGTCGATCCGATCCGCCTGCGCCAGGTCTTTGCCAACTTGCTCGACAACGCGCTCAAGTACACTTCGGAGACCGGTCGCCTCAAGATCAGTTGCGCCGAGGAACCGGATCGCATCGCGATCAAGTTCGAGGACAATGGAATGGGAATTCCACTCGCCGAGCAACCGCGCATCTGGGAGCGGCTTTATCGCGGCGACAAGAGCCGATCTCAGCGCGGACTCGGGCTCGGCCTAAGCCTGGTCAAGGCGATCGTCGAGGCGCATTACGGCAAGGTCGCCGTCCGCAGCGAAGCGGGCCACGGTTCCGAATTCACCGTCTGGTTGCCCCGCACAGCGGCGGTCCCGTCTGCGGCCTGAATCAGTTCCACGCGGATTTTGACGTCGTTCCACAACTGCGCCTCGATCCGCTGGATGCCGAAGCGTGATGTCAGCGTGGTGACGATCCGGCGCGGCGCTCCCGCCAGCGGGGCTTCCGGCGTCTGGCGATCGGACTTCGATTGGCAGCTAATCTCGAAACTATGTTCGCCCGCCTGCATGGAGTAATCGTACGCGAGCAGATCGGGCCCAAAGTAGGGATCGAGAATATCGTGAAGCTTGCGCGAAACTTTGCTGTGGAACGGCGCCGGGCTGACGTGGTCCTCCCACGTGAGGCCCGGATCGGCAATGCAAGGCACCCTGGCGAGTCCGGCGGAAATGAGAGCGAGAAGACTGTCTCCCGGGCCTTCGTAATCGACGGTGTAGAAAACATTCCCGGAAAGAAACGCGATCAGTTGCGCGGCATGACGGCGCGAACGCAAACGGAACCGGCCCATCTCGTCGAAGTCGAGCAGGAGGGTTTCCTCATGCGTGGTTTGGTCGTCGAGCGTGACGCGATAGCGATATTCACCCGGCAGCCAATTGCAAAAGAGCGCATGCAGCGCGGGCAACGGCGTCGGTTGCGCGAGCTTGGCACCCTCCGCCGGGGTGCCGGAAATGCGATAGGTTTGCGGAATTCCCGCCGGGCCGACCTCGACAAAATTCCGCAGGCAAAAGGGCCGGGTCGCGCCGCCGGGATAAGCGGTATCCTGCACCTGAAGGTGAAGGTGCGGCACCGGCGAGCGTCCCGAATTGCCACAACTTCCAATCGGTTCGCCGGAAACAATTCGCTGCCCGACATAGACGAGCGGCGAATTTTGGCGGAGATGGGCGAGGAGCACATAATAGCCCGCCTCATGATAAATGACGACATAGTTGCCCCAGTTTTCCTCGGGATTATTGGTTCCAGGAATGTTGTCGGGAACATGCGCCCGCACGGCGGCCACGATTCCCGAACAGGGTGCGAGGACAAGTTTGTGGAACGTGTGATAATCCTCCAGCGCCCCGCCGGTCCCGACATTGCGCCGGTCCTTAAGCATGATCTCGAAATCGAGCGCCCAGTTCCACGGCGCGCGATGCGTCAACGCGCCATGAAATCCCTGCGTAATCACGCACTCGTCCTTGAAGGGCAGATCGAGCGCGGGAAGCTGGAGATCGGGAAACCGGGAAGCGTTGAGCACCACAAAACGTCCCGCCGTCTCCGGCAACATGCCGGGCGCGGGCGAAGGATGCAGGCCCATCGGCGAGTGCCGCTGCTTCAGCGCATAGACGAGGACGAGCACGACCAAGTTGTAAGGAAGCGCGCTCGCGGGCAGTCCGAAATAGCGAAGCGCCGTGGCTAGGGCGAGTGTAACCAGTGCGCAAAGAAAAGCGGCGGTCAGCGCAAGCAGTAGGCTCATCCGCGAGGGAGCAAAGTAGGCCGTCCCCAGCGAGATGCCGCAAAGCAGAAAATTAAAGCCACACCAGATCATGCCGTCCGGGCCGACGTGAAAGCCGAGCAGGTTCATCGTCTCCATGCCAACGCCGAGCGACGCTGTGGCGACCAGCGCGGCCAGTGGTGACGTGGCGACCAGCGCGAGAAAAACAAGCAGTCCCGGCAACGGATGCGGCTCAAAAAGCATCGCGCCGTAGACCTGAAAAAAGGACTGCACGGGCGCAGGCAGGAAATTAAGATCGAGCCAGGGATTGGCCCCCAGCATCGGCGTTGTCGCGGGACCGGCGATGGCGAACGCGAGGAAGTAGAGGACATACGCGAACATGATCGCGGGGAGGCTCTGCGCGGAAAGTCCCCAGTGCTGGCTGAACGCGTGCTGCATCGCCACGCTCGTGAAAAGTCCTCCCAGCACCGCCGCGAACCAGAGCGCGAGAAAGACGGGCGGCGCAAAAAAGTAGATCTGGTTCATCAACCCAAGCGTGAGGCAGACGAGAAGCGGATTGAAAAGCAGGTAACCGTTGCGGATTTTCGCGCGATCAAATCCAAGCGCCCACGCGATGCCTCCCGCCGCCCATGCGCCCGCGAGTCCAGACAATCCGATTCCGGGCGAGACCAGGCTGATCGCGAGCAGGAACCAGCCGAAGCGGACGTTGGGCGAGAAAAAGAGAATCGCGTAGGCCCTCGGGACACCACGCGAAAGATGCTCCCACGCCGTACGCGCCGGGACCGCATCATGATCGGGGATCGAGATCATCGGCGGTTCCCTCCCTGAAGCCCGGCGAGAAGAGCCGGTTCCTGCGGATCGCCACTGCGCGGATCAATCACGTAGACAAAAGGCTCGTGCCGATGGCCGACATCGTCCGCTTTTTTCGGCGCGGGCTTGGGCGCGAGATGTTGCGGCATTTTTTCCAGCTGCTGGACATAGGAAAGATTTTCCCGGCGACGAATCACATGCACCTGGCGGTCCGTCCCGATCATCACCACGGCGGGCCGGTAGGTGATGAATTGCATCGACTGCGTGATGTTGTAAGCGCCGACCGGATGCAACACGACCTGATCCCCCGTGGTCAACCCGGGCAGCGGCGTTTCTTCGCGGATGACATCGATGTTCATGCAGAGGCAACCGTAAACCGTGGTGGGCGCGGGCAAATCGACGCAGGCCTTGGCCGGGAGAATCGAGGGCTGGTACCACGTGGTGGTGTAGAGCAGATTGACGCCCGCATCGATCACCAGCGCGGCACGATCGGTTTCATAACCTTGGATGGGAGCCGGTGCCGCCTTGCCGTAAGCCGCGAGCACGCCGAGAAGTGAAGACGTCGTCGGACGCCGCTTCACGGCAACCACGGTGGAGATCAGATAGCCGGCCTCGTCAACGAGCGCACGTCCCGTCTCGAGATAAAGTTTTGGCAACACACGCCCGGCGGGCCACGCCTGTGTGATCGTGTCGCAGATCGCTTCCGCATAGCGGTCGAAGCTTGGGGTCACCTGCTCAGGCGAGAGATATTGATAATGCAGACGCGCCCGCGAGGCAAAGCCACCGCCGACGTTGAGATAGCGGATCGGCCCCGCGCCCAGGCGCTCCGCCTCGAGGGCCAGTTGCACGAGGACCGTCGCCGATTTGCGATAAGCCTCCGGATCCAAAATGAACGTGCCGATGTGCGCGTGAAAGCCCTGCAATTTCAACCCGCGCATTTGCAGCACGCGCCGCACGACGCGCAACGCCTCGCCGTTGTCGGCGTTGAAACCAAACTTGGACCAGACCGCGTGCGTACCGGTATCGAGATAGACCCTGAGCGCGATGGCGATCGGCTTCGTCCGTCCCGGTTGCGCGGCAATTTCACCGAGCAGCAGTAATTCATCGAGGTTGTCGACCTGAATCATCGCCTCGTCGTCCGCCGCGCGCTCGAGAATTTCGCGGCCCTTGCCCGGACCGTTGAAAATAATGCCGTGGCCGGGAATTCCGTTTTGCCGTGCCTTGTCGTATTCAAATTCCGACACCACCTCCGCAATCGCGCCCTCCTGATGAAAGACACGGCAGATTGCATTGAGATAGTTAGTCTTGTAGGACCACGCGAACTGCACATCGGGATAACGGCGCGTGAAGGCCCGGTGCGCCTCGCGGTATTTGGCCCGTAGCGTCGCTTCGGAAAAAACAAAGAGCGGACTCCCGTGTTCCTCGACGAGGCTCGCGACGGACACGCCGTCAATTTCGGAGCAGCGCGGCGTCGAGCCGAGACGGAACGGATTGCACGGCTCGTGGCCCATGCGCTGGATCGAGGGAGCGAGATATGGTTGGCGGTTCATGGCAGGACCTTGGTTGTGGATGCGGGAGTGGTGACGTCGTCAATCAAGCCGGCCAGCGCGCCCGATTCACTTTTCAGCAGGTCGGCGTAGCGGTTGATGTCGCCCACCACTTCGATCTGGTGGCGAATATAAAAGGATCCCGGCGCGCAGGCGGGCAACGACGCGGGCAGATGATCGAGCCGCAGCATATCGACCAAAAGCGCCGCGAAATTTGCTCCAATCATCGAGGGAAAATCGACCCAGGCCGGAAAGCGCGGATTGATTTCGACGAGCACGTAGTCGCCGATCAATTCCTCGCGGATCAATTCGATCTCGAAGGGGCCCGGCCATTTCAATTCGCGAATGAGCCCCGCACAGAGTTCCGACAAACGCGGGTCAGTCACCGTGATGCCGGAAAGGCCCTTGCCCTTGTCGCTCAACTGCGTCTTGCGCAGGCAACAATGGCCCAGCCAATTTCCAGTGCCGTCGCCCACGCCGAGGACGTTGAATTCGGAACCGGAGACGAACCGTTGCAAGATCAGCGGACTGCCCCACTCCGACAAGAGATGCGTCGCCGCGGCGGAAAGCTGGGCGACGTTGTGCACGATCTTCGCCTCATAATAAGGCCCCTTCACGACGAGCGGATAACCAAGTTCATCCCCGGCCCGGCACGCGTTGACGACATCGGACGCAAGCCGCGTCTCGGGAATCCGCACTCCGCATTTGTCGGCGAACGCCGGAAGATTCTGCTTCGCCCGCCGCTTCAAGACATCGACCGAGGGTAGACACGTCTTGATCCCGCGCTGCTCCAGTTGTTCGGTCAGGCTGACGAAAACTTCGATCTCCGCATCGAGTGTGGGAATAAAAAAATCAAACGGCGTCCGCTTGCGAATCGCATCGAGCCTGTCCAAAAGGGCCGCGCCTCCCGCCGTCGGAAACGGCATTAAATGCACTTCGTCCGGACCGCCTTCCACGTAGATGCCGCTTTCCATCACGTCGTAACTCAGGCCGACAATAAAGGCGTCCGGAAACCTGCGGCGCAAACTACGGACGATGCCCGCACCGGGCTGGGGATTTTCCCCGCGATGAAGTCCGCTGACCGCGATGCGAGGAGCGTTCACGAGATCGTCCCCCGCAATTTCATTTCCTCGAGCGTGCCGAGAAAAACATCCAGGTCGCGGCGCGCGGTCGATTCATCCACATCGTATTCGTTGAGGAGATACTGAAGCAGCGCGTCATCATCGGCCCCCTTTTGCAGAAGTCGCACGAGTTGCACCGCAGGCCCGACCAGGCGGTAGGTCTCACCGGAGGCCGGATCGAAGGCGATGCCGCGATCATTCAGGAGCAGATTTTCGAGGGCGGTAGTCATAATAGTAGGAGTTAATCGGTTGATTTTCCCTGGCAGAGGTTGAGACCCTTCCGGGCCCACGTGTCGCTGGAATTGATGCCCAGCAGAAGCTGAAAGTCGGCGGTCGCTTCCTTGATCCGCCCCAGGTAGTAGAGGGACCAGGCTTCCCCGCTGAGCGCGGTCAGGTCGTCCGGGTAATAAGTCAGCACGCGTCGGTAACTCGCCAGCGCCATCGCGTAATTCTTGGAGGCATATTGCTGGGACGCCTCGAGCATCTGCGCCTGGTAGTTGAGCGGATCGACATGCAGTACGTTCTCGGCGGCCTTTTCGATCGAGGCGGGATCGCCCTGGGCCACGCTCACGTACATCAACCCCAGTAGCGGATTGATCGATGAAGGGCGCAGCCGCTCCGCTTCGTCGTAATGCAGAGCCGCGTTCTTATAATCTTTTTTGAGATAGGAAAGCCACGCCGCGCGAAGAGTGGCGAGGAACGCATCGCCGCCAGCCGTTTGGTAGGAGGCCGTCTGGCTCAACGCGGCGTCGTAATCCTTATTCGTCTCCGACGTCAGCGAAGCCTGCCAAAATTGCGCCGGTCCGGAATCGGGAGCGGCGGCGGTCTGCGCCAGCGCGAGACCGCTGGTCAATGTGGAGAAAAGAAACAGCGCGGGTAATTTTTTCATCGGTCCTTTGATTGGGGTTAACGATGAGCCTCCCCTGTTAAGAAAGAATGTCGAGGCAAGGGGAATATTGTTAAGGAAAGGTAAATTCCGGCGATTTTCGCCCCTTTCTCAACAAAATCGGGCCCAGAATCGGCGCGTCTGTGCCACCGGTAGCCATCGACCTCCATGCGACGGTCGCGCTAAAACTCCGTCATCCCGAGCTTGTCGAGGGATCAGACTCATCTCCACCGTTTCAAAAACGCCTACGACTGCTCGAACAAACCTTCCCCGTTACTTCTTCTCCGCCGCCAACGGCGAAACCGCATCCGGCAGCCCCACTTCATCCAGGTTCTGGTTGTTCACCACCGCCCCGTTATCCAGCGGATTGAGCCGTTCCTCACGCAACTTCTTGAAGAGCGCCAGCGAATCGACGATCCCGCCCCAGGTAAACCAGACCCCAATCGTCACCGCCATGAAAACCGAGATGCAGATGCCGGTCACAAAATAGTAAGTCGACCACCCCGCCACCGACCACCGCTGGAAGTAGTCCCACACCAGGATGACCAAAGTCACCACGGTCCAGAACAGCGTCCAGCCAAAGAGGCCGCCTGCGAGCCATTTGTCGCCCTTCGTAAAATTGTCGTCGTACCCGATGACCTTTCCCCAGTTGATTTTCTTCTTCCGGTGGACGATGGGCGCCTCGCCCACTTCCGCCGTGATCGCCGCATACGCGCCGCGATGCAACATCCGGTCCATGTTGAAGTCCTGCTGGCAGGTCAGCAGCGAAATCACCACATACGCCGTCCCCGAGACCAGCATCACGAAGAACGCCATTTGCGTGGAATTATACGACGCGAGATAAAGACACGTCTCCTTCATCGCATTGCCCAGGTTCAACATCCCGCCCGGCACGGAACCCAGGTGCTGCACATAAAAGTCATTCGCCCAGGTCCCGAGCTGCCGTCCCGGCAATTGCTTCATCACGATCCCCGCCAGGGAAAGAATCGACCCCAGCAACATCGCCGCCCATGCCGCTGGCGTCGTCCCTTTTTTCCAGTAGAGACCGCCGATCGTCACCGCGCCCGCCCCGCCCATGAAAATACTCTGCGTGATGTTCCACCACATCTGGATGTAATCGGCGAGGTTCAGGAACGCCCCAAACAAAAACGCGAACAGCGCCACGCCCGTAATCGACAACCGCAGCAGCCGGATGTGCTGCTCCGGCGTCAACGGCTTCTTGCGCCTCGGCAACACCACATCCTGGATGAAAAGGCTCCCCCACGAATGCAGGTGCGTCGAGTCCCCGCCAAAAATTCCCAGCAACAGGACCGCGCACAGACATCCCCTCATTCCCGCCGGTAAAATCTGCGTCACCGCGATCGGGATTTCCATCTGCTCTCGCGTTTGCGCATCGGGAATCGTCAACTCCTGCGTCTTCACCGCCGCGTTGTTCACCGGATTGTGCATGTAGGCCATCGCACACAACGCCAACAACCCGATCACCGGCCCCTTCCCCATCCCGCGCCAGCGACCGAGCAACCCGCCCATCCGCCCCTCATGCGCATTCAGCGGCGCGGATTGGTAGGAACTCTGGTTCTGCCACGTCATCGTCCCGTAATTCCAAAAAATCCAGCCCATGATCACGTACCAGACATTAAAATCCTTCAGCCCCGTCGAGTCCCACGGATCGAGCAGCGATTGGTGCGGTGGCTGGTCGCTCAACGTCGTGATGATGTCCGACCAATGGAACATGCTCAGCAGCCCGAAAATCAGCACGAGGTAAAAGACCTGCGACAAAATCCCCTCGATGCAATTGGTCATCATGATCGTGATCAGCCCACCCGTCGTGGTGACGAAAAGATTGATCGAAAGAAACAGCGCCATCAGCGGGATGAACGTCTGCACCGTCGTTCCCATCACATGCAGCTCCGGCGGAAATCCCAAAAAGTAGACCATCGCCCGCGCGCCCACCGCCGGCAGGATTCCAAAATTCAGCAGCCCCGCAAAAAACGCGAGTCCCCCGGTGAAAAGCCGGAACCGCTTGCTGTAACGAATCTCAAAAAACTGCCCAAGCGTCATCGCCCGCGTCTCGCGGTAGCGATAAATCACAAAGCCCGCAATCGCGATGATCAGCGACAGCGGCCCCAGGAACGAGCCCCACCACCCGAGCGTAAAACCGGAATGCGCCGTCACCTCCCAGGCCGCGACAAACACCACCGCCCCGCCCGACATCTCGTCCTTCGCCACCGCCAGCAGATACCGCCTCGCCACCCGTCCCGCCGACATGAAATCGGCCACGCTGCGCATGTACTGCTGCGTGTAAATGCCCGCCGCCAGGACAATCGCCAGCGAGACAAAAATGATGATCCAATCAACAAGATACACGTCAAAATTCTCCTGGTCCGGCGCAGATGCCCAATGGTCAACTGTTCAGCACCCCCGGCTTATCGCCCACAAACGAGAAGTTGAAAAGTAGTAAATGAAACTTTCAGGGCGACGGTCGCATTAAAAATTCCGTCATCCCGAGCTTGTCGAGGGACCAGACACGTGTCCACCGCTTCAAACATTCGCGACTGCTCGAATAATCCTCCCCTTCCCAAAAAACA
>Ga0206955_1307_pt1 | contig 10660 bp, 12 predicted proteins | sample Alteio_BWOrgHeat_34_FD_153247 | JGI IMG/M metagenome (GOLD analysis project Ga0206955, IMG submission 153247) | Enriched cells from forest soil in Barre Woods Harvard Forest LTER site, Petersham, Massachusetts, United States -... | ecosystem: Environmental > Terrestrial > Soil > Temperate forest >...
CTCGGGTTTACCGGCGGGTATGAGTGGAAGGGCAGGAGGGTGCGATAACTGTGCCGGACTACCCCAGCATCAGGAATACGGCCGGCACTTTGCCGAGTTGCGGGATGTCCCTTTTCCAGCCGGCTGCAGTTTGGGTTTTAATGATCTTCAATACCAGCATCGCTCCGGCTATGTACAGCAGTGTCTGGTGAAAGATCCCGGCAACGGTCAATACGACAAATGACAGGTTGAAAATATAGACCATCAACAAGATCATCGTAAGCCGGACATCGTCATATTTACCCGACTTGGAAGCCCATCGGATACGCTGCTGTATGAACCCGCGCCATGTGGTTTGTGCCGGTGTGGACATTGTTGCATTTTCAGATCTCAGATATGCTATGCCACCCGGGAACGCCATGGACATTTTCATCAATAACAGGTAGTCGTCGCCCGATGCCATATGTGTAGTACCCGCATAGCCGCCCACCACCATATAGGCCACTTTGCTGAAAGCAAGATTGGCGCCATTACTCATATTGCCCAACTGCAACTTATGTGCAGCAGCCGTTATTCCCTGCATGCTCATAAAGTCAATGAACTGGAATACCTGCAGCAGACTACCATCACACGAATAGACCACCGGTGCAATGATCATTGCCGGGTGCTGCTGCTCATATATGGCGGCCATGTGCAGCAACCACCGTTCCGGAGCTATGCAATCGGCATCGGTGGTTACTATCAGCGATCCGATACTGTTCTCAATACCTGCATTTATCGCAGCCTTTTTGTAGGCAACTGTTTTCACTCCTGCGTCCATATGGTCCCTGAGAGAAATATACCGAACATTCCTGTGTGCATATTTTTTTACTATGCTTGCTGTATTGTCTTCAGAATGGTCGTCCACCACAATTATCTCAAACAACCCCTGTGGATATTGCTGGGCAAGTATGGATGCGATACAAGCCTCAATACGTTCCTGTTCATTGCGGGCCGGTATTATCACTGATATAAAAGTAGCTGGTTCGAAACCTGGACGTGGTGTAAATTCTTTTTGCTGCTGCCATCCCCGCCAGTACAATAGCATCAATACAACATATTCAGAGGTCAGTAAGGAACAAAGGATAATAATGACCATGAGGCTCATAGGAATGGTTTTGCAATTTGTTCGGCCGTTTCTCTTTCGAGTAACCGGTGGCCTTTGTCAAGAATAACTAAGTGCGCTGTTTTAAGCCCTGATACAAACTTACGACCAAGTGCCGGAGCCATTATTTTATCATGTACACCCATGAACAGCGTTACCGGAACCGAATACATCCTGATCATCATACGCGCCCTATCAGGATTAGGCATGATCGCACTCATATCCGTCCACACCCGCAGCAGCAGGCGTCGACTTTCTTCTGTATGCAGGTAGTGCATGGCAAATTTATGTCTTGAGCTATCCACCAAATTCCTATCCCTCAGCCAGTTCATGATCCTGAAATATGGCTTGGGATTCTCGAGCATATGCCGGAATATTTTTTTACCGAAATAAGTATTGGTGAAAAAGTAATAATAAAAATTGACAGTCAGTCCATCCGGGGCGATCAAAACAAGCCGGGCCACACTTTTAGGCATTCGGGATACGATGGAAAGACATACCCTGCCGCCCATACTAAAACCAAGCAATGACACCTTGCTTACATCATAGGTCGCCTTCAGCGCCTCTATCAGCTCTGTGAGCCACTGTTCGGTCAGTGCTACGCCTGGGGTCCAGGCACTTTTCCCATGATGAGGCAGATCGAATGACACTATGGTATAACTATCAGAGAGGAGAGGTATGAGTGGCTCAAATACAGCTGCATCGTTTCCGTAGCCATGAAATGCAACGAGCAACTGGCTGCCCTTACCCCACTGCAGATAGTGCAACTGTTCCGTTCCGGCCGCGATATAACCCTGCTTGCTGTACATGTATGGCAGGCTAAGCTTCCTTTTTTATCGCTTCCACCAGTTGGTCCAGTTCAGCCGTAGTAGTATATATATTGGGAGTTATGCGGCAGCCTTGCACCCCTGCATTGTCTATGGCCACTGTATATATCTTATACTTCTTCAAAAGCAGTTCTGCAAATATGCTGGGTTTAGTAAACTTAAGGCCAACGTTTGCAATGCCACACGAGCGGGCAGGGTCCTCTGGTGTATTCAGCACTACATTCCGGTATCCGCGCACTTTGCTGGTCCAGTAATTCTGCAGGTAGCGCAGCCGTTCTTCCTTCCGGTCCGCACCTACCCAGTTATAAAAATCAATGGAGTCAGAGATCGTCAGATCTGTGGCAACAGGTAGTGTGCCGGTGTGACTGAGCCGAAGCATATCGTCTGGCTTCCTTTCGCCCTCGGCGAACAAAGGCCATATCTTATTTATGTTTTCTTTCCGCACATATAGCAACCCGGCACCCAGCGGCACACTCAGCCATTTGTGCAGGCTGCTTCCGTAATAGTCGCAGTTGAGGTCCCGTATACTGAATTTGATGTGCGCCAGGGCATGCGCACCATCTACCATCACCTGCACATTTTTCTTATGGGCCATGTCACATATCTTACGTACCGGGAGTATCTGCCCTGTGATATTGATCATATGACATATCATCAGCAACCTTGTCTTACTCGTTATTGCTTTCTCATATAGCTCAACGATCTCATCATCTGACTTCGGGTTAAGCGGCACTGACACGACCTTGTTTACCATGCCGTACCTTTTTGCCACTTGTTTGAACATATCCAGCATCGACGGATAGTCATGCTCTGCCATTACAGCTTCATCACCTGCTTTCCAGTCCATGCCACTGATCACCAGGTCCAGCGACTCGGTAGCGTTTCTCGTAATGGTCAGTTCCTCCGGCGAGCAGCCTGCAAAGTCAGCCAGCTTTTGCACAGCAGCCTTTCGGTTGTCTGTCTGCACAGTGCGCATATAATACGCTCCCTGCATATTCACCTCGCGTATATGGCTTATGTAACGATCCAGTATCTCCTTCGGAAGAATACAATAGTAACCATTCTCGAGGTTGATATAGTCCGGCTTCAATGCATATCCGCCACGTACTGAAGTCCAGAAGTCATCGTCCTTGGCTACCTCAGTTGCAGGAAGATCTGCCACAGCATCCATCATCTTACCAAATGCAGAAAGGCTGGCCATGCTGGCGAGTCCAAGCACGGTACTGTTTTTGAGAAATGTGCGTTTGTCCATAACGAAATAATATTAAAGTATTATTCTTGAAAATAAGGAAATAGTCGCAGTCAGCCAAAACGTCTGATTGATCTCTACTGATCACCTATTTCTATCAGAACCTCGTCACTTCTCAACATGTCAACAATAGTGAAAAAATGCCTGGTCAGTATTTGACGCATTTGGGAATTACTTGTGTTACCCGCCGTCACCCATATTAGTTTTGGTGGTGGCCCAAATCGTTCAAGCAACTTGATAAAATCAGAATCTTTAGTCATTATTATAGCATTTTTGCTTTTTGCCTGATGAAAAATCACTTCATCAGAAGCATTGCGAAGTCCAAGAGATCGGACAGATTTCGCTGTAATATCTCTAAATGAATGGCTCATCCAAAGTGCAAGCGAAGGTGACATCTGAGCATCTATCCATATTTCCATGCCGGACCAATGTTTTACATCATGCTGCTATAACTGGATGATCAAATTTACTACTCACATACCTAAGTGCGGCTTCAATATCTTCTCTTTCAAGGTCTGGCAGCTCTTCTAATATCTGTTCCTTATTAAGACCTGTTGCAAGCAGTTCCAGAATATCTATGACACGAATACGCATCCCCCTGATGCAAGGACGGCCACCGCACTGATCAGGATTCACCGTTATACGGCCTTTTAAAGAATTAGTTTCCAAAACGAATAGTTGTATATCAAAGATAGCATTTTGGGAGGAAGTAAAAAAGTGACCACTGCAAATTGAATTCAGTGCCGCTACGCTCAGACAAATCAATTATTAAACCGCAGCACGATCGGGTAAGTAAATTTTTCCACACCGCTGCCGTTTGCCATTTTTATCTCCTGAATGCTTATCTCTGCCTTACTGGTCTTCAGTCTTTTAATGACCTTGATCGCTGCCTCTGGCAGCTCGGCGCCTTCTGCAGCAAAGGGCCCATAAGTTTTACCGGTAGGCAACGTAATTGATACAGTAAACCTGGCCACCATCCACCTGTTGTCCTGGGATATGAGCCTTGTATTACTCATCAGCGCATCATAGGTCACGTTTGATGTATCCAGCGTACCTAACTGAACCGGAGGTGCACCCTGTATCACTCCCTGGGCGCGAACGCCAGGTAAGAGAAGGAAAATAATAGCAAAGCAAAGCGCGATAGTTCTCATGGGTTCTTTTTGCCTAAAAATAGAAAAAAGTAAGTAACTACCGAAAAATCCACTCAGAACAGGTGCCATTCCAAAAAACAAAAAACCTGCATTGCACCACGGCAATGAAGGTTGCCAAATAATATGCCGAGCTCATCGCACGGAACTTATTTCTTTTCTACGAGGTCTTTCAGGCTTTTCAACACCTGCGTCCAACTCTCACCCATTTTTTCGCGACTCTCTTCTGTATCTATATTGTCTTGTGTTATGATCACTATTGTTTTGTCCCCGTCAGCTTTCAGTTGGTAGGTCACGGTCGCATAGTTCTCCGGCACATCTTCCTTCCCGCTCATAGAACTCAAGTACGTGAAACGCAACAACCGCTCAGGTTCAAAATTTAGCACAGTGCCTTTGTCGGTATAAGATTTCCCCTTCCATTCACCCTTCCAGGTTATCGGGCTGCCCGGCTTCCAGTCCGTAACGGTATCTGTACCAAAAAAATATTTTTTGACCAACTCCGGTGTAGTAATTGCCTTCCATATTTCGGAGGGGGATGCATTGATGGCCATTGTGGCACTTGCTGTCAGTGTTGTTGCTGTTGTTTGTGACATAAAAAATGTTTCAGATACAACACGAAAGAATCATGCCGCCAATTTGAATTACTGTCTGTGCTTTAAATACGCTCCAATGCGCATACCAATTATCCCGCATACTACTAAGCGCAATCCGAAATAAAACAATCTATCAGCCTATTTTACAGATGCTTCATTTCTCCTTAGTGCACAATGTCCTAGCATAGCGCAAATAGCCCCGCTATAAATATCGTTGTGGGCTATATCACACTAAAATAGCAAAAAAAAATCATAAATTGAAACCCCGTCTGTTTATACACTCCTCCAAAAACGGCCTAATGTCTTATGGAGTTATTGGCTTCGTTGGTAACTTAACTTTCACTGAAGGTTAACGCTTAAAAAATCGTCAGGGTATCAGTTTGATTTTCGTATAGTAGATTTGTCTTTTAATATGAACGCATACCAAAGCATTAGACACAAATAAATAAACAGCCAAGTAAGGTCATAATTCCCGATTTTAGTGTCTATTGCCAGCCAACAAAGAGCCAAACACCAAATGACGTCTAAAATTAAACTGAACTTCACCTTGAAATAAGACGGAGCTGTTCTTTTTCTTATAATCGCTATTACAGTGATGGCATTGTAAATAACAATGAAAAGAGATGCTAATGCGAATATCAAAGACCAAAACATACTTTTTTTCACGAAGATAAAAAACTATGATTGCAATTGATTCCTATCTGTAAACGTCCGTGAGGCTATCCTCAAGTTATGATGAGGTCGTTAGCTCATTTCCCTTACACCCGATGCCTTGAAATTTTCGTAGCGTAACAATTTGAATTACCGGACATCAGTTTGAATCCCGAGTAGCCCACCAATTATCGATAATATCAATCAATGCCCCTATACATGAATCTGTGCCCTTATTAGCTGTATAGAGTCTTGCATAAATATCCCAAGCTCCCGACGACTGATAAATGACTCCAATTTCAGGACACCAGTAGATATATTGACTGTAATCATCTGCATTCCAAACATCGTAGAGATATTTAATAGGAAGATAGTTCTGCCCTTATCAAACGGCTCTCCACTATAATATGCCTTCCTGAAATCATTTAAGTCAACAATAAATGTATCTACATAACTATGTTTAAAAAATCTATATAAAATCAAACTATCATTCCTCATCATTTTTTTTGGAACAAAACAGGCGGTGTCAGTATAATTTTTGCCTGGAGCCTTCATTACCAAATAGCTTTTGTTGCTCTTGTTGCCGCAGCTGCATAAAAAGGCAAAACACACTAAAACCAATATCCATTTCATGATATAAAGATAAAGAAGCTATAAATTTCCATAAGGTTTTACAATATTGTCAGTAGTCATCAAATCAGTTTCCAAATCGCCTGCATTACACTAGTAAGAGATAAGATTTTGTACATTCTGCAAAATGTTCATTTCGCATTTGAGGGATTAATTAATTACTTTTGCAAAAATTTTCAATTCCCTGATGCGTAAGTGGTGGTGGAAAATACTGTGTTTCCTGCTGGTTGGTTTTACCGTTACCGGCGGTTTCCTGATGCCGGTCCCACGCCTCGACATACTGAATGAGACAATACGCAATCTCTATTTTCATGTGCCGATGTGGTTTACCATGATCCTGCTGTTTGCCATCGCATCTTACTATTCTATCAAATTTCTCCGCACAGGGGATCTGCAGGACGATGTATATGCCGTTCAGTTTACCTATACTGGTATATTCTTCAGCATCATAGGGCTGCTCACTGGCATGGAATGGGCGCAATTCACATGGGGTGCCGCCTGGAGCAATGACCCCAAGGAATTGGGCACGGCCATGAGCATGCTCATTTACTTTGCCTATAGTATATTACGCAGTGGCCTCAAGGATGATGAGAAAAAAGCGAGGATCAGTGCGGTATATAATGTGTTTGCCTTTGCCATGCTCATCCCCTTGATCTTTGTGCTGCCACGCATGGTAGATTCACTGCACCCTGGCAATGGCGGCAACCCCGCTTTCAAGCAATATGACCTTGATAAATATATGCGGATGGTCTTCTACCCTGCTGTTATTGGCTGGTTCCTGCTTGGGTTATGGATCGCAACACTTAAAACGAGGGTGGCACTTATACAATATAAAAGAGAAAATACATTACCGTCGGACCTTGTAAAAAACAGCTAACCATGAGAAAGAGCCTGCTGCTAACCGTATTTTTAATGCTTATAACTGCAACTTTTGCCAACGCGGAGACAGAAATGGCCGATACGCTGCGTTCGAACGGTAAAATATACGTGGTGGTTGCAGTATTAGCTACTATCTTTGCGGGAATTTTTGCTTACCTCGTATACCTCGACCGCAAGATCGGCAAAATTGAAAAAGGAAAATAAAACTCATTTACTCATCAAAATAAAAAACAACAATGGTGGAAACGACAACTGCCAAGTCAAAACCGGAAGCTGAATATAGCTTTTTCCAGGGTGTAGAGCGCAACTTTGATAAAGCTGCAAAATACACACGTTTCGAATCAGGCATCCTCGAACAGATAAAGGCCTGTAACTCTGTCTATCGTATGAAGTTCCCGGTGCGTATCGGTGACCAAATAGAGGTAATAGAAGCCTATCGCGTACAGCACTCCCATCACAAGCTGCCCTGCAAGGGCGGTATCCGCTATAGCATGGATGTGAACCAGGACGAAGTAATGGCACTGGCAGCGTTGATGACCTACAAATGCGCTATTGTGAACGTTCCTTTTGGCGGCGCCAAGGGCGGTATCAGGATCAACCCTAAGAAATATACTTCTTTTGAACTGGAAAAGATCACCCGCCGTTATGCATCGGAACTGGTGAAGAAAAACTTCATAGGCCCCGGCATCGACGTACCTGCTCCCGACTACGGAACAGGCGCACGTGAAATGAGCTGGATCGTGGATACCTACGCTTCCCTGAAACCGGGCGAAGTAGATGCACTGGCCTGTATCACCGGCAAACCTGTAACACAGGGTGGTGTGCGCGGACGTACCGAGGCTACCGGCCTGGGCGTGTACTACGGAGTACGCGAGGTGTGCAATGTAGTAGAGGACATGAAGAAGATAGGTCTTACTCCGGGTATCGAAGGCAAGAAAGTGATCGTGCAGGGTCTTGGAAATGTGGGCTACCACGCAGCCAAATTCTTCTTCGACAATGGCGCTATCATCGTAGGCCTTGCTGAGTACGAAGGTGGTATTTACAACGAAAAAGGACTCGATATATACAAAGTAGTGGAGCACCGCAAAGCTACAGGCTCACTGATCAACTATCCGGGCGCTACTTTCTTGAAGAACAGCGCTGAAACAATGGAACAGCCCTGCGACATCCTGATACCAGCAGCGCTGGAGAACGTGATCAACGGCAGTAACGCAGCCCGCATCCAGGCCAAGATCATAGGCGAAGGAGCTAACGGCCCGCTGACCCCTGAGGCTGACGAAATACTGATAAAGAAAGGTGTAATAGTAGTGCCTGATATGTACCTGAACGCAGGCGGTGTTACCGTTTCTTATTTCGAATGGCTGAAAAACCTTAGCCACGTTCGTTTCGGACGCATGGACAAGCGCTTCAGTGAAAATCAGAATTATTTTCTGTTAAAATCAGTAGAAAGCCTGACCGGCAAGAATGTTTCTGATATCGAAAGAGCTCAGTTGCTGCATGGCCCTGACGAAGTGGACCTGGTATACTCTGGTCTTGAGGACACGATGATAGGTTCATATCACGAAATACGTGAAGCTATGATGCGTCTCGATGGCAAGGTAGATATGCGTACGGCTGCTTTCACCGTGGCTATTGACAAAGTGGGTGTTGCCTACGAAGAGCTCGGTATCTTCCCGTAGTGACATCTTCATTTTATGATAATTACAAAGGCTGCTTTTGGGCAGCCTTTGTAATTATTGGAGCCTGGTCGTTGGTTATAAAAACTGATTGCGATATGCACCGTCGACCAATCGTGTTTTTAATTGCAGCTTAGTAAATCGGATAAATTGTGAAACAACGAAATTATGATAAGCATTATTTAATAGACCGTAAAACTTATTCTTTTATAAATTTCTTTAGTGCTGTCCCGTTAATTTTAATAAAGTAAATGCCAGGAGCCAGGTCGGCAATATTTATTGCAACTGATCTTGCCTTATAAAAGCCGGTATACACTGTTTGACCTATCGGGTTGATGATGACTATATGTTCTATTTTTTCTGCGGCCGTTAAATACAGGTTTGTAGTAGCCGGATTGGGATATAAAGACAACACATCCTCTAACGATTGCGGCGGCATAACTCCCGGCACGAAATCGGTCATAGAAACAGCCGTATCCGGACCGCAGCCGCCTGGCGCCTGGCAGCCATTACTATCTGTGCTTACCAGCCAGACATCCTGCCTTTGATGCCATGAGGGCAATGTGTCGTCAAAACCCGCCCCCACAAATACAATACTCCCGTCAGCGCGCACCGCCCCGTCTCTGAAATAGGACAGGCCTGCCGAACTTGTTACTGTCGAGGTTGTATCTTTGGGATCACTCCGGTAGTTATGGTTCCATAACGTCACTCCGCCTTTGCTCACCTTTGCCGCCCACCCATAACCATCAGCTAAGGTGTCAGCATCCTCTGTGCCGCCTATTACAATATATGAACTGTCAGGAAGTTGGCGTACGCTGGATATGTACCTGTGCCCATAATGACCGCTCCAGTTAAACTTCGTGATCCATACTATATTAAAATCGGCATCAACATTGGCGAGGAAATCATTGAAGTTCCGGGGATCATCTACGCCCTCAGAGTCTACAATCGAACTATCTATTTCCCCAGTAAAAAAATAACCCCCATTCATATCGGTATCCATATTCATATACGCCCCTGCCATGTATACATTTCCTCCAGTACTGCTTGCCGAGTATGCCGGATAAAGATCGCCTTCATTGTACATACTGCCCATCCGGTTGCCATACAGCGTATCCTTGATGATATTGCCCACACTGTCTAATATCATAAACCAAGGACTGCTATGATAATAAGCCCCTTCAAATATAGTTTTCCAATAAGTATACACTACATACCCGCTCTCCGCTCCTGCCAGTATCCTTCCGCCGCTAAGCGGCGTTACCGAATTGATTTGCGCAAATTGAGTGGGGTATTTTTGGTAAGTATGTGTCCACAACGTATCGCCCATGCTGTCTGTGCGTACGAGATAAGACTGATAATAAGAAAAGGTGTTTAAGCCCCTGTTACCACCAGCTATATACCCCCCCGTCAGGCATTACAGCACAACTGGTAAGGATATCAAAGTTAACTGAGGTATCCGTATAAGTCTTAACAAATACCGTATCACCTGAGTTATTAAATGTAGTTAACCCTGCTGCGCTATACAGATTACCTGTTACCGGGTTATGCCATTGCATAATTAAAGGAGCAACATATCCGCCATCAGACAATTGTTTAGCTTGTCCGGGATTACCGGGATAAATACTGGCGCTATCTATTTTAAATATATTGCGATTCATCACGATGTTCCCATTCCCACTAACTGTCATATTGAATAGTAAAGGTTGGTTGGTTGTCTGGTTTATAGACCAGCCAATGACAAAGTAATTGCTGTCCGGTCGCACGAATATATCCCACCCCCAGTCATAAGTACTGTCTGCATCATACAATCCCTGAAAGTATTGCCCGAAGGAAAACAGTGGTGCTATCAGCAGCGCCACTGTTATTATCTTCATTCGTAGT
>Ga0206955_1311_pt1 | contig 10564 bp, 7 predicted proteins | sample Alteio_BWOrgHeat_34_FD_153247 | JGI IMG/M metagenome (GOLD analysis project Ga0206955, IMG submission 153247) | Enriched cells from forest soil in Barre Woods Harvard Forest LTER site, Petersham, Massachusetts, United States -... | ecosystem: Environmental > Terrestrial > Soil > Temperate forest > O...
CCAAAATGCTTTACTTTACCTTCGGCGATCAGGTCTTTTACCGTTCCGGCTACATCTTCTATCGGTACATTTGTGTCTACCCGGTGCTGGTAAAACAAGCCGATGCGGTCTGTCCTCAGTCGTTTTAACGACTCGTCGGCCGCTACCCGGATCCGCGCAGGGCTGCTGTCCAGGCCAAGCTTCGAATCCCCATTCTTATAGCCAAACTTGGTTGCAATCACCACCTCATCGCGAAACGGTGCAAGCGCCTCGCCCAGCAGTTCTTCATTTTCAAACGGTCCGTAAGCCTCTGCGGTGTCAAAAAAAGTGATGCCCAGTTCATATGCCCTGCGGATAACTTTTATGGCATCTTGTTTATCAGTAGCCGGGCCGAAGCCGAAGCTTAATCCCATGCAGCCCAATCCAAGTGTTGATACTTCCAGGCCGTTGTTCCCTAATTTTCTTGTTTTCATAATGCTATATTTTTATAGATAGGTTATTTACACCACAAAATTGAGGCCTGTTTTTAACAGGATTGTTATACAGATTACGGTATTACCTACCAATATTACTTATTCACCTTTCAAGGTACTGAAAACGATAGATGAAGCATTAACTTTGAATGAGTTAACAGGCGAAATGATGGATAACATAAATAAAATTGATACTGTTGGTCAGTTTAACGCATACAATAACAACGAGACCCTGCATCCGCTGGTGAGTGTGGTTGATCTTTCAAAATCTTACAAAAGGCTCAATACCCGGCAGAATATTGGACTTTATGTGGTGTTTTTAAAAGAAATTAAATGCGGCGACCTGAAATACGGCTGTAATTATTATGATTACGAAGAAGGTACCCTGATATTCGTTGGGCCGGGGCAGGTTATTGGCGTAGAGAATAACGGCGAATATTATAAGCCGAAAGGTACCGCTTTGGTTTTTCATCCCGACCTGATCAAAGGCACTGCGCTTGGTCGCCACATTCACGATTACACTTTCTTCTCGTACGAAATACATGAGGCGCTTCACTTATCCGAAAGTGAAAGGAAGATTATTCTCGATTGCTTATCAAAAATCAGGTTCGAACTGGAACACGCTATCGATAAGCACAGCAAAACGCTGATCGTCACCAATATCGAATTGTTCCTGAATTATTGTGTGCGTTTTTACGATCGGCAGTTCATTACCCGCGAAGTTCCGAATAAAGGTATTCTTCACCGGTTTGAAGACCTGCTAACCGAGTATTTTCAATCCGACAAACCTCAAACCCTGGGACTTCCATCTGTAACTTATTGTGCTGACCAGTTAAATCTTTCGGCCAATTACTTTGGCGACCTGATCAAAAAAAGAGACCGGCAAATCGGCCCAGGAATATATTCAACTGAAATTAATGGATGTTGCCAAAGAAAAAATATTTAATAAGGATAAATCGGTGAGCGAGATTGCTTATGAATTAGGATTTAAATATCCGCAGCATTTCACCCGTTTGTTTAAGCAGCGGGTAGGTTATACGCCTAATGAATACCGGATGCTGAATTGATTTCTTTGTCCCGGTAAAACGTCTGAATAATCCCGGTATTACGTTTAGCTTCAATCGTAAATTTCTTATTGCAATCGATTGCAATTGTAAATCTTTTCCTGATATTTACCCGGAAAATTTACCGCTTATGCGTTCGTGAATTTTGTTAAGATTTTTAATTTATCCTGATTGTTATCCGGCTCTGTATGAATATTAAACTTAAGTTTTTGATAATTGGCTTATCGCTCAGCAATTTGTTGACCATACAAATAGCAAATGCACAGGTTCGGCTGCCGCAGCTGATAAGTGATGGTATGGTGCTGCAAAGGGATACCAAAATAAAAATATGGGGTTGGGCGTCGCCGGGCGAAAAAATCACGGTTAAGTTTAATCATCACACTTACAAATCAAATACAGAGGCGACTGGCCACTGGTCGGTTTTGCTTCCGGCGATAAAGGCTGGCGGTCCTTATGATATGGATCTCAGCGCAAGCAATCGTATCACCGTTCATGATATTTTAATTGGCGATGTATGGTTTTGTTCCGGCCAGTCGAACATGGTGCTGCCAATGGAACGGGTTAAAGAAAAATATCCGGAGGAAATTGCCAAAGCTGATTTTCCGCAGATCCGTAACTTTTTTATCCCGACTGTATCAGACGTAAGTAGGATACACGATGATCCCCCCCCGGGTAAATGGGAGGCAGCGAACCCTCAAAACGTGCCTGGTTTTGGTGCCGCAACCTATTTTTTTGCGAAACAGTTGTATGCCAAATATCATGTGCCCATCGGCATCATCAACTCAAGTGTTGGCGGTACGCCCATACAGGCCTGGATAAGCGAAGAGGGGATTAAACCCGTATCCCAATATGCCGACCGGCTGACCATGTTAAAAGACACCTCTTTTTTCAATAATATTTTGAGAAAAGATGCCGAAAGAAAACAACTCGACAACAAACCCTCCAAATTAACTGACAAAGGTTTAACCGGGCCGAAAAAGTGGTTCGATACTGCATATGTAGCAGAAGGCTGGCACAATTTCTGGCTGCCCGGCTATTGGGCCGATCAGGGCATTCGCGGTTTGAACGGCGTGGTATGGTTTCGCAGGGAAATAGACGTACCGGCATCCATGACCGGCAAGCCAGCCAAATTGTATATGGGCAGGATAGTGGATGCTGATGAGGCTTATGTTAACGGGGTGCTTGTCGGTAACATAACCTACCAGTACCCGCCAAGGCGGTATGACGTACCTACAGGCTTATTAAAACCTGGCAAAAACATTATCGTGATCAGGATAACCAATACCGCCGGAAAAGGTGGTTTTGTGCCGGATAAACATTATGTATTAACAACCGGGCTTGAAAATATCGACCTGCGCGGCGACTGGCAATATAAAGTGGGCGAAGTATTTCCACCCAAAACACGTGCAGATAACTACAGTTTCTTTTCTGCACAAAACGAGCCAACAGGTTTGTACAATACCATGGTTGCACCGGCTGTCAATTATGCAATTAAAGGGATCTTATGGTACCAGGGTGAGGCCAATACCGCTAAACCGGATGAGTATGAGCAGCTCATGTCGGCCCTGATCAGGGATTGGCGCGATAAATGGCGCGAGGGCAATATTCCTTTTATTTATGCCCAGCTTCCCGGCTTTATGGAGGTAGATTACTCCCCGGAGGAAAGCAAATGGGCACAGCTACGCGAAGCGCAGTTGAAAACCCTCTCGATAGCCAATACAGCTATGGCAGTAGCTATTGATGCCGGCGAGTGGAACGATATTCATCCCCTTGATAAAAAAGATGTTGGCGATAGGATGGCCCTGGCGGCAGAAAAAATTGCTTATGGCGATACTGCGCTTGTTTCATCGGGGCCCATTTACCAGGCAGCGAAAATTGAAGGCAATAAAATTGTGATTACATTTAGCAGTACAGGCAGCAGGCTTGTTGTAAAGGGCGGGGGAGAGCTGAACCAATTTGCTATCGCCGATGAAACGGGAAAATATGTTTGGGCTAATGCGATCATTAAAGACAATACGGTGATCGTTTGGAATGATGACGTTGCTCATCCCTTATATGTTAGATATGCATGGGCTGATAACCCTGAAGGGGCTAACCTTTACAATAAAGAGGGCTTGCCGGCTTCACCTTTTACAACAGATACCAGGTAATAAATCAAATAGGATGATGAAGATAAAAAGCTGTTTACTGATTATTCCTTTGTTATTATCGGGGACGAGTTTCAAGCCTCAAAACGCACAGGTATGGAACAACAAACAATGCGCAGTAGTACTAACCTATGATGACGCTATTGATGTCGACCTGGATAACGTAGTACCGGCCTTGGATTCAATGAAATTTAAAGGCACATTTTATATTATAGGTTCATCCCCGGTGGTAAACAAACGGATGAATGAATGGCGCCTGGCAGCCAAACACGGGCACGAACTGGGTAACCATTCCTTATTCCACCCCTGCGATGGCAGCCTGCCCGGCCGCAGCTTTGTTGGCCCTGATAATGATTTGAGCAAATATTCTGTGGCGCGTACTGTAAACGAGATCAGGGCAACCAACACTTTGCTAAAAGCCATTGACGGTAAGGATGTACGCACCTTTGCCTATCCCTGCGGCGATCGCAAAATCGGCGATGTGTTTTTTTATGACCAGCTCCGGAATGATTTTGCAGGTGCGAGAGGCGTAAGCTCCGGATTGCAAACTATCGATAAAGTCGATCTTGATAATATTGATTGTTACGGCATCAACGGTCAGTCGGCTGAATACATGATCAACCTCGTGAAAAAGGCGATGGAAACACATACATTACTGGTCTTTCTTTTTCATGGTGTTGGCGGCGGCCATAACATCAATGTCGGCTTAAAAGAACATAGCCAGCTGTTGCATTTTATAAAACAGCATGAAAAAGATATTTGGGTGGCGCCAATGGTGGAGGTTGCGGAGCATATCAGGAAATACCAGGCGACGAAAGGAAATTAACACCTGTTTTCCTTCAACCCTTCCTCTTTGTCGATGACCTTACAATCAGCTTTGGCTTTATGCTGATGATCTTGGGCACCACTTCTGTATCGTCCTTATTATCTATTTCCTGGAAATAAAGATTAGCCACTGTTTTGCCCATGTATACGCTAAACTGGTCGATGGTAGTTATGGACGGACTGGTAATTTCCGTAAAAGCCTCGTTTGAATAACCGCAGATCCCCAGTTCCGAGGGCACTTTTATACCCATTGCAGTGGCCACTTCCAATACACCCAAGGCCGAAAAGTCGGATGTGGAGGCAAATATAGCGTCAGGGGGCTGTGCCAGGTCGAGTAATTTCCGGGTGCCTTTGGCGCCGAGTTCTTTGGTCCAGGCGTTTTCAACGATCAGTTCCTCAAGTACAGGTATCCCGTATTTTCTTAACGCATGTAAATAACCGGCTTTGCGCTGCCTGAAGATCTGCAGGTTCTGCGGGCCCTCCAATAAGGCAATTCGTTTATAACCCTGCTCTATCAGGTGCGATACGGCCTCCAGTGATGCCTGTTCATTATCGTTGATCACTTTTAAAGTCTCCAGTTCATCGGCTACACGGTCAAACTGGATCAGTTGGATGCCATTATCAAGTACATTTTGCAAATGCCGGTGATCCGAGCTATCTGCCGAAATGGAGATCACAATACAATCAACGTGCTGGTTGATTAGCGTATTTACGCATTTGATCTCTTTGCTTTGTAATTCGTTCGACTGGCAGATGATCAAATTATACCCTTTTTGGTATGATGCCTCTTCAATACCGGCAATTACGTTCGAGAAGAAGTTTTGATTGATAAAAGGGACTACTACCCCGATTGTTTTGGAATGGCCCTTGCGCAGATTGGAGGCTAAAGTGTTGCGTTTATAATTTAATTCTGCGGCAGTTTTTATGATTAATTTCTTGGTCGCTTCATTTACGTGATTACTATTATTTAATGCTCTGGAGACGGAAGAAGCGGCAATATTCAGCTTTTCGGCGATGTCATAAATAGTAGTTCGTTTTTTGTTTTTCATATAATTTGTAAAAATAATAAAATAAATTCCGGCAATCGATTGCGGATTAAAAAAATAATTTAATTTCGCTGTGGAAAGAAAGAACCAAGAGCCAGGATTCAAGAGCCAGGATTTTACAATAATAATTAATCAAGATTGTTAGAGCAAAGAAGCATTTTCTTTATCTTGACTCTTGATTCTTGGTTCCTGACTCTTTCTATAAACCAATATACAAATGTTATTATTAGGGATCGATTTAGGAACTTCATCTATAAAAGCCTCGGTTGTTGATGCCGCTACGCAAAAGGTAATTGCCTCGGCGCAATACCCGGATACCGAGTCGCCAATTACCGTACTTCATCCGGGCTGGGCAGAGCAATCTCCCGAAATGTGGTGGGAGCATGTTCAAAAAGCCATTGAAATATGCAATAATAAAGGGCTTTATGATCCTTTTGATATCGCGGCCATAGGGATAGCTTACCAGATGCATGGTTTGGTTTTGGTTGATAAAAACCAGCAGGTGTTGCGCGATAGTATTATCTGGTGCGATAGCCGCGCCGTTGAAACAGGTAACAGGGCTTTTGAAGCCATCGGGGAGGAACATTGCCTTTCGCACCTGCTCAATTCACCCGGCAACTTTACTGCATCAAAACTGGCCTGGGTAAAGAAAAATGAACCGGAAATTTACGACCGTATTGATAAATTTATGCTGCCCGGCGATTTTATTGCCATGCGGCTCACCGGCGAAATATCGACCTCTGTTTCTTCTTTATCTGAAGGTATATTTTACGACTTTTCTGACAATCGATTGTCGAAAGATATCATCGATTACTTTGGTTTTGATGAAGGATTGTTTCCACCCATTCAGCCGGTATTTTCGGCACATGGCGGTCTGACACCGTCGGCAGCTCAAAAACTTAAATTAAAACAGGGCATCCCGGTTACTTACAAAGCAGGTGATCAGCCCAATAACGCACTCTCGTTAAATGTACTTAACCCCGGCGAAGTTGCTGCAACGGCAGGTACCTCGGGGGTCATCTACGGGGTGAGCGATCAACTGGCTTACGACCAGCAATCGCGGGTAAATACCTTCGCCCATGTAAACTATGCCGAAACCCAAAGATGCCTGGGCGTGCTGCTTTGCATCAATGGAGTTGGCAGTATGTACCGATGGTTGAAAAATGTAATGGGTGGATCAGAAAGTTATTTGCAGATGAACAGCAAAGCCGCCGAAGCCCCGGCAGGCAGTGAAGGCCTGTTAGTATTGCCGTTTGGCAATGGCGCCGAGCGGATGCTCAATAATAAAATAGTGGGTGCTCAATTTTGCAATATCGATTTAAATATCCATACCCAGGCGCATGTGTTGAGGGCGGTACAGGAAGGAATCGCATTCGCATTTCGCTATGGCCTGGATATTATGCGCGAAAACGGGATGAACCCAACGGTGATAAGGGCAGGGAAAAACAACTTGTTTTTAAGCGGACTCTTTACAGAAACCTTCGTTAATATAACCGGAGTACCGGTTGAACTTTATAAAAATGATGGCAGCGTTGGCGCGGCCCTTGGTGCGGGAATCGGGGCAAAGATTTTTTCAACCCCTAAACAGGCGTTTGAACATATGCACCCGGTTGAACTGGTTGAACCGTCAACCAAAAACCTGGAACCAGCCTACCAGGAATGGAAAGCGTTGCTGCAAAAACAACTTTAAATAATCGGTGAAATCCCGCCAAAATCGGTGAAATCATCAAAATAAATCAATAAATCACTAATTCAATAATTAATATGATAATAACAGGAGAAAAAGAATACTTCCCAGGCATAGGCCAGGTAAAATTCGAAGGAGCACAATCAGATAACCCGCTGGCATTCCGCTGGTATGATGAAAATAAGGTGGTGGCCGGGAAGACCATGAAAGACCATTTGCGTTTTGCATGTGCTTACTGGCATTCTTTCTGCGGCTCAGGCGCTGATCCTTTTGGCGAGCCTACTCATTTATTCGCATGGAACGAAAAAGCCGACGCCGTTGAACGTGCAAAGGATAAAATGGACGCAGCATTTGAGTTCATTACCAAAATGGGCATTCATTATTACTGTTTTCATGATGTGGACGTGGTGGATTATACCAATGATGTAAACGAAAATGACCGCCGCTTGCAGGCTTTGGTTGAATATGCCAAACAAAAACAGGCCGCCAGCGGTGTGAAACTATTATGGGGAACAGCCAACCTGTTTAGCGCCCGCAGGTATATGAACGGCGCGGCAACCAATCCTGATTTTCACGTATTGAGCCATGCGGCAGCGCAGGTAAAGGCCGCTCTCGACGCAACAATCGCCCTTGGTGGCGAAAATTATGTATTCTGGGGTGGACGCGAAGGCTATATGAGTTTGTTGAACACCGATATGAAGCGTGAGCAGGAACACCTGGCCAAATTCCTTCATACCGCAAAAGATTATGCCCGTAAACAAGGTTTTAAAGGCACATTCTTTATCGAACCAAAACCTTGCGAGCCTACCAAGCACCAGTACGATTATGATGCAGCAACCGTTTTGGGCTTTTTACAGAAATACGACCTGATCAACGACTTTAAACTAAACCTTGAGGTTAACCATGCTACACTTGCCGGCCATACTTTCCAGCATGAATTGCAGGTGGCTGCAGGCGCCGGTTTATTAGGATCAATTGATGCCAACAGGGGCGACTCGCAAAATGGCTGGGATACCGACCAGTTCCCGAATGATATCAATGAAGTGACCGAGATCATGATGATCATCCTGGAAGCGGGGGGTTTTGCAGGTGGGGGTATTAATTTTGATGCCAAGATTCGCCGCAACTCAACCGACCCGGCTGATTTATTTTATGCCCACGTTGGCGGTATGGATATTTTTGCCCGTGCGTTGATCACTGCCGACAACATCCTCCAAAAATCCGAATACTTAAAACTTCGTAAAGACAGGTACGCCTCGTTCGACACCGGTAAAGGGAAAGCATTTGAAGAAGGTAAACTAACGCTGGAAGACCTGCGCGCCTACGCGATTGAAAACGGCGAACCTGCAACCATTAGCGGCAAACAGGAGTATATTGAAAATTTGATCAACAGGTTTATTTAGTTGGATAGGTTGATTGAGTTGATTAAGTGAGTGGTTGGCAGGGTTGAAATGATCGGAACAAATCAAAATTTAATCAATCAATTCATCTTGATCAACTTTTAAAAAAAATTAACTATAATTGTCAACCAAACATTTAAACTAATAAAAATTAAAATATGAGCTTGAAAACCCTTTCACCCGGCGACTGGTCGGTGTTCCTTGTCTATTTCGTGATCGTATCGCTTTACGGTTATTGGGTATACAAGCGAAAAAACAAAAGCGACGCAACTTCAAAAGGCTATTTTTTGGCCGAAGGTTCGCTAACATGGTGGGCGATAGGCGCATCACTTATTGCTTCAAATATCTCGGCCGAGCAGATGGTGGGCATGAGCGGTTCGGGCTTTAAGATGGGGCTGGCCATAAGTACTTATGAGTGGATGGCAGCTGCCACACTGGTAATTGTAGCGGTATTTTTTATCCCCGTCTACCTGAAAAACAAAATAGCCACCATGCCGCAGTTTCTTCACCAGCGGTATAATGGTACGGTAGCTATGATTATGGCGATATTCTGGCTCATGCTTTATATCGTTGTAAACCTGATGTCGATACTTTACCTGGGCGGGGTGGCAATAGCCGGTATTTCGGGGTTAGATCTGAAACTGGTGATTGGTTTATTAGCTATTTTCGCGGTAATTATCACTTTGGGCGGTATGAAGGTAATCGGGTATACCGATGTTATACAGGTATTCTTCCTGATATTAGGCGGCCTTGCCGCATCTTATATCGCATTACATTTGATAAGCGAAAAATCTGGTACCACAGGCCTTTGGAACGGCTTTAAGTTATTAAGCGCCGATGCCAGCGACCACTTCCAGATGATATTTAAGAAAAATAACCCCAACTACCTGGATTTGCCCGGCCTAACCGTACTAATCGGCGGTATGTGGATCACCAATTTAAATTATTGGGGATGTAACCAATATATCACCCAAAGAGCACTTGGCGCCGATCTTAAAACAGCCCGTTCCGGTATTCTTTTCGCGGCTTTTCTTAAATTATTGATGCCGGTGATTGTAGTACTGCCGGGTATAGCTGCTTATGTGCTTTACCAAAAAGGTATGTTTCACCAGGAAATGCTAAGTTCAAAGGGTGTTTTGGATGTTAATAAAGCCTATCCTTCGGTGCTCAATTTATTGCCGAGTTATCTTAAAGGGCTTTCGTTTGCTGCATTAACTGCAGCTATCGTGGCATCTTTAGCTGGTAAAGCCAATAGTATAGCTACTATCTTTACTTTGGATATCTACAAAAAGGCGATAAACAAAGAGGCAACGGAAAAGAACCTGGTAAATACCGGTAAAGTAGCGGTTATCGTTGCGATGGTATTGGGTGTTGGTTTATCCTTTGTTATTGGCGACATGTTGATGGGCGAAGGTAAACAAGGCTTCCAGTATATCCAGGAATACACAGGCTTTGTGTCGCCGGGTATATTCGCCATGTTCATCCTTGGTTTCTTCTGGAAAAAGGCTACTTCGAACGCTGCGTTATTCGCCACTATCGGTGGACTTGCATTCGCTATCGTATTCAAGTTTTTACCGTATTGGACTAACCTTTCCTTTTTAACACCTTTTGGCTTTTCAAAACTGAATGGTGACGGCGTATACGAAATTCCATTTTTAGACAGGATGGGCTTCGTTTTTGTGATCTGTATCGTGGGTATGTATGTAATATCGATGATTGAGAACGCAAAAGGCCTGCGCACAAATGGCTTGGAAGTAGACGTAAATATGTTTAAAACCAACAGGGGTTTTGCAATCGGCGCTATCATCATCGCTGTAATTCTTACTGCTTTGTATACCTTCTTCTGGTAACAATATAGTCTTTCATAAAAAGCAGCGATGGGGTCAAACTCATCGCTGCTTTTTTTGTGCGCTGCGCTGCCGCGAGTTTAGCGCAGCGTAACT
>Ga0206955_1313_pt1 | contig 10522 bp, 7 predicted proteins | sample Alteio_BWOrgHeat_34_FD_153247 | JGI IMG/M metagenome (GOLD analysis project Ga0206955, IMG submission 153247) | Enriched cells from forest soil in Barre Woods Harvard Forest LTER site, Petersham, Massachusetts, United States -... | ecosystem: Environmental > Terrestrial > Soil > Temperate forest > O...
TGCCCGGAGAGCGCAGGGAAGTTAGATCAACAATTTCACTATGGTCATCAGCACACGCAGGCCAATCGATAAAAATGTCTTTGAATTTCAATTGTCTATTATATTTGGCAGCGTATTTATCAAAAATATACCGGATATGGCCTGAGTTGGTCGCCATAAATCCGAATTCAAAAGGCAGGTCGTAGTTGATAAGTGTATCGCCGGGACGGTTAAATACTAAAATGATCTGGTCAACTTTTTTATAATCGATATGTGAGGCTGTTTTGTCAAGGTAGGAATACTCTGTGCAGTAATTGCGGACACTTTGATGGATGGTCCATGTGGCCGCTGTGACCGTCAAGAGTACAAATAATCCCAGTAAGCATTTGTTGAGCTTTAGGGCTTTTTGACTGCTGAATGTGTCGTTGCAAAATTTAAAATAATAGATGGTTAAGGCCAATCCTATCAGACCGGAAGGAAGAAATGTCCTGTATCCAAGGATACTGGTGGAATTAACAGCCATTAGAGAAGGGGTATTGGACAGTAGGAATAAGATGATACAGGCGATTGTTTTTTGTAACAGGACACCCAACGGTATTTTAAGGGGTGATTTTTTTTGGATTATAAGCAGCCCAAGGGCAACGATCCAAAATGAAAAGATTATTTTCCATTCCAGAGCGGTATTTTCAAAAAGGACGGTGTCCCAGGTGCCGATCAATGAACAGCGCAGCAAGTCAAGGACCATGGAGTATTTTAAGGAGAGATTCTGGACAAGCTCCATTTTATACATTTCCATATTTGTCCCTGAAAGGTGCAGGATATTTTGGCCGAAAGGGATGATGAAATATTTGACTAACAGCCAGTAGACGACAAGGATAGACCCATAAAAGAAAGTTTCTTTAATGATTGTTTTTCTGGTCGTTGTCCAGGATGAATTTGCCGAAAACAGTGATTTGATAAACATCAAGGCAAAAACGATCATGGCCGGAGGCTGGTAGATCAAGAGGGAGGTGAGAAACAATGATCCTGAATAAACCAGGTTCGATTTTTTATTGAAACCATCGGTCAGTAAAAGGTAGGAGAGAAAGGCACAAACTAACCCTAAGGATGACGGAATTCCGTTGGCGACCCAGATGACATTGATAATATTCCCGGGCAGCAGCACAAAGCAAAAGGCAATCAGGGCGGCCCATAAAGGTTTGATTTTAATCTTGTAGAAGAAAGAGCATATCAGATAGGTGATGAGTATTTTTGTAAAGAATGAAAGGATCCTTACTGCCGTGAGAGCCTCTGCATGACGGGTGAACCATCCTGTAAAGCTTGTAATAAAGGTCATCAGGGGGCGTCCCTGCATAAATATAATTGCACCTTCCGGGTTGCCTAACCAGTTGCCGGGAGGGGTAATGATAAAATACCCGTCAGTTTGGGCCCCAAAGGTGGCAAGAAAAATGGGAAAGAAAATAAAACCCAGCAAAAATGTTACAAGCCAGAAATAGCTTAAGTACTTATCAGGGATAGGTTTCATGCGAAATAATATAACATAGGAGTACTTTTTTACTAATTAAAATTAGACCGTTATAGTGAGATTAACAAACAAAGCTATTGACGTAGGGATTAAAGAAATTAGAATAGACCCTATGACAAGCTTCGAAGAACGCCGTGACAGTGTCAGGGCAAAACGCATCATTACAGTACGCCACCGTTTGGTCAAACGCAATAACCGTAAAGTAAACTCCATCTGGCAGCTGGCCGCCACTGAAAATATGTCGTTGAGCGGGCTGCTTTTCGTCAGCGCGTTGGCCTATCAGCCTGGTGATATTATTGAACTCCAGATCGTTATGTCCGGCGTCCTTGACATCTTTAACGGTTATGGAAAAGTTATCCGTACTTCCCGCAATAAAGGCGGCTATTATCAAATCGGCGTTAAATACGTGGATTTAAAATCTAAACGCCGTCCAGCTAAGACCGTTTTAGCCTCAAGGTAAATGAACCAATAGAATGAATCCATGAGTAATGAAAAGTCTCAACGGCTGACGGCCTTTTGGATTTTATTTGCCCTTACAGCTTGGGTTTTTTCCTTCCGGGGATTTTTAACTTCGAAATTTGAGCTTACCAGCGACGCACTTTCCTATTACGACCACACGAAATTCTTCATCGAAAATTTAGGCAGGGGTGTTTTTCCCCTGTGGGACCCGTATTGGTGTAACGGGTCACCTAATGATTTTTTTCTCCGGCGTATCGGCCCATTGAATCCGTTTTATTTGATCATCCTGGTTTTTAAGTCTGTTGGGATCCCGTACACCCTGTCCTACCTGTGGTTTTTGGGGATGTATTACTGGGGAGGGATGATCGCATTTTATTTGCTGGCCATGCGTATTTATCAGGACCGCCTGATCGCTTATGCCGGTTATTCGATGCTTTTGTTTTCTGCGCTTGGTACCAGGCTTTTTGACTCTTATATGATGCTGGTGACGGTGCCTTTGATCTGGTTTTTTTATTTCTTGGTGGCGTTTTGCCAGACATCGCGCAAACATTTTTATGGGGGGATGGTGCTCTCGTTGATGATCTTGGCAGGTACCTATATCCCGTTTTACTTTTTAATTATCCTGGGATTATTTTTACTGTTCTTTGCGGTGATTTATATTGACCAAATCCCGGAAATTTTCCGCCGCTATGGCAATTTTTTTAAAGCAAACAAAATCCTGGTACTGTTATCCCTGGCAGCATTGTTTTTTTCTTTTATTCCAATCTTTACTTTTTTTCATGACTCCACCCGGGGCCAGGTGGTGTTTCCTGTACGTCACGGGGAGGCGGGTTTTGAACACGCACTGACTGTCCCGCATAAAACCCTGGACTGGGGAGCGATAGAAGACTTTGTCTACTCTGCTTATTTTTCTGATTTGAGGATGTTTAAATTTGCGGTTGTTTATGTCCCTTTCTTTTCCGTCGTTGTCCTTGCTTTAGGCTTTGCTGCACGCATCAGCCGCCGTGCCATTTTCATATTTCTGCTGGGACTCGCACTTTTATGCAGCATTGTGCCTTATGGGCTTCCTTTTTATGACTTTTTTTATAAACATGTTTTCATATTAAAGTATTTCCGTAATCTGCATTTTTTCATCTGGTTTTTCCTGATCCCGCTGTTTGTTTTTCTGGTCATGGAACATTGGGACATGTTTGCCCGGATCAAACCTAAAAATGACAAAGAAAAATGGTGTTTGCTGGCTTATACGGCGGTGGTACACGGGGCTGTTCTCTTGTTTGTTTGGTACAGGAAGGATGCAGTGCCCAGCACCTACATGATGATTGTCCTGAGTCTTATTTTTTGGTCGTTGATGGTTTTGAAAAAACTGCAGGCCAATGCCTGGGGCTTTGCTTTGTTGACCCTGACCTTGCTTATCCAGCCTCTGGAGGCTTATCATTATTTTGCTTTGAAGGCCGTTCCCCACATAAATCCTTATACATACGATTTTTCGTTCACGTCATTGAAATTAAAAGAAATGGATTTGGCTAAACCTGAAGATATGTCCACGGCCAAGGATACTTTGTATTATGCTTCCAAAAGCTATAATTTTATTTATCAGAATATCAGCAATTACGCTTTGGCCAAATACCTGCAGAATAAGTTCATATTAGTTGACCATCTGGAATTGGTTGACCGTGATAAAGCCGTAGGGGTATTAGAACGTCATTTCTTGACAGATGACAACTCAGCGATTGTTTTTAAGGATGACTTTAAGAATGTTACAGAGATTGGGCCGTTTGATCCGCATCCGTCGTCCAAACCTCTGCGCATTGATGCTGTCTCGGATAGGTTTAAAGTATTGGATTTCAATGCCAATCATCTGAAATTGGCCGTGGACCTGCCGTATAAAAAGTTCCTGGTTTATAATGATAGTTATGGTCCTTATTGGCATGTGAGCATTGATCATCACCCATCACGGCTTTATGAGGTCAATGGGGCTTTTAAGGGGGTTTGGGTCCCTGCGGGCAAGAGTGTGGTGGAGTTTAGCTATGGCTATTGGTGGCAATATATGCTTAATATTTTGCCGTTGATTTTTGCTTTGATCTTTTTAGCAGGTATTTTTCTATGAAAACTATCATGACCAGAGCATTCATTTTTTACCTGGTTTGTTTTTTGCTGGTTTGGCGTATCCTGAATTATCATCAGCTCATTGAAAATGCCATTCCTCAGACGATGAGCCGCCTGACCCCGCCGATCAATTATTTCACTGAATTTGTCGACCGTCAGGACAATTACAATCGTTTTAGCCTGATGAATTGTATTTATTATCATAAGGCGGTGGCTCATTATTTTCCCTATCAAAAGGCTGAGGCTTACGGCATGTTGGGATTTTGTTATGAACGTTCAGGACAAAGCGCACAAGCCATTGATTACTACAAGCAGGCCATTGCCTTAAATCCGGATTATTTTTGGCCATACTACGATCTAGGGGTGATCTATTACAATCAAACCCAATATTCCAAAGCAGCAGATTATTTCCTGCAGGCCGTTGAACAAAATCCGGTTAAAACTATTGTTCTTTTGTCCCGTTCCAAGGTTTACAGCGATGTGAAATCAGGCCCTTATGATTTTGTCCAGGGCATTAAGCAGGGACGTCAGCAGGCTTATGTGTTGCTGATGGATAGTTTATTTAAATCCGGCGCGTATGAACAGGTAAGTAAGGTGGCGGTTGAAGGGTTAAAAGAGGGATTGGGGATGGAAGATGTTTTTTATTATTATTTAGCGATGTGTCTACACCTGGCAGGTAAGGATGATATGGCAGGAGCATTGATGGTAAAGGTCCGGCAGCTACACCCGCAGGGGGATGACTGGATTAAACAATATCTTCAAGCCCGGGTGCGTTTTTTTTGATACAATGAAAATCAATTTATGAAAATATTACGTAATGATTTTGTCATCGCTTTTTTCCTTCTGGTCGCCTATTTGTTGACCAACAGCTACATTTACGGCTGGGATGATCAGCATCTCGAAATACCTATCCTCAAGCACATGATCGACCCTAGTTTGTATAAAGGCGATTATTATGTCGAAAGTCTGACCAAATATTTTACCTGCTGGCTTTATCCTCTTTTGGCGAAGTTTATTACTGTCAAACAGATCCCCACAACGTATTTGGTTCTTTTTTTGATCTCGCGTTATTTCATGTTTTATTGGGTGTACCGGATATGGCTGTTGATAAGCGGCAGTTGTTTTGCGGCGGTGAGTGCGTCATTGATGTTTTTTCTTTTGGGCCGTACCGAAGAATTTTTATACCGCAGTTTTTGTCATGAGGAATTCAGTTTTATTTTCATGTTCGCGGGGCTGTATTATTTTTATCGGGAGCGGTATATTTTGGCCGCCCTGATTTTTGGGGTGGGGGTTGATTTTCATGCCATTTATCATTTGTTTCCCATGCTTTACATGACGGCCTTCCTGTTATTTTGCCATCCCAAGCGTTTTAAGATGGTTTTTTTAACCGGTCTTTGTTTTGTGTTTACGGCATTGCCTTTTTTATGCTGGCAAATCCCTATTTCTATTTCCAGGGAGGTGGCTCACCCTGTGCCTGCCCAGGAATGGATACCGTTATATTTATTATCCTGCCCCCAAAATTTCCTCTTCGGAGACACGCCGTTAAAAGATGTTTTGGGCAATATCCATTTATGGTGGGCCAAAAGCGCTCAATATCTTTTGTTGACGGGGCTGTTCGTGTTTCATTTGGTGTTTAACCCGTTATTCCGCCGGGACCATAAAGTGCACGCCGTGGTGGGGGTTTCCTGGATTTTGATCGGGGTGGTGTATTTTTTTGATTATATCCATCCCAGCCGTTTTGTGCTGGATTTGAATTTGGTGCGGGTTGAGCAATACGTACGCTTTTTTATGATGGGGTATACAACGATTTGGGCGGTCGAGCAAGTGCAGTCGCAGCGTCCATTGCTGGCCTTGGCAGCGGCCGCGTTAATATTAGCGACAGGCATGACTGATTTGTTCGCCCTGTGTTGGTTGACCCTGCTTGCCATGATGTTTTCTTTTAATGCCGCGCTGCAATCGGGCAAGGTGTGGAAGAAATTATTGGCCATTGCATTTTGCGTGGCTGCTGTTGTTTTGATCCAGGTGCTCCTCGGGGAGTTAAAAAGTTTTGCCTACATGCCTTGGATATTAGAGAAATTCAAGCGGAATATGGCAGGAATGGTGGTTGTTTTTGTGCTGCTCTTATTTATGCCCCGGATTTTATGGCTGAGGCGTTTGTTGATCATCATACCCCTGGCCGGCGCATTTATCAGTTTTGGTACTTATCATTATCACTATCTGCAGAATAAAATTCACAGCACGGGTTTTTGGCAATTACAGCGCAATTGGGAGGACATGCAGCGTTATGTCCGCGACCACACGCCCAAAGATGCGCTGGTGATGACGCCCTACAATACGGACGTAGGGGGGTTTCGCATCCAATCCGAACGTAAGGTATTGGTCTGCGACCGTGATTGCGGGATCATTGGTTTTGATTATGCAGCAGCAGTGGAATGGCAAAAGCGCATTAAAGATATTGAGGAATTCAGGATTTATACCGATAAACCGGTAACACACGCGGTGCTGACAGGAATTTTTAAATATAAAGTGGATTATATTGTTTTTATGAGTTATTACGCGCCTAAGGAAGATAATGCACTCTTAAAGAAGGTTTATCAGAATGAGGTTTTTTCGTTGTTCCAAGTCTTGATCAAGGTGCCCTGATGCAGATTAAGAATTTTGTTGTTAAGGCCTGCATGGTTCTGTTGGTCTTGTTGGGCTTGTTTGGATCGGTGTTACATTTTTATCGATTGGACAAGGTCCCGTATGGTTTTCACATAGATGAAATGAGTGGTTCTGTAGCGATCGGCTGCATGGCTACGGAGGGGGTGGATGCTCATAATGTCCCGCATCCGCTGTTTGCTAACCTTAATTACGGGACGCCTAAGCCGCCTACCTATTTATATCCTGCCGTAGCATGGGCCAAATTGTTTGGCTATTCTGTCCCGAGTTTGCGTGCGTTAAGTGTCACAGTCCATTTATTGGGCATTATTGGTTTATTTCTTTTGGCCCAACAGCTTTTTGGCTGCTGGCGCTATGCGGTTTTGACCGCGGCGGTGGCTGTTTTTTCACCATGGTCCTGGGTATTAAGCAGGGTAGCATTTGAGTCTTTGTTCTCGGCGACTTTTCTAATATGGGGTTTGTATGTGTTTTTACAGCCGGCCCGTTTCTGGCGGATGATCGTGGCAGGTATTCTTTTTGCAGGGGCCATGTATTCTTATCCACCGATCCGTTTGCAGACGCCTTTGATGTTCCTGCCGCTTATCATTTATAGCTGGAAACAATACCGTTTGAATTGGAAATTCTTGGCAGTGTTTAGTTTTGTATTAATTGTTTTACTTGTTCCTTTGGTGCAGAATATTTCCAGCGGCCTGCTTCAGCAGCGATTTAATCAGATCAGCATTTTTTCTCATGAGTATTTAAAAACCGTTGGCAGTAATGGTAATTGGATTCAGTTGATGATAATTTTTTGCTATATCTATTTTATGCATTTTCAGCCGGATTTTTTATTTTTTAGAGGTGATCCTTCTTATGTGCATTCTACCCGGCATTTTGGCATTCTCAGTTGGATGGACATGGCTGCACTGGCCATTTGCCTGATTTTTTTAGTGATGCTTTTGACGAAATTGGGAAGAAAAAATAATCCGCTGTTGGTGTATTGGCCTTGGGTTGTTTTTCTTGTCGTGAATATTTTGATCGGGATCGTGCCCGCAGCTTTGACCAATTCTGAAATACCCAATTCTTTACGCATCTCGGGCTCATGGCCTTTTGTCTGTCTTTTTAGCGGTTTTTTTCTTTGGCAGGCTTGTGAACGCTGTTGGGGAATGTGGCTTGTAACAGTGTTGATCACGTCCCTGTTTGCTTTTGCCTTTTTGAAAGTTTATTTTCAAGTTTATCCCCAAGAAGGCAAGGGCATGTTTGCTTATTGGACATTGGACCAGGCGAATCAGCTTAAGAATGATGAAGATTGGTTGAAGTTTGTCATGCTTTATCGTTATCAGGATTATAACGCCCGGTATTTCTTAATGCAGTATCGCAAGATAAGTTGTACCCAATCAAACAATATATGGGTGGGAGTAGCAAATTTTTTAAACAGCCATGGGGTGCATTAGTATGGGTGTTTGTGTGTTGATCGTGGTTTTAGCATTACCTCTCTGTTTTGGTCTGCTGCAAAATCAATTGATTAATGGCCATGACGCCACTTCCAATTTGATGATGGCTTTATGCATGGATAAATACGCGGGGGATGGGCAGTTTTTGATCCGTTGGGCTTCTGAGCTTAATTTTGGCTACGGTTATCCGATGTTTAATTTTTATCCGCCGGCTTATTTTGTCCTGACATTCTTTGTCTCCAAAATCATCCACGATGTTACCTTGACGATGAATCTAATCGCTGTTTTTTTTTGGATCTTGTCAGGGGTGGGTATGTATTATTGGTCCAAAGAATTTTGGGGGTGGAGGGGAGCGTTGCTATCGGCAGTGGCGTACATGTATGCTCCTTACCATATCCAGGATATTTACGTTCGTAGTGCATTTTCCGAATTCAGCGCTTTTGCTTTCTTTCCTTTGATCCTGCTGTCTTTTTATAAAATCAACCAACGCGCCCATCGGGGTTATGTCTTGCTTGGGGTTTTTAGTGTTTTTGCATTGGGTTGCGGGCATTTGATGATGCTTATACTTTTTATGCCTGTAGCTATATTTTATTTGTTGTTTTTATATTTTGAGAAAAAGGATTTCCAGGGCCTTGGGTTGAGTTTTCTTGTCTTGGGCGCAGGCTTGATGACATCTGCTTTTTTTTGGCTTCCGGTTTTTTGGGAAAAGCAATTCCTGAACACTGTTTTTTTGATTCCTTCGCACGTTGATTTTCATCATTATTTCGTTTCCTGGCAGCAGTTGCTTCATCTGCCTTGGGGCAATACTGCTGACTTTGATGGTATATCTTTTCAGATTGGGTTGGTATATCTTGTCTTGGCCTTGGTTCCGTTGGTATTTTTGAGGAAGAAAAATCTTCATTATTTTTTCTTTTTAGGTGTTGCAGCTGTTGCTGTCTTTTTACTTTTGCCGCTATCGAGTTTTTTTTGGGGAAGTTCCAGTCCTTTAAAATTTGTTCAGTTTCCCTGGCGTTTTTTGACTATTGTTAGTTTTGCGGTGTCTTTTTTAGCAGGTAGTTTGATGCTGATGTTTAAAGGAAAATCAGCTAATTTTGTTTTGCCGATAGTTCTGGTTCTAATTATTTGTACTTCCATAAAATTCTTCAGGCCTGTGCATTATCTTAATGTTGATCAGGTGGCCGTAAAAAATGATCTTTCCAGTATTTTTTATTTAGGTGAAGGGAGGACAACGCCTAAATGGGTCCTTGTCCCGCCTTTGAAGCCGCCACTTCATAAATTTGAATTTGTGCATGGAAATGGTGAAATCGAAGGAGACAGGGTCATTAGTTCGATCGAGCATATAGCCCAGATTCATGCCCAAGTGCAGTCGTTGGTATGTTTCCATTCTTTTTATTTTCCGGGTTGGCGGGTTTTTGTTGATGGCAAAGAAACTCAAATATATCCCAATAATCCTTATGGGGTAATTTTGTTTCCTGTTTTGCCTGGTGAGCATAGTGTCAGGGTGGTTTTTGGGTCGACACCGGTCCGCAGTATTGCCGGGGTAGCTTCATGGGCAGGATTAATTCCGTTGGGAATGGCGATATGGCTAATATAAAAATCGATCAATTGATCCGTAGCCGCCGCAAAACCATTGGTTTGCAAATAACCAATGATGCGCGCCTGATTGTCCGTGCGCCGCAATTTGCTTCCGAAGATTATATCTATAAGCTTATCCAACGCAAAGAATCCTGGATTAAATCCAAGTTGGATTATTTTAAAGAACGGCAAGATAAAATTTCAGTTCGAAAATTTGTGCCGGGTGAAGAGTTTTTATTTTTGGGTCAAAGTTATCCGTTGGTTGCGGTTGAAGATCTTTCTAAAGCTGTGTTGCTGGATAATTCCTTAATGATTTCAAGCGTGGTTTTAGGCAATGCCAAAGACCATTTAGAATGTTGGTATAAAGCCCAGGCCATGGATTATATAACCCAAAAGGTTGAATATTACGCCCAAATAACGGGTTTGAAATACCAATCTATCAGGGTTAACAACGCCACAACGCGCTGGGGTTCTTGCGGGTATAAAGATACGTTAAATTTCACCTGGAGGCTGATCATGGCGCCGGCCAGAGTGGTGGATTATGTGATTATCCATGAGCTGATGCATTTAAAACAGAAGAATCATTCGAGGAAATTTTGGGCAGAAGTGGCCAATATGATGCCTGATTATAAGCAGGATGAGCGATGGCTTAAGAAGAACGGACATTTGCTCACATGGACTGAATAAGCCTATTTCTATGTGTAAGTACTTAACATAACATATATTATAGGAAGTTACTGAGGCGGGGTTTGAAGGGCTGGATTCAACTCCTTTTTGCGCCCTAAGC
>Ga0206955_1314_pt1 | contig 10504 bp, 5 predicted proteins | sample Alteio_BWOrgHeat_34_FD_153247 | JGI IMG/M metagenome (GOLD analysis project Ga0206955, IMG submission 153247) | Enriched cells from forest soil in Barre Woods Harvard Forest LTER site, Petersham, Massachusetts, United States -... | ecosystem: Environmental > Terrestrial > Soil > Temperate forest > O...
CGCGATGCCGGCGAGCATGAGATAGCAGAACTCGTAGTTGACCCACTGGCGCACGCTGCCGCGCCAGCCGAGGCAGATGACGGCGTAGAAATACTTGAGGACCTTGTTCTTGATGCGGTCGCGCATGGTGGCGGCATCGGGGATGAGGCCGACGTACCAGAACATGATGGAAACGCCGAGGTAGGTGTTGACCGCGAAGACGTCCCAGAGGAGCGGGCTGCGGAAGTTGGGCCAGATGGCGTTGCCGTTCGGGATCGGCGCCATGTACCAGGCGAACCAGACGCGGCCCACGTGGATGCCGGGGAAGACGGCGGCGCACATGACGGCGAAGATGGTCATCGCCTCGGCGGCGCGATTGATGCCGGTGGCCCAGCGCTGGCGCGTGAGATAGAGGATGGCGGCGATCATGGTTCCGGCGTGACCGATGCCGATCCAGAAGACGAAGTTGGTGATGTCCCACGCCCAGTTGGCTGACTTGTTCTCGCCCCAGACGCCGACGCCGGTGCAGATGAGATAAAGGATACCGATCATCGTGAAGCCGGCGAGTCCCGCCGCGATGGAGACGGCGATGTACCACCAGAGCGGGGCGGGATTTTCCACCACGGCAGCGATGCGGTCGCCGACCCACGTCGCGTCGCGGTCGTTGGTGACGAAGGGCTCGCGAACGATGTCGCGACGGGCCTGGATCGTCTCCGCCTCCTCGTGCCGGGCGAGCAGGTCGAACCGCGCCGGGGCTGGGTCTTGGGTTGGCTTGAAGTAAGACATGGCTAGTAAATGCCCCCCTGTAGCGGCGGTCTATGACCGCCGACGATATTACCATTCGATTCCGTTCGGCGGTCATAGACCGCCGCTACAGGCAGATGCTCGCTTCCTGCGCGCCGTGCGCGCCCGGACAACAAGTAGTCCGGGCTACCCGAGGGTGAAGCGATGAAGTTCAAGGAAAGCATGGTGGTTCGCGCGGTTTTAGCCGATCAGCGTCTCCAGGTTAAGTCCATTCGCGGAGGCGTGGTCGTTGCCTGCGGGTTTCTCGCCCTCCGGGGCGACAAGCTTCTCCGGGGTCTCGAAGACGCTGGTGCGGCCGATGTTGGCCGCGCCGGGCATGGCCGGGTTCGGGTTGCGGACGCGTCCGAGGTACGTGGTGCGCGGGCGGGTGCCGAGATAGGCGAGGACGCCGTAGTTGCGGTCGTCGGCCTTGGCGGGGACGATCTTGCTGTTCGGATCGTTCATGTTGCCGAAGACAATGGCCTCGGCGGGGCAGACCTGCTGGCAGGCGACCTTGAAGGAATCGGTCGGCAACGTGATGTCGCCGGAGCCCGCGTCGTTGTTGTTCGAGCGGCGGAGCTGGCCGATCTTGGCCTCCTCGATGCGCTGGACGCAGTAGGTGCATTTTTCCATGACACCGCGGATGCGGACGGTGACGTTGGGGTTCTTCTGCAATGCGATGGTATCGGGCGAGCCCTTCTTAGTAAGAGGGCCGTCCTTGCCGGCGAGCGGGCCGAGATAGAGCTCGTTGGTCACGCCGAGGACGGGGAGCGTCACGTTCTGGATCGGGCGGTCGTTGTAGTTGAAGAAATTGAAGCGGCGCACCTTGTAGGGGCAATTGTTGGCGCAGTAGCGCGTGCCGATGCAACGGTTGTAGGCCATGACGTTGAGGCCTTCCTCGTTGGTGATGGTGGCGTTGACGGGGCAAACGGGCTCGCAGGGGGCGGCCTCGCACTGCTGGCAGGCCATGGGCTGGATGAGCATCTGCGGATCGTCGAGGTAGGCGGGATCCATCGGGCCTTCCGGATGGGTGGGCTGCGGCGGATTGTCGCTGGCGAAATAGCGGTCGTTGCGGATCCAGTGCATCTCGCGACCGCGCAGGACCTGGAACTTGCCGACGATGGGGATGTTGTTTTCGGCCTGGCAGGCGACGACGCAGGCGCTGCAACCGACGCAGGTATTGAGATCGATGACCATGCCCCACGCGGGTCGGTCGGGCTGATAGCCGTTGGGATAGCCGGGCTGCGGCTTGGTCGAATTGAGTGGCGGATTGACGTAGCCGGACTCGTAATTCTGGTAGCCGGTGGCGTCGCCGTGCGGGGTGTCGACGTCGATGCCGATCTCCTGCACGAAGGTGGGGTCGGAGTGGAATTTATCGAGCGGGGCTTCGCGGACGAGGCCGCGGCCTTCCATTGAATTGTGCTCCTGCGTGACGGCGAGAGGATAAGTCTTGTCGAGCTTCTCGACCTTGACGCCGGTGACGAAGCCGGGCGTGGTGGACGTGCGCAACAGGTAGGCGTTGAACCCGGCGCCGTCGGCGACGCGGAGGGGCGAGGTGACCTGGTTCTTTTCCTGCGTGGCCTCGGTGAGACGCGGGGCGGTGCGGCCATAGCCGACGGCGAGGGTGAGCGTCTGGTCGTGCTGGCCGGGGGCGATGATGATGGGCACCTCGAGGCTGCGGCCATCGGGGGTGGTGACCTTGACCATCGGGTAGGCGGTCATCGGGTCGACGGCGAAGTAGGAGAGCGGCGATTTGTCGGTCGTGCGCGGGGCGATGTCGGTGTCGGGAGTGTCCGCTTCGTTGTTGTTGACGTTGGCGATGTTGACGCCGAGGGCGGTGGCGGTCCGGGGGCTGATGTAGAGCGCGTTGTCCCACGTGAGCTTGGTGACGGGGTCGGGCAATTCCTGGAGCCAGCCGTTGTTGGCGTAGCGGCCGTCATCGACGCTGCCGAGGATGAAGTTGAGTTCGTATTCGGTGGGTTGGAGGGGTTTGGCGGGAGGCGGCGTAACGGAGGAAGTAGTGCTCGAAGCGCCAGCAGTCGGGTTTCCTGCAAACAACGGCTTACCATTGGGACTATTGATATAGCCGTCATGCACGAAGGCATGCCATAACTCCTCTTCAGCGTGGGATCGATTCGAGGTTGTGGTTGTATGTCCTACAAAAAATGTGTCCTGAATGTATTCCGCGCCCTTGGCCGTGGGAAGACCGGCCAGTTCGGCGAGCAGTTGGATTTCTGAAATCCCGTCGTAAAGCGGAAGAATGAGCGGCTGCTGGGAAAGGTAAGTGCCATCATAGGCGAGCGAATCGCCCCATGATTCAAGGAAGTGGGCGGCTGGGACGTGGGTCGTGCAGGTCGCGGAGGTCTCGTCAACGTAGAGGCCGAGGCGGATGACCTGCTCGACTTGGCCGATGACACCATCGAAACCGAGTTCGGAGGGAGCGTCAAACGCGGGATTGCCGCCGAGGACGAGGAGTGTTTTCACGGTGCCCTGGCTGATTTGCTCGGTGAGTTCGCTTAGGGTCGAAGCGGCAGGGCCCGTGGAAGGAGCAGGGGTGCTGACCGCGCCGAGGGACTGATTGATCCCGGCGACAATCGCGTGGACGGCGGCGGGTTGCTGGCTGCCGCAGACGACGAGGGCGCGGCCTTTGGCGGCGGTGAGGTCCTTGGCCATTTCGGTGATCCAAGTATCGACGCTGGCATCGGAGAACGCGGCGAAGCTGTTTCCTGCACCCGCGCCGATTTTCGAGGCGAGCAGGGCGGCGACTCCGCCGATGGCGCTGGAAGGAACGCGCAGGCGATGGTCGGCCATGCCGCCGGTGAGGGAGAAGCGGCCTTCGATGGCGTAGAGGCGGGACATCGTTTCCTGCGTCTTGCCGAGACGGCGACGACCCGCGGCGAAACCGGCAATGCTCTGCACGGTGCCATCGGACGCGCCGAGGAAATCGCAATCGAGGGCGACGATGACGTCGGCCTTGGAGAAATCATGCACGACCGGCGCGCCCTGAGGGGCCCACGCGTCGTATTCGGCGCAGAGGAGCTTCGGGAATTTCTTCTGCACTTCGGCGCGGAGACGGGCCCGCGTGGGGGAAGTGCTGGGCTCGGTCAGGATGGCGAGGCCTTGGCCGCCGGTCTTGAGATAGTCGCGCTTGAGGATGGCGAACTCTTCCCAGAAATCGTCGAAGGTGGCGTCGGTATAATCCTTGCCGCGGTCCTTGGCCTTGAGGACGGTCTTGGAGCGGTCCGGATCGTAGAGATCGAGGACGGCGGACTGGCCGAGGACATCGGTCGCGCCATTGAAGCCGGGGACGTTGGGGTTGCCTTCGAGCTTGGTGGGGCGTCCGTTATAAGTCGTGGCGATGAGCGGGATCGCGCCGCTGCGACGGGGCATGGAGGTGGCGTAGTGGAGGGCGTTGCCGGGGACCTGCCATTCGACGCCCTTACTATAGGGCACGATGTGAAGTTCGGGACGACGGCAACCGGTGAGACCGAGTCCGGCGAGCGCGATCGACGCGCCCATGAACTGCATGAAGCCGCGCCGGGTGACTTCGTTGCCTTCGAGTTCCGCCGCGCCCTGCGGGAATTCGCGTTCGAGTTTTTCTCGGAATTCGGGTGTCTGGGCGAATTCCTCGAGGGAACGCCAGTAATGCTTGCCGGTAGCCGGGGCGGGAGGGTGATTAAATTTACGTTTCATCGGTGGCACCCCGCGCAGTTTGTCGGCGGATTGATTTTCCAATCTTTAACAAGTTTCGAGCCAATTTCGCCCTGGGTGTGGCCTGGCGGCGGTTCCCAGTCGAGATTGAAAATGGGCGATTGTTCGCCGGGCTTCGCGGCGGCGATGGGACGGACGGCGTTTTCCGGATTGCGATGGCACTGGAGACACCAGCCCATGCTCTGCGATTCGTGCTGCCAGACGACGGTCATTTCGTTGACTTTGCCGTGGCAACTGACGCAACTGACACCGCGATTGACGTGGGCCGAGTGGTTGAAATAGGCGTAGTCGGGAACGTTGTGGATCTTGACCCAGACGATGGGCTGGCCGGTGGCCCAACTATCGCGGACGGGCTTGAGCTTGGGGTTGTCCTTCGCGACTTGCGTGTGGCAGTTCATACAGGTCTGCGTATTGGGGACATTGGAGTGCCCGCTGACCTCGACGTAGCTGTGACAGTAGCGGCAATCGAGGCCGAGTTGGCCGACGTGAAGGTCATGCTGGAAGGCGACAGGCTGCGTGGGTTGATAGCCGACGCGCGAATATTTGGGAGTGAAATAATACCAAATGGCCAATGGCGCAATCATGCCGACGATGGTCAGCGCGACGCTGGCCTTCATCATGACGACGTTGGTTGCTTTTGGAAAAATGTTGGCCATGCGGGAGGTCGGATTCGCCTAAAAGGTGTCTTTCCGACCACGTTCCTTGCCGAACATGACGTAAGTTGGACAACTCATTGCGATTCCCCGCCTTGTGGTTACCAGACCCCATTTCCTCGGGCAACCGGAATTGTCATTTTTTTCGCAAAGATTTTTTTTCGGCCCGGAAGGGAAGCTAATGATGGGAAAAAACGGGGGTGATTTGTGACGAAGGGGCGATTTATTTTCAAATCAAATGAGTGCAAGAAGACGCCTGCCGCTGTACACCAAACCATGAAGTTTATTCGCGCATTGCTGATTCTCGTCCTGCTGCTGTCCACCACCTGGGTTGCTCAAGCCCAGATGAACATGATTAACCACAACACCCCGGTTGTCGTAACGCAGGACCTTTACGATACCGCCTACCAACATTTTGGCCCCCGCCCCAACAATGTTTTGCGGGAACGGCCTTATCTGACTCCTTGGCTGTACATGCGCATCTGGAACAAGGTGGGCCAGCCCCCTACTGGCCCGCAGAAGGACATGTTCTTTTGTAGCGAGGTGCGTCCTGCAGATTACAAGGTCGGAAAAGCCGATATCACCGGTAACAGGGCGAGGGTCAACGTGAAGCTGGACTGGGGGTTAGGGATCAAGACCGACGTCGGGGTTCTCCTGAAACAGAACAATGGCGTATGGCAGGTTGATGATATCGACTACGGCATTTTCGGCAGGCTCTCCAGCTATCTTTAGGGCTTTCGCTGCTGCATCAGTCCAACATCTTCCGATCAAGGAGCTGTCAGCGGAGGCCGGTTCTTCGACAAGCTCAGCCGTAACGATACGGGTGCGGCTGAAAAGGGAAACTCCTGTAGCGGCGCGTCTATGACCGCCGAACGCATGGCCAACACACTTTGGAATATTCTCGGCGGTCATAGACGCGCCGCTACAGGAGCAACTACATCGTTACGGCTCAGGATGACAGACTTCTAAAAACAAAGGCCGATGGTTTGCACCATCGGCCTTTAAAACAAGGCTTTTAAACCGGTGTAGCCGACACGCAGAGCGGCCAGCAAGGGAAACGGCTTGCCTTATCTAACTTTGTCTTTGATTCCGAGAACAATTTACAAAGCGACCCTGTAAAAGCAAGCTAATCAACCGGCGTGTCGTGCCGATAACTAAAAGGAAGGTTTGTTTTTATGATCCAACCCCTCGCGAGACCCTTTGAAATTGCCTTGGATATCGGCCACAGCTCCATCGGCTGGGCTGTTTTTCGGAATGGCGAGAAATTTGATCTGCTTGGCACGGGCGTCGTTTTGTTTCCGGCGGATGATTGCCTGGCAATCAAACGTCGCGCCTATCGTCGTCAACGCCGTCATGTCCGCGCCACGCGACAAAGAATCGAACGGCTTAAAAAACTGCTGCTACATGTCGGCGCCCTGTCTGAAGCCGAATTGAACCAGCCCGGCTGTGCCTGGCCCTGGAAATTGGCGGCGGAAGTTTTGAGCGGAAGTGGACGCATTCTTACTTGGGTCGAGCTTTGGGATGTGTTGCGGTGGTATGCGCATAATCGGGGATACGATGGCAACGCCCGATGGAGCAAGCAGGAGAAGAACCCTGAAGATACGGAAAAAGAAAAAGAAGCCACCGGGCTCATGCAGAAGTATGGGAAAGCAACGATGGCGGAGACTTTCTGCGCCGTGCTCGGAATCAATGCCTTGGGTATCAAGAAATCATCGCGTGAGCGTTTTAAAGGATTGAATGCCGCTTTTCCGCGCGAGGGGGTCTTTTCAGAAGTAAAAAGCATCTTGGAAAAGCATGTGCATGCGCTGCCCAAAATGACACCGGAACTCGTTCGCACTCTTGTGAGCAACGATAACTATTCGACGAGAGAATGGGATAATGACGCTTGGAAGATTGTATTAGTTCCCGAAGTTGAGGAGCATTTGCCGAAGCGCTACAAAGGCAGTTATCTCTTCGGGCAAAGCATCCCGCGCTTCGACAACCGGATCATTTCCTCCTGCCCCATCACCTACGCCAAGATTTTCGCGGAGGTCCTGGCCGAGACTGGAGACAAAGAAAAGGCGCGGCACCAAGCCGTACGCGACAGCAAAGTTCCCGTGAAGAAATGCCGCGAATTTTTGCTCTATCGCTGGGCGATGATTCTGGCGAACTTGACCGTTAATGTTGGGAAGATTGCGCGCTTCCTCACGGCGGAGGAAAGGAAGGCGATCCACCAAATCATGATCAAAGGTGATGATGCGATTAAAACGGAGCCGGGCCACCTGACGAAACCGCAACTCAAGAAGATCATGATAAAGATCGGTGCTCCGCAAAATAATATTGAGACCTACTTTTTAACGCCTCACGCAGAAGAAGCATTGTGGCTGCGTCCGAAAACCTCTTTATCAGGCCGCGCGCCGTACACCCGGCAAGTCATGAAGGCAGCCGTCCGCGATGTGTTTGAGGGCAAGCATCCCACGGAACGGGGCAACAGTCTCTATCTCAGCGAGGAGATCAAGCAGGCCCAATTGGAACGGTCATTGGAGGAAAAAACTAATAATCATCTGGTGCGCCATCGCGTGCTCATCACGCGCCGACTGGTCGCTGACATCATCAAGTCCTACGCTTCTGCCGACGCCGCAAAAATCGGCAAGATCACGGTGGAGGTGAACCGCGATCTCCAGGCTTTCTCCGGGAAAACGAACAAGGAGATCGAAGGCGAACTCAATCAGATGCTCAAGGACCACGGGAACGTCGTCAAGAAACTGGAGAAGGATTTGGCGGGAACTGGACATCGCATCACCGCTGGACTGATCCGCAAGGCACGTATCGCAGCCGATTTGGGATGGGAGTGTCCCTACACGGGGCGGGCCTATGATGCGGTTGACTTGGCAACCAAGGCTTTTGACAAAGATCACATTATTCCTCGGGCATTGCGACCTTCCGATTCCTTGGAAAGCTTGGTGATCACTTCCAGTGAAGTGAATAAAATGAAGAAAGATCGCACCGGATTGCAATTTATTCGGGAAGAGGAGGCGAAGGACATTGAAGCGTCAAGGTCTGTCGGGCAGCAAAGATCCAACCTATTTACAGAAAAGAATTATCTTAAGTTCATCAAGGGCCTTGATCTAAAGACGGGGCATCATCAGGACCGCGAACGCAAGAAAAAGCGGATCAAGTTATTGGAATTGGAAAAGTACGAGGGAAAGGGATTTTTGCCCAAGGATCTGACTCAAACCTCACATGTGGTGCGTCTGGCCGCCACCGAATTAAAAAAAGAATTCGAGGGCATCGAAGACAAGCCGACCATCGTCTCATTGCCCGGTTCCGTGACCGGAGAAATCCGAAAGGGCTGGAAACTTTACGGTTGCCTCGCCGCCCACAATCCTGAGGTGGAAAAGCTTTTGGAACGCGAAAAGACGGAAGAACTCAACGTCAAAAAGGAATTGCGCGACCTTACTCATCTCCATCATGCACTCGATGCCTGCGTGATTGGTTTTGCTTCTCACTTCATTCCGAACAAAGGCAATCTTTGGGAGGTCCTCATCAACCGCAACCGCCAGCCACATGAAAATGATCTCTTGGTTAAAATGGGAAAAGGCCACTTCATTCGAGACGCCAAGGGACACGCTCGACTACACGAGTTCTCTCCCGAATTGAAGCAGCAAATCACCGATCGACTGGGAGAATGCCGCGTGGTGCAGCATGTCCCCAAGCGAATGGGTGGGCTGGCCGGACTGGAGGAAAATACGCGCGGCATTGTGTCGATTGAGGTTCCTGATACGGAGACGGTCGCGGGCAAGAAATCCAAAGGATCCAAGTTCAAACAAATTTGGAATAACAAGAGTGGGCAGCCTCTTCCTCCTGTGTCGGATATTGACGGTGCAGTAGTCCATCTTCAGCAGTTTGGGCCGCGTGATCCTAAAAATCAGGACAAGCGGAATCGTAAATACACCGATGAAAAAATCTCCAAGCTCTTGGGATTGCGGTCCGAGGGTGGTGACGGAAAATTACGGGCGATCAAGGGAGTCCGGATTATCAACACTAACTTCGGTCTCGCCCTCTGGCGCAAAAGCGGAAAGTCCGATGGTGAACCGCAGATGCGGATTGTTGTGTGGCGTAAGGTTTGGCCTCAACTCAATGAGATCGCCCAAAAAGAGAACGGAGGCAAATGGCCGCAGGTGTTAAGAAATGGAAATCTTATCTCGGTTCCCAAAGGGATTTACCAAGGTGTTTGGAAAGTGGCTTCGGTAAAAGCAAGCCTGACCGTCGATCTAATCATTCCGCAGAAAGCCACCATGGAAAGCAAAGGGTATGGGCAAAAACGAGAGGTAAGTGTCAAAACACTGATGGAGAATGGAATGACCCTTCTGCCATATAAGCTGACAGGGACCGCTGCATGTCCTACCACATCGTCAGCATAGATTCGCCGCAATGTTCGCTGACCTGTCGCAACGGCCAGCTCATTTGCCGGACGGAGGAGGGGGAGAGGAAGCTGCCTCTGGAGGATGTGGCTTCCATTATCATCACCAGTTTTTCGGCTTCGATTCACAGTCAGCTTTTTTTGGAGGCGGCCAAGCAGGGTGTGGCGCTCATCATCTGCGAGACGTTTCGTCCAGTGAGCCTTGTGCTGCCGGCCAATCGGTCGACCGATACTCTGTTGACGCGCGCGTTGCTTAAACTTTCCCCGCAACATATCGCGCAACTTTGGCGCGCGACGATCGATGCCAAGTGCCTGAATCAATTGACGCTCGCCGAGCACTTGTCGCCTGAGGACAACGGACTGACCGCCTTGCGGAACGCGGCCCATGGTCGCAAGGCCCACAAGGAAGCTGTTTGCGCGAAGCTTTTCTGGCAGGTCTATGGTCGGAGCCAGGGCGAGCCCGGTTTTGTGCGCGAGCGATCCCAGGAAGGGCTAAACAGCCTGCTCAATTATGGTTACGCCGTGTTGCTCTCGACCGTTTTGCAAAAACTGTTCGGCGTGGGGTTGGACCCGACGTTTGGTATTTCCCATGCGACGCGGGAGCGGAGCGCGCCCCTGGCGTATGATTTGATGGAGCCGTTTCGCCCCTGCGTGGACTGGCGCGTCGTGCAGTGGGTGCGGCAGAATCCGAAGATGGAAGCGCTGGAGGTGACTCCGGAGTTTCGCAAATGGGTGACTGGATTTCCGCTCGAGCGGATCGATTACCTGGACCTGACGCTTGAAGTGCGCGGCTGCATCGAGGGAGTGGTGCGCGGATTTCGCCGGGCGGTCCTCAACCACAAACCGGGCCTTTATCGACCATGGACACAGAAAAGTTCAAAATGGGCTGGCTAGTCGTCGCCTTCGATCTGCCTGTGGTTGAAAAGGAGCAGCGAAAAGCGGCGACCGATTTTCGCAATTACCTGATCGATGACGG
>Ga0206955_1315_pt1 | contig 10474 bp, 12 predicted proteins | sample Alteio_BWOrgHeat_34_FD_153247 | JGI IMG/M metagenome (GOLD analysis project Ga0206955, IMG submission 153247) | Enriched cells from forest soil in Barre Woods Harvard Forest LTER site, Petersham, Massachusetts, United States -... | ecosystem: Environmental > Terrestrial > Soil > Temperate forest >...
CTGTGATTCGAACGTCAAAAGCAGAGTTGTTGCTCTGCTGGCCGAGATGCGCTCGTTGACGCAAGGGATTGCCTTGCTGAAAGACTGTTCGGTCAAAGCCATGGACAATATGATGTCCTTTGGCGAGCGCCTATCCAGCGAGCTGTTCGTAACTGCCATGCAAACTCAGCTGAAAAAGGCGGGCACAAACAAAGAGGTACGCTGGCTTGACGCACGCTCGGTGCTGATCACCGACAACGAATTCGGCAAGGCACGTCCGCAGACAGAAAAAATTATCGAAAAATGTAAATCCTTGGGCGATTGCAAAACCGGCCGCGCCGTATACATCACACAAGGTTTTATCGGCAGCACCGAAGCGGGCCAGACCACAACCCTAGGCCGCGGTGGTCATGTGTGGGCGTAAAAAATCGCGAAATGGCGCAAAGTGCTGTGTCTACACCTTATACAGTGGCATTTGGCCCCTGTATAAATGTTTTAATCTAAGAATTTATTTTCACAAAATCGCAAGCAGCCCCTCATGCTGGACCAAAGACCTGCCGATAAGAAGCTACCATACGAAAGGGCGGTTCAAAATGTCGAATCCACCTGAAAAGTAGCGACACTGGTGTCTAGTTTGGAACCAACTGAACGCTAACGGAGGAAGCAGTGACGAGAAAAAGAAGCTTTGTAAATATGGATATCAAGCACCCCACGGTTCTCTTGGAATTGGGTGCAAACGAGGAGACCGGCCCTCCACACGCTTAGGCCGTACAGGCCTCAGCTACAAGTTCTGATGGCTGAAGTTGCGAGTCATCCATAAGTTGCCGGTTTCAAGCCGGCAGACTTTGTAAAAGATCACAGCGAACCTGTGGTCTTTTTTTATTTCAGCCCTGAGAGCCATTTGTTATTTCTGCCAAAGGGCCATTTTTAATTGCCCAAGCCCCGCATCTTTCGTACAAGTCTGTGCATGGCACTGTTAATTAGCGCAAATAAAGTCAGCAAATCCTATGCAGGTAAAACCTTGTTTCGTGAAGTCAGCTTCGGTATCGAAGAGGGCGAACGCGTCACCTTGCTCGGGCCAAACGGCGTCGGCAAATCGACGCTACTGAAAATCATCAACAAACAAGAAACCGCCGACAGCGGTGACATCGTTCATCGCCGTGGACTGCGCATTGCCTTTTTGCCGCAAAGTCCGCAGTTTGCTCAGGAAGACACCATTCTTTCGAAAATCCTGAAAAACTACGATATGGAGGGTGAGGATCTGGCCCGCGCCTACGAATGGATCGGCAAGCTTGAGCTGAACCAGTTCGACGAATCGACGCATTTGCGGGCCCTCTCTGGGGGCTGGCAAAAAAAAGCGGCCCTTGCTGTTGAGCTGATTAAAAATCCTGACTTATTGATTCTGGATGAACCGACGAATCACTTGGATGTGCCTAGCATCAAGTGGCTTGAAGATTTTTTTCAAGACGTGACGTGCGCCATTTTGATGGTTACGCATGACCGCTTATTTTTGCAGCGGGTCTCGCAGCGGATTTTGGATCTCGACCCACGCTTCCCGGGGCATTTGATTTCGGTCAGCGGGGGTTACCAAAAGTATTTGGAAACCAAAGAGCAAATGCAAATGGATCAGCGCAGTCGCGAACAAAAAATGACGAATACACTTCGTCGTGAAAAAGAGTGGCTTGCGCGCGGGGCGAAAGCTCGTCAGACCAAACAGCAAGCCCGTATTTCCAGTGCTGGGGATTTGGCGCAAGAAGTGACGCGTTTAAAAACGCTGAACCGTATTGGCTCGTTCAATATCGAGTTTGGCGGTCAAGAAAAGGGCCCTAAAAAATTGATCGTCGGTGAAGCGATCAGCAAAGTCAGCTACCGCGATCCGAACCGCTGGTTGTTTAAAGATCTGAATATCATGATCACGCCAAAAACCAGGCTCGCGTTGATGGGCCTGAACGGTGCCGGTAAATCGACCTTGATTAAAGTATTGTTAGAGCAAGTGCCTACAGACAGTGGTAAATTAAAAGTTGTTGAAAATTTGAAATTTGCTTACTTTGAACAAGGCCGCGATACCTTGATTCCACAGCGCAGTGTTTTGTTGAACATTTGCCCCGAAGGCGATTACGTTGATTTTCGCGGGACTTTTGTGCACTCGCGCAGTTACTTAGAGCGTTTTGGCTTTGATAAAAATCGTGCTGACCTTCCGGTGGCGCAGCTTTCGGGTGGTGAACAGGCCCGTTTGCGAATCGCGCAAATGATGCTGAAATCTTGCCAGGTTCTGATTCTGGATGAGCCCACCAATGACTTGGACATCGACACTTTGAATGTGCTTGAAGAATCCTTACGTGATTTTGACGGCGCCGTCATTTTAGTGACGCATGATCGTTATTTTATGGATCAAGTTTGTAATCAAATTTTGTCGTTCAATCCGTATTTGGATTCGCAAGAAAGCACAAAGGGCGAACTGTTAATGTTTGCCGATTACGAGCAGTGGGAAGCATGGTACGAAGCTTTTGGTCAGCTGCAAAAACTGCAAGAATCCGGTGCCGCAACTGCGGCAAAAGCCGAAGCTACGAAACCAAATTTAAAAAAATTGTCGTTCAATGAAAAATTTGAGTTCGATAATATGCAAGATGCGATCGGTAAATTAGAGGCGCGTTTGGCGGTCGTTCAGGCCGAGCTTGAAAATCCCGAAGTTGCGGCTAATCCCAAAAAATTAGAACCGCTGTACTCGGAGTCGCAAACATTGCAGGCCGACATTGAGGCGAAATACGCGCGCTGGTCGGAACTTGAAGTCCGGGCGAAGATCTAAGCTTTATGGATGTGTATTTTGCACATGAAGACTTCGTTAGCGATTTGAGGTCCGAAATCGGCCAATCCGCAACAGAGCTGTCCGAGCGCTTGTTCTTGACCGAAGCGACGGGTCGTCAAAGCATCTGGGCTCAGCAACAGTTTTCAGATTGTGAACTGATTGGGTATTCGTCCATTGGGGATGCTGCAAAAAAAATTCGCCAGTGGGGCAAAGACAACGGCTGCAAGCGCTGGACGACACTATCGGGAAATGCACACCGGCGCACGCAGCTGGTCCTTGATCAATTGCCCGCGCTGAAGTCGCAAGAAATCAAATTCGAAAAATTTCTGTCGACCGAAGCTTTGGGCGGGTTTGCATTACTGGATCAGCAACGCTTGCTGGTCAGTAAAAAGGTGCACGTTGCGGCCCCCGACGGAAAGTTCCGCTTTCAAGAAACAAAGGCGGCGCCGTCGCGTGCGTACTTAAAGTTATGGGATCTATTTACATATCATCAGCCAGCTCCAGCGCGTGGTTCGGTGTGTTTGGATTTAGGCAGTTGCCCCGGTGGATGGACGTGGGTTTTGGCCAGTCTTGGGGCGAAGGTGGTCAGCGTCGATACGGCGCCATTGGACCCAAAGGTCGCGGCGATGCCGGGCGTGCGCAGTCTTTCCAAAGACGCATTCAGTTTGCGTCCCAGTGATATCGAGGGTCATATCGATTGGCTGTTTTCAGACATCATCTGCGCGCCACCCAGGGTGCTTGAGCTGGTGAATGCGTGGCTGCCCTCAGGCAAGGTTCGCAACTTTGCCTGCACCGTGAAGTTCAAGGGTGAGACCGATACCGGCACTTTAGCTCAGCTCTTAGCAATACCGGGCAGTCGGGCCGTGCATCTGTATCACAATAAACACGAAGTGACTTGGATCCTAAGCGCAAAAAGCGAATCAAGGAACTGAGGAATGAATCACCGGCGACTCGGATTTTGGATCTACCTGTGTTTCTGGCTTTGAAGAACCAAAGTGAATCGTTGCTGTCAGTGCTGCCGTAAACTCGTTGAGGAGCTGCTGATTCCAGCGCATGTTCACGAAACCGACCTGCAAATCCATTTTGAAAGTCTCGCCCCCCATGACGACGCCCAAAGCGGTTTTTTGATTTATACCTTGGGTTGAGGGAATATTGTAGTCACCTCCAGCAGAACCGTCGGAACCAAGACTTTGGTGAATATTCGCGTCGATCCAAAAATCTTGATAGGCGTAGCCGACGTAATACAACCAAAAACTGTTTTGACGAAATCCGTAAGTCGCGCCGGCGTCGATTCCTGTAAAGTGACTGTTGTCGCTCCATGGATAGCCGCCGGGACCACCCAAATAAGTTTGATTGCCGCTCGAGCTTTGGCTGTTTCTGCTGATGTGGCTAGATACGCTCAGCAAATGTGAGTGCGGTTGCCAGTGGTCGTAAGTATTTCCTAGCAATTGGTATTTGGCGAATCCCATAAGCCCAATGCCGCCACCAATGACGGTTGCAAGCGGGTCTGCACTTAAACCAAATTCAAGATTGCTTGGCGTATTTAGCGAAGGACCCACGTCGTGGCCAACGACTTGGCCAATCTGCGGATTGTTGTTGACGACCACGGGCCGTGCGGCGGCATCGTTGGCAAGTATGCTGAGTTCGTCAGGAAGAATGCGCATATTTAAATTCATTCGCCATTTGTCCGAGCTCGCAACTTCCGGAGAATCGACAACGGCTTCGGGACCGCGTGAATATACAGTGCTGCAACCAAATTGAGTGAAGGCGCTAGCAAGTAGAATTAACAATAAAAAAATTCGAGCCGACATAAATATCCTTATCGTTTGGCCACTAAGGTTTCACGTCAGAGCATTACGCACAAGCTTTTAGCTGCAAAAGTATTTACGCACGGTAGAAATTCTTTTAAAAATTATAAACTGATCTTGTTGCATACGAAATCCTTGGCTGCGATGGCGGGATGAGCTAGTCTATGTCCGCACTCTGGCTACTGTGGCGGAAAAGCGACAATAACTACGAACTTGCGAAACGAGTACCATAACCATGTTCAAGACTATTGTTCCATTTTTGTTTTTCATTGTCTGTTTTGGCTGTTCCAGCAAAAAGCCGGCCGTGACAGCGGACGATTTTTTATCCGATGTTTTGAATCATCCCACGAAATTTGAAGCCACGGAGTGTGGCTCGCGCTATTGGAACTACAACCAATACTTGGTTCACTTTGTCAGCAACATAAATGACGAAAATAAAAAGACGGCCCCGTTTATTTACGTGCATGGTTTGGGCGGAAGTCTTGAAGATTTTTCGGAAGTTATTAAGGCCATCCATTCGGGAAAGCTGGATCGATCTTTTTATGCCATAGATTTACCTGCGTTTGGCAAGTCGCTGTCGCACAATTCTGAAATATCTATTCGCAAATATTCAGAAATGTTACGTGAATTTGTACACATGCTTGACGTTCCTAAAGTCAATTTAGTTTGTCATTCGATGGGTGGGCAAGTTTGCATCGATTTTGCGCTGGGCCATCCGGATATGATCCAACTGCTGACATTAATTTCGCCGGCAGGCGTTTATCAAAAATCGGACTACATCAACCAGACCCTAGATCATTATGTGGGCATTGGTGTGGGATCTATCGATTATCCGAATGCCAAGAGTCTTGGTGATTTGTCGTGGTTCAATCAGGAATTTGTGCGTAAAATGATCACGAATGATTCGGTGGCACTGATCGCCATCGATAGTTTTCGCGACAATTTTCATAAGCGCATTCACGAACTGCGAACAAAAACTTTGATCTTGTGGGGACGCAATGACACGGTATTTAGTTATGAAAATGGTTTGTACCTTAAGGAGAATATCGAAGACTCCACATTGTACATTATTGAGGGTGCGGATCATTTTCCTTTAAAAACGCATGCAGCCTACATTTCAAAATTGATCTTACAATATTTATGAGGAACTTTGTTGTGCAAAAACGAATACTTTTGATTTTGGTAAGTTTTATCTTTTGTACACCATCGGTTTGGGCTGAAGAGACTTCACCGATTTTTATCACGGTCACGGTAAAAAATGTTTTGTTGTATGACCTACCGATGACGACAAGTCCTGTGACCCGACGTGTGTTTGTTGGTGAGGTTTTAAAAATTGTTAGCACCGTGAAGACCGAACAGGGCGAAATTTGGGGTAAGGTTTTTATTTCGCCGACCCAGGTCGCATATCTGCAGGGAATTTACCTTGGCAGCAGTGGGACGATTCAGCAAGAAGTGTGGAAACCCGAAAAAGTTCTGCGCAGTGAATTGCCAATCTCTTTTGCGCTGAAAGGCTCCAGTGAGCTTTTCGGTCCTGGTCTTGAACTTCGCTATTTGCCATTCGCCCGATTGGGGCTGACGGTTGGCGTGGGGTCGGTGTTGGATGGCGGGCAGATGAAGGGATCGTCTGTGGCTTACGGTCTTATCTGTATGCTGTCGATGGCTAATTTTAGCCCCTTTGTGGAAACGGGGTCTTCGAGCCTAACCTTTAATGACACGCATTCGACTTTGAGGATTTCAACTTTTTATGTGAATGCCGGCGTCGAGTGGATTTTGCATTCAGGCTATTTTTTTGGTCTGGGCGTCAGCTATAACAAAAGTTACGACGTGCAGGTGGGTTATGATTACAGCTACGCTAAAACGTCCAGCGGCAGCCTGACAGTGGGCAATTATGGCTCTTTTAACGGCCTAGATGGGCCTGCATCGCTTCAGCAGATCAATCCGTTGGTGATTTTGGGATACAGCTTTTAGATATGCTTATGGCTTGACTTTGCGGCCTAACTGCAGTGAATTGTCGGCTCATTTTAGACCAGATGTGCGGGTATGGCGGAACTGGTAGACGCGTATGATTCAGGTTCATATATTCGTAAGGATGTGGAAGTTCAAGTCTTCTTACCCGCACCATTATGGCAAGTATTCGAACTGATGGCTCTTAGCTCCACGACAGCATTTGGAAAGACCATCCTTTGTGAATCTCTGCCTCTACGCTACATCCTCGGTGTCAGGATGTCGCAAGATTTGCGCGAAATCATAATTAGGAAAAGCCTGCATGATGCTTTCGACTGTCGACAGCGTCGGATTATCTTCACCAGCCTCAAGGCGTTGGTAATGACGAAGCGTAATTTCGGCGACTTGTTTTGCAGCTTGTTCTTGAGTCAGGTTTTCTTTGGCGCGAATCATTTTTAAAAGCGCCGCAAGTTTTACGCTGGGGGAAAGAACTTCAGACGCAAACAGCGAACCACTTGCATCTTCAAAACTGTAGCCAACGATCTTGTCATTTTTTTCTGACTTAAAGACAGTGATAAGCGGACTTGCTTCTTCGCCGTAGTTTTCTTCTTTCTTAAAGAAGACCTCGGCATAATCGGTATCTTTGTCGTAAAAGATGGTCATATTGATTCTCCTTTTTTGTAAAGTGAACGGCCTTGCTTAATTGCAGTTGTCGTCATTGCCGTCGAAATATAGTTCCCAGTTGGAAGCACTTTCACCACGACCATGCGAAAACGTGGTTTGCCTTCCGGGTTCAGCTTGATGCGGTAAAAAAGTTCAACAAACTGCTGCCTGGGACACTCTATGACTTCGTTAGGATCAATCAGCACGGCTTTGATTTCTTCCAAGGAAACCTCAGGATGAGATTCCTGAATATGCACCCAGGAATCATCGGAAAGTTCAATTTTGCGCCCTCGAAAATCCTTAAGTTCCATATCTCATGATACGACATATATGTCGTTAAGTCAAATTTTGAATTCATTCGCTTGCGTCAACTCTGCCAAATTGTATTCAGCTGCTGTAAAATTCATCTGAGAAAATAAGTGGTTATGTATTAGTTCGAGGACTTGCCATAATGGTGAACCGCAATCTGCCGAGGGCATTGCGAAGTTCGGGCACCTTCTATATGTGTGGCTTGTTCAGTCTTGCCAACTCTTCCAGTTTGATTTTAATTTTTTTCCATCGAATGGCGACCTGTTTAATCGCATCTAGTAGATCGACTACTTGTACGTCACCTGCACCATTTTTCAGGTTCCAAAATGGGTGCGAGATTTTATTATAAGTGTCCTAAATAAAATCGATTTTCCCATTTGGAATTCTTCGGCTAGTTTTTGTTTATGACTCGCACTCCGACACCATTTATACCAAAAGCAAAATCCGGCGATGAACGCGGTATTCATGAAGCGCATATGCGTTCCATTCGCGAAGTTTGCTCCAAAGTTCACAATGCTGATGAGATCAGCGGCTCACAAGTTCGCGGTTACCCGATGGCTCTTGATATTTCACAGCCAGCGGTGGAACTCGTGTTCCAAAATACATCAGAGGTGCCACGTGGATAACTTCAATGACGCTCTTATTCTTAGACCCTTCGTACTTGAAGATGAAGATGCATTTTTTGCTGCTTTGAAAGCTTGTGATTCCGACCCCGGTTTGAGCTTTGATTAATCCTCGAGCATTTATCCGGCCTTCGCCTTCATCGCTTTTTCAAGTTTCTCGAGTCTTTTCTCGAGCGAATTTTCAAGACCTTCTTTGAGTTTGATCTGCATCAGCGTTTGGTAGCCAATGCCAAGTTTTTCCGCTTCTTTGCGGTAGCTGCCAAGCAGATCTCCAGAAATACGAATTGTAATATTGGCCTTGATGTTTTCTGGTTTCATATCGTCGTCGGTAAGCAAGTTTTTAGCTTCTTTATTCTTCTTCATGGTAATGTCTCCATTCGTTCAGCAGGACATCTTTATTTTCTTCGATGAACATTTGCAGTCGTTTAATATCTTTGGGTGCAACACCCTTATTACGAATAACTTCTTGAGTAACAATTTCTATAATCACGTAGATGCCTGGCCCAACGCAGTGAACATGGGCGGGCCGATGATCTTTTGTATTTATGATAATTCTAAATGGGCCAATAACAAAGATCGTAGGCATAATTGCATTATACATACAATGCACGTATATGTCAAATTGTTATTAGTGGAGAACCGATTGGAGAACAAATTTTAATGGGAGAACAGGCTTTTTAGCGCAAAAAATGTTCTCCGACTAAAAGCCAGAGATTAATTAATTCAAGTATTTAGGCTAAAATTAAACTCAGCCACAGCGGCTCGAAGTTCGTCGGCTAGGGGATGGCCCCAGCCAGTCATCGAATGACTAAATTGCCATCGTAAAGAAGACGATAGTCCGATCCTCTCTCTGTTCCCGATGAGTTTCTATAAAACCCTGCTTAGAATAAAAAACAAGAAGCGATGGAAGGTCGGCATTTGTACTAAGACGAACTTCGCATAAACCCCGTTTTCTAGCAAAATTTTTCGCAAATGTAAGAATTTGTTTTCCAAAACCCCGTCCCTGAAAGTCGGGATTTATAGCCATGTTGGCTATTTCAATATGCTGATCCTTCTGTGCCAGTCTCACTACCCCAATAATGGTCGAAGTTGCTTTTGCTTGAAGCATAAAAATTTCTTTTTGAGAAATTAAGGCTCTGAAGTCAACGGAAAGCGCATAGGGACTAACTCCCAAAAGTTCCCGGTAAGGGGTGAAAGCGGCAGCAATGCATTTTTGCACTTGCTCAAAATCGTTAGCAAGCGCCTGTCGAAAAATCATACCTGAAATATTGCCTAATGAAGTATTCACAGTCACGATTGTAATTATTTTGAAAGCGTATACTTCGCAACAAGATTTCGATCCACATCAAGCTCATGGATTTCAGGATTGACGCCCCTATGCTGACCTAGGCATAAAAGTAGGCGATATTAATCTTGTTATGCTGCAGCCCCATGGAAATGGAAAACCCAATTAGTTAAGAAGCCATTCACCGACCTGCCACTCAATTGTTTCCTTGTCCTGCTCTCCGGAAATATTCGTGTAACCATACTTTCGGAACGTCGACGGCGTCGGCAGTAAGAATTGATATTCTTTGCCGTCGTTCATGCCTTTGTCGGCAGTGCAAGTGCGTTTGAAAAGAATCGGAGAAACGCCACGCCTTTTAAAAAATGCAAGCTCTCGGTTGGACCAAGTTTGTTCAAAGTCCAGCTGATAATTTTTTAGTGCGACTCGGGCTTGATCTTCGGTAACGTGCGACTGTTCGGCCATCTGTTTAATTTGTTCGTCAGTATAGCTCTGAACAGCCGGCGGAGGGCAACCGGAAATGCTTCCGTGAAAACCTACAATTCCTTTTTCAATAATTCGTGTTCGTGCGGCGGTGAAAAAATAATTCGCACAACTAGATAAACACCAAGTTTTAACCACGATCGTTAAATCAACTTTTTCAAGTTGTTCGGCAATCATCAATGCCTGTTGCGTATCTCCTCCTCCTGAAGTAACCTCAAGCACACGGACGTTGTTGTCGAATTGTTTTTTAAATTTATCAAATTCGTCCGAGTTGATGGTTCCAAGGAACTGCAAAGTCGCGGAGTCCACGCGCTTCCAAGTTCCAGCCGAAGAATTGAGCGCCGTTAATACCGGGCAGAAAAAAACAATGGCCAGTAAAATGTTTCTCATGGGTTCCCTTTATTTATAAAAGCAAATGAATTTATAAAGGGAACCCGATTTTGCCGCAACTGTAAGTATTCTGGCAGGATGTAAAAATTACTCGATGTATTAGCAGTTATTGCTTCTGATCAGTGACGGCAAATTTACAGGTAACATCAACGCCATTTTGATGACCATCTCGCAACGACATCGTGAT
>Ga0206955_1309_pt1 | contig 10458 bp, 8 predicted proteins | sample Alteio_BWOrgHeat_34_FD_153247 | JGI IMG/M metagenome (GOLD analysis project Ga0206955, IMG submission 153247) | Enriched cells from forest soil in Barre Woods Harvard Forest LTER site, Petersham, Massachusetts, United States -... | ecosystem: Environmental > Terrestrial > Soil > Temperate forest > O...
AAGCGCATAAGAAAGAGGAACATATACAGCCACATGTTCTGGTAAGCCAAATTGTGCTACATCATTTTGTGTAATAAAGCCAAGGCGCCAGGTATCTGTTGCATCAACGCTTACTAAAACAGGTTTATCAAATTTTTTGCGGTTGCCGCCAAAGGCTTCCAGAAAATCTTTTACAGAAGTATAAATATATTTTATGCCCGGCGTTTGTTCAAGCACTTTATCAAGTACAGATACAATTCTTGAAACAATGAACGAAGATGAAACCCAGCCAATAAGCGTTACAATCAGCACAACCAAAATAAATCCCAGCCCGGGTATTGTGCGCAAAGAGCCATCAGGATGTGTCATCCATTTAGGAAAAAAACTGTATAAAATATCCGGAAGAAAATTATCAACCAGGTTAAACAGCCATATAACCACGTACAGCGTAATGCCAATTGGCGCTATTATAATTATACCCTGGAAAAAATACTGGAAAGCATTTTTCAGTTTAAAATTTTCAGTATTATAAGAAAGCTTTTTCATCTGTATATTTTTATTTTTTTAATTGCCCGCAAAATACTTATTCAGCAAAATTCACCTGAAAAGCAATAGAAAAACCGTTCATAAAAGAAATAACAAAAAAAGTTTGTGGAAACTATTGTTACAAGAAAAGTTTCCATAGTTTTGCCGCGCTTTAAAGAGTTTATGAATATGAAGGAAAGAATACAACAAAAAGCGGAAGAACTTTTCTGGCGCTATGGCATTCGCAGCGTTACAATGGATGAAATTGCAAGCCAGCTTGGCATATCAAAAAAAACCATTTACCAGTTTTATGCTGATAAAGATGCTCTGGTGAAAGATATATTTAAAGGCATAACAGACGAAAATAAAAAGAAGTGCACATATTTTAGAGGCATTGCTGAAAATGCAATTCATGAACAGTATCTTTCCAGCGATTCCGCCCAGGAAATTTTTAGTAATATAAATCACTCTTTACTGTTTGATCTTAACCGTTTTCATCCAAATGTTTTTGCCGAATTTGAAAAAATTTAAAAAGCAATTTCTTTTTAGCATTATAAAAGAAAATATTGCAAGAGGAATAAAAGAAGGTCTTTTTAGAAAAGATATTGATGTAAATATCATTACCTGGCTTAAGCTTGAAATGATATCCGGCGTTTTTCACAATGAGGAAGTAATAACCGGAAAAACCAGGCCTAATAAATTTGAAAATGAAATGAAGGATTTTTTTCTTCATGGCATTTGCACTGAAAAAGGCATAGGCTTTATTTCAAAATATAAACAGCAACGTCAAAAAAAATCAGCATGAGTTTAATGAAAAGCACCTGGCTTTCAGCATTAATTTTAATTTCGGTACAAGTATTTAGCCAGCAAGCACCGTTAAAGCATGAATTTTCTTTACAGCAATGTATTGATTATGCAGAAAAAAATAATGCGTTTGTTAAAAATTCTTTAATCGATATTAAACTGCAGGAACAGCAAAACCGTGAAATAACTGCACAGGCTTATCCGCAAATAAACGGAAACTTTAATGCCCAATACAATCCCAATGTAACGGTTCAAACCTTTCCAAATTTTATTGCGGCTGCTACGTATGGTGTATTAGAATCTGAGGGTGTTAAAAATGGTAGTGGAAACCCCATAAAATCGCCAAGTGATTTCGGCTTTATCGAGGCAGCATTTGGTTCAAAATACACAGCAAGTGCAGGTGTAACACTTTCACAAATTTTATTTGACGGGCAAGTGTTTGTTGGTCTACAGGCAAGGAAAACAGCTATTGATTACAGGGCAGAATCGTCAGAGTTAACCAAAGAACAAATACGCACCAACATTTCAAAAATCTATTACCAGCTTGCTGTTTCAAACGTGCAGATACAATTGATTGATGCAAATATTGGCAGAGCTGATAAGCTTTTAAATGATAGCCGCGAATTATATAAAAATGGATTTGCTGAAAGCCTTGATGTTGACAGGGCTTCTGTGCAGCTAACAAATTTCCAGGCTCAAAAGCAAACTACATTAAACAATATATCTAATGGTTATCTTGGTTTAAAGGTGCTTATGGGAATGCCTGTACATGATACTTTAATACTTACAGATTCTGTAACTGCTGAAAGCATTCAGAAAGAAGCATTAACTGACGGAACATATAAATACGAAGACAGGCCCGAGTACCGCGTATTATCACTTTCACAAAAGTTGCAAGGATATAATGTACGCAGGTATAAACTTGCCAGAATTCCTACTGCTTCTTTAAATGCAGGATACAGTAAACTTTCACAGGGAAATTATTTTGATTTTTTTACCCAGTCTCCATGGTTCGCCAGTTCTTACGTAGGAGTAACTGTTAATGTGCCTATTTTCGGAGGGTTTCTTAAAGAGGCAAATATTAAACAGGCGCAACTTGAGTTAGAGCAAACCAATAATAATATTGAGTATCTGAAATTGCAGATTGACCAGGATGTAGATTCTTCAATCAACAGCTTTAATAGCGCTGTAACAAATCTGAATAATCAAAAGAAAAATGTTGACCTGGCATCAAGAGTATATGATCTTACAAAAAAGAAATATGAATCCGGTCTTGCCTCAACAACGGATATATCTAATGCACAGGCAGACCTCACTACAGCACAAACCAGTTATGTGATTTCTTTATATAATGCGGTGTTGGCTAAGATTGATTATTTAAAAGCAACAGGAAAATTATGAGACATAAATTCATAAATATGCAAAAACAATTTATTGGTTTAGTATTCACAGCAATAATTTTTTCACTCTATGCATGTAGCGGAAAAACAGGTACTGCTAATTCGCCGCTTGCAGAAAAAAAAGCAAAGCTTGAAACGCTTAAAAAACAGCAGGATGATCTTACTAAACAAATTACCAGCCTCCAGGCTGAAATTATTCAGCTTGATCCTTCAGCTAATCCTGAAAAAGCAAAGCTTGTTGCTGTTGAAAAATTGTCGTCTGAAAATTTCAATCATTATATAAACCTGCAGGGAAAAGTAGACGCACAAAACATTGCTTATGTTACATCACGCAAGCCGCAACCTGCTCAGGTAAAGGGGTTATATGTAAAGCAGGGCGATTATGTAAAGAAAGGGCAGTTATTGCTTACGCTCGATAATTCACTTGCACAAAAATCGGTTGATGCTGCTCAAACACAACTGAATTACTATAAAGATATTTATCAGCGCAGAAGTAATTTGTGGAAAGAAAATATCGGAACACAGGTTGAACTTACTACGGCAAAAGCAAATGTTGACCAGGCACAGAATACACTTAATCAGGCAGAAGAGGAATTAGGCTTTTCAAATGTATATGCTGATATAAGCGGTGTTGCCGATGAAGTAACCATTCATATTGGTGAAACATTTCCATCAACCACAGGCTATATAAAAATTGTGAATACAGGCGATTTAAAAGTTACAGCACAGGTACCAGAAAATTATTTGGACAGGGTAAAAACTGGCAGTACAGTAAAAATTATATTTCCTGATCTTAATGATTCTATCACGTCAAAGATCAACGTGGCAGGTAAGGTTATTGACCCCAGCAACCGTACTTTTTTAATTGAAGCAAGGCTGCCTGCAAATTCATTATACAAACCTAACCAGTTGGCGTTTGTAAGAATAATGGACTACGCTGCAACAAACACACTTACTGTGCCTGTAAATACTTTGCAAACAGATGAACAGGGGAAATATGTGCTGGTGGCCGTAATGGAAAACGGAAAAATGTATGCACGAAAAAAGCGCGTAGAGGTAGGTGAGATGTATAATGATCAACTTGAAATAAAAAGCGGCCTTTCCGGCGGAGATATGTTGATAACAGATGGATTTCAGAATTTGTATGACGGGCAGTTGATTACAACATTTGCAACCTGAATTGAGAAATGAAAAAAAACTGAAAACTGTCTGCAAAAAATAAATTGATTGTATGAGCTTAGAAATTAACGGAAAGAAATTTAAAGAATTTGGTGTTACTTCCTGGAGTGTTACCAATAAAACTGCCATTTATCTTCTTATAATTATCTGCAGTATATGGGGAATAATGAAATTTACCACAACGCCAAAAGAATCATTTCCTGATATTGTTATTCCTACTATTTATATACAAACAATTTATGTTGGTAATTCACCAAAAGATATTGAGAACCTTGTAACCAAGCCGATTGAAAAACAGATTAAAAGTATTACTGGCGCAAAGATTAATAAAATAACAAGCACATCTCAGCAGGATTATTCAGCCATTGTTATTGAATTTGATACAGAAGTTAAAGTAGATGTGGCCCTGCAAAAAGTAAAAGATGCTATTGATAAATCAAAACAGGATTTGCCAACTGATCTTACCCAACAACCAACAGCACTTGAAGTAAGTTTTTCTGATCAACCGATAATGTATGTAAACATCAGCGGCAATTACGACTTGCAGCGCCTGAAAAAATATGGCGACGATATGCAGGATGAACTGGAAAATTTATCTCAGTTAAACAGGGTTGATGAAGTAGGTGCACCGGAAAGAGAGTTCCAGATAAATGTTGACCGCATGCGCATGGAAGCTGCAGGTGTAAGCTTTAACGATATAAGCACTGCAGTAGCTGCAGAAAATAATGATATTACGGGAGGCTTATTGCAGGTAGGCGATATGAAACGCACATTGCAGGTTCGTGGCCAGTTTAAAACAGCTTACGATATTCAGAAAGTTGTTGTAAAAAATATTCATGGCGACCCGGTTTATCTTAAAGACATTGCTGACATTAAAGACACTTTAAAAACAAGTGAAAGTTATGCGCGGCTTGATCACAATAATGTAATTACACTAAACATAATAAAGCGTTCAGGCGAAAATCTTATTGAAACTTCTGATGCCGTAAAAGCAGCAGTGGCCAACATGCAGGAAACCGAATTTCCAAAAGATTTAAAAATTGTTGTTACCGGAGATCAAAGTAAACAAACGAGAAATTCTTTTAATGATCTTGTTAACTCAATCGTTATCGGTTTTATATTGGTGCTTATCATTCTTATGTTTTTCATGGGCGTGGTAAATGCATTCTTTGTTGCGCTTTCGGTTCCGCTAAGTATGTTCATTGCATTTGTGTTTTTGCCTGCGGCAGATTTAATTATCGGCACGCATGTAACACTCAATTTCATGGTGCTGTTTGCCTTACTGTTTGGCCTGGGAATTATTGTAGATGATGCAATTGTTGTTATTGAAAACACGCACAGAATATTTACGCAAGGCAAAGGAAATCTTTCATCAACTAATTCGGCCAAAATTGCTGCAGGTGAAGTATTTGTGCCTGTACTTACAGGAACATTAACCACGTTAGCACCATTCTTTCCTTTATTATTCTGGCCGGGCATAATTGGTAAATTCATGATCTACCTGCCTGCAATGCTCATCTTCACATTAGCGGCTTCGCTTATTGTAGCCTTCTTAATGAACCCTGTGTTTGCAGTTGATTTTATGAATCATGAAGATGCTGATGGAAAAGAACGTAAGTCAGCAATTTTCAGAAAGCCTTCATTCTGGATATTTGTTTTGCTTGGTATTTTGCTTGATGTATTTGGTGCAACATTCGCCGGTAATGTTCTTTTATTAATAATGATACTTATTGTTTTAAACAGGTATGTTTTTGAAGGATGGATCCACAGCTTTCAAAACCGTGCGTTGCCGTGGATAATGACGCATTACGAAACTTTGTTACGCTGGGCTTTAAAAGGCAGAAGGCCCGTTGGTTTATTGATCGGCACATTTGCTTTGCTGGTTTTTTCATTCGTATTTTTTAATGCAATGAAAGTACCGGTTGAATTTTTTCCGCAGGGTGATCCGAATCAAATTTATGTTTACTTAAAGCTTCCTGTAGGTACTGATGTTAATTATACAGATTCTATTACACGCCAGCTTGAAACCAAAGTATATCATACATTGGATATGGATAACGGCAAGAAAAATCCGGTAGTAGAAAGCATCATCAGTAATGTGGCTGTTGGCGCAAATGACCCAACCAGTGGCGACCAAAGCTCCCATCCTGAGTTAGGAAGAATACAGGTTTCATTTATTGAATATGCAGAACGCCACGGCGTGGCTACAAGGCCATATCTTGATTCCCTTCGCACAACATTAAAAAATATTCCGGGAGCGCAAATTACCGTTGCTCAGGAACAGGGTGGCCCGCCAACAGACCCGCCGGTGAATATAGAAATTGCCAGTGATGATTTTGATGACCTTACTAAAACAGCTTCATCATTAAAAAATTATCTTGACTCTATTCAGGTGCCAGGCGTTGAAGAATTAAAGATGGACGTTGATCTTACCAATCCTGAAATTACTTTAAACATTGATCGTGAAAAGGCGAATATTGAAGGGCTTTCTACTTACCAGATAGGAAATGAAATAAGAACTGCTGTGTTTGGACACGAGGTTTCTAAAGTAAAAGAAGGTAAGGATGAATATAAAATACAGCTGCGCGACAAAGAAATGGATAAGGCAAGTCTTACTGATTTGCTGAATATGAATATTAGTTTCCGCAGCCCCACAGGCACAATAAAAACTTTGCCTATCGGCTCATTTGTAAACGTTGATTACACGACAACCGTAGGCAGCGTGAAGCGCAAAAAATATAAACGTGTTATCACGCTTACATCAAATATTTTATCGGGATATACAACCACAACTGTTAACCAGCAGCTTTCAAATTATATTAAACAGTTTACGCATAAACCCGACGATGTTAGTATAACACAAACCGGTGAAAGCGCCCAGCAGGATGAAACTTTCGCATTTCTCGGGCAGGCATTGCTGATAACCTTAATGCTGATATTGCTGATACTTGTTTTGCAGTTTAATTCAATCAGCAAGCCCGTAATTATCTTAACTGAAATTGTTTTCAGCATTATTGGTGTGTTGCTTGGCTTTGCTATAACCGGTATGAACGTAAGTATTGTTATGACAGGTATTGGTATTGTAGGCCTCGCAGGCATTGTGGTAAAGAATGGAATTCTTGTAATAGAATTTGCAGATGAATTGCGGGCACGTGGTTTAAAAACACGGGAAGCAGTTATACAGGCAGGCAAAACGCGCATCATTCCGGTTATGCTTACAGCAATGGCAGCTATACTTGCATTAATCCCGCTTGCTACAGGTTTCAACATAAATTTTGTAACACTGTTTTCTAACTTAAGTCCGCATATTTATTTTGGAGGAGATAATACTGTATTCTGGAAGCCACTTGCATGGACGATTATTTTTGGTTTGGCATTCGCATTTTTTATGACGTTGATTATGGTACCAAGCATGTATTTAATTGCAGAAAGGTTAAAGCGTCCGATGCGCCGCATGTATGGCGGCAAATGGATTAGCATAATGGGTATTCCACCGCTTACATTATTATTTATTCCGTTGATGATAATTACTTCTGTAAAACATAGGTTTGATGTTGCAAGAAGAAAAAGAAAAGCAGATAATCGCACAACAAATGAAGCTTTCGCAGGAAGCTGGTTTTAAATAGTAACTTTGTAAAGTTTACCACTTTAAAGAATTAACCGCTTCAAAAATTTTGAAGCGATTTTTTTTATTTAAACCTTGAAGGTTTTTAAAAACCTTCAAGGTTTATTTCTGCGCTTAACAGGTTGCTGATGAAATTGAATGAACTGCTCTCTTCCGCCAAACCAATTAAAAATTTCTGTTGCGGGTAAAGTTGATTGTTGATTTAATAATAATTTATAAGAGGAAAAAGCCCATTCATTTACAAATGAGCAGTATCCATGATGCACAGGATTTACATGTATATAATGTATAATTTTTGAAAAATAGAATTCATCTGAAATTTCATTGCGCTTTAAATGATCTATAAACAATTTACCTTTTCGGTTATAAACTTTATTAAACGATTTTGTGTACGAATTAAAGTAGTTACTGAATTGTTCCATAATAAATTCACTAATAAATTTATTGTCATAAAAAATCATCGTCTTCCCCTTTTTAAATGCATACAAGTTTTCAATTTCTCTTAATGTTTTTATTTTTAGCAACAGATGAAAATGATTAGGAAGCAGACTATAACAATATAACATTGCAACAGGTGAGACATATTCCTGAAATTTCCTTAAGAAGAACTGATAATTTTCTTCAGTGCGGAAAATTTTTTCATCGCCAACTGCACGGTTGAAAATATGAAAAAAGTGTTCGGGTATTAGCAAACTATTATAAGCAGGCATCCTTAAAATTAATTAAAGACCTTGAAGGTTTAATCAAAAACCTTCAAGGTCTTTGTGATCTTTTTCCACGTCTGTTTATAACGTGATTTAAGGTTATATAGTTTTCTGTTTGTATCTTGGAAAAAACTTAGTTTATGCGCTGGAGAAGATTTAACGGTGAAGCCATACACATGCCCATTAAAGATGCTGTGGAAGAAGCTATTAAAAGAGAGCATGATAAAGGCATACATCTTAAAGTGTGTATCGGTACCGATAGCCAGGTAAAAGGTGATGAAACTGAATTTGCAACCGTCATCGTTTTTTTGCGCGAACATAACGGAGGGTTCATGTTTATTCATAACGAAAAAACAAGACAGCGTTTTAATATTAAAGAACGCATGCTGGTAGAAGTTGCCAAAAGCATTGAAGTGGCTTATGAGCTTTGTAATTTGTTTATTCAATATGATGTAGATATGGAAGTGCATGCAGATATAAACACCAACCCTCATTTTAAAAGCAACGATGCTTTGCGTGAAGCCATGGGTTATATTATGGGAATGGGCTTTGCATTTAAAGCCAAACCCGAAGCATTTGCCAGCAGTTGCTGTGCAGATAAAGCCTGCAATTAGATTTGATAAAGGAGTTATTCAAATTTTTCTGTGTCAGGATGAAATTCTTTCCATGAATGCCAGAACTCCTGGTAAGATTGTACAGGTTTCAATTGACTTCCTTTCATAATTCCATCAATACAAATTCCATTTATATTCCATGCTGAATTTGTTTTATCATCGTGCAATATTTGCAAAGCACTGTCATAACTAAAATGTAAAACACCATTTGTTGTATTTCTGTCTAAAACATAAAATGTTCTTTCATCTTTTTTCATGGTTAACAGCAATGGCATATTAGCAACAGAATCTTCAAGCATTTTTTTCCTGGCAAGTATATTCCAGTCATAAGCTTTTGCATGGTTGTTTATGTTTACGCCAATCACCCATGATTTTAATTTCCATGAAGCGCTGTCTCTTTTTTCCAAACTGCTTTTCAAAGTATCTTCATCATAACCCTTCAGGTCAGCATATTCTTTTTTAAAGTTTGAATCAGGTTGTAAAACATAACTGTTTGGGTGTAATGCAAGCCAATCGCTTAATGCCATTTGCTGAGACGGAATTTCATTGAGTACTGTACCTTTCAACGGCCCTGCAATGGAAGTTCCTGATTCCTGCCGCCACCAGCTTTTGGTTGCTTCGTCTTCAAACATGGCATTGAAATGATCCATGCCCACCAATCTGAAGCTCTGCAGTTTTCCATTTAGATAAGGACTATAAGCTCTTCCTGTTCTGCACACGGTACAATAAGTAATCATCACAGGCTCGCCGCCGATGGTATCTCTTACCTGGTGATGGTAACCGATGATTTCAAGCGGGTAAGCTTTTGCTTCACCATTAATTGCAACACCTACAATTAATTTGTTGCGGTTGGTTGTATCACTTGCAGCATTTATTAATAATTTATTTTTTGGCTGATAAAACATTTTATCTGCAAGAAATTTAAAATTGAACTGATAGGTAATAAAACCATACAATACCAGTACTAAAACAACAACAGCTTTCTTCCAGGTTTTGCTGTTCTTTAAAACGCTGATCAATGGTATAATAATTATCGCGAAGCCAACTAACCTGAGCCACCAGATATTCCTGTCAATAAAATAGGCGACGGCAATAGTGTTTGCATGTTGGCTGCCTGGGAACGGCATTATAAAATACACGCGCAATATTTCAATTGCTATCAAATAAATTAAACCAATTGTAAGCAGCCAGCCTTTCATATAAAAGATTTAGTATCAATATTAAACATAGTTAAATCACGAAGACACAAAAAATTCAATAAAAATGCTTAGTGCCTTTGTGTCTTCGTGGTTTAAAAATTACTGTTCTGTTACAGGCAAAGGAAATTCACTCCATACATCATCATCAGGCCTGTCTAATGGTAATTGATCAAGACGATCGTAACGGCGCATATCAATCCAGCGATGCCCTTCAAAATACAATGAATAGCGCCGTTCATATAACATCTCATCAATTAATGCAGCCTGCGATATTGCGCCGCTGTAATTTGGCAAACCATGTTTGTTCCTTATGATGTTAAGTGCATCCACAGCATCTGAAAGTTGATTAGTTTGAATTTTTGCTTCAGCATAAATCAGTATCAATTCTTCATTTCTTGTGATTGGAATCGGAGCTGTACTTGAAGTATA
>Ga0206955_1316_pt1 | contig 10449 bp, 8 predicted proteins | sample Alteio_BWOrgHeat_34_FD_153247 | JGI IMG/M metagenome (GOLD analysis project Ga0206955, IMG submission 153247) | Enriched cells from forest soil in Barre Woods Harvard Forest LTER site, Petersham, Massachusetts, United States -... | ecosystem: Environmental > Terrestrial > Soil > Temperate forest > O...
GGAATAATAATGGCGTGATTGACGCGATTGATGATACGCTGGACCTAATAAAAGAACTTAAGCAAAAAGGTTATACAGATAGCAGTATAAAATATCTTGAATTAAAAGATGGCAGGCATGATGTTGATACCTGGGCAAAAGCTTTTCCTGAGTTTTTAAAATGGAGCTGGCCAAAATTATAGTTTTTCTCAAATACAAAAGCCATCAGTAATTGATGGCTTTTGTATATAAAATATCTTCAGATATTACTTCAACGTTTCATCCAGCCATTTAAAGAATTCATGTTGCCAAACCATTGCGTCCTGCGCTTTTAATACCCAATGATTTTCATCAGGAAGATATAAAAACCTGCTTTTAATTCCTTTTAATTGTGCTGCCTGAAAAGCCTGCTGTCCTTGTTCAATCGGCACACGATAATCTTTGCCGCCCTGCACAATCATAATCGGAGTATCCCAGTTCTGAACAAAATTACTTGGGCTTTGGCTGAAGGAACGTTGTGCTACTGCATTATTCTTGTCCCAGTAAGCGCCACCTTTTTCCCAGTTCTCAAACCACATTTCATCAGTGGTTCCATACATGCTTCTAAAATCAAAAACACCATCATGCGCAATAAAAGTTTTAAACCGATGATTATGCATGCCTTCTAACGCAAATACACTAAAGCCGCCAAAGCTGGCCCCAATGCAACCTCTGCGCGAAGTATCAACATATTTTTCTTTTGAAACAGCATCAATTGCACTGAGATAATCTTTCAAAACCTGTCCACCCCAATCTTTGCTTACATCTTCATTCCATTTTGTACCAAAGCCCGGCATGCCACGACGATCAGGAGCAACAATAATATATCCGTTGGATGCAATTAATTGAAAGTTCCAGCGGAAAGAATAAAATTGTGTAAGTGGAGACTGCGGGCCGCCCTGGCAATATAATAATGTTGGATATTTTTTTGTTGAATCGAAGTTGGGCGGAAATATTACCCAAACCAACATCTTCTTTTTATCAGTTGTAGTTACAAATCTTCTTTGAGTTTTACATAATGCAAGTGTATTAAACATGGAATCATTAACATGTGTTAACTGAGTAAAGCTTTTTGTTGGAAGATCATATAAATATAATTCAGCGGCATGGTTCATGTCTTCTCTTACAACTACCAGTGTATTGTAAAGCTGACCAACAATTTGTTTTACGTCAAAATCGCCGCTTGTTAATTGTGTTACATCAGCAGTGCCTGAAGAATCAAAATCTGCATGTACACCAAATAACTGAAGCGTTCCATTAACAGGTGCTACAAAAAATATTGAACGTGCATCATCGCTCCATTTAAAACTTTCAACATTTATGGTATCGAGTTTTTCTGTGAGATTTATTTTTTGCTTTCCATTATATACAATCAAATCCTGTTTGTCTGCTTCATAGCCATCTCTTTTCTGGCTTAACCATGCAAGCACACCTTTCCAACTGTAAGCCGGATTTACATCATAACCCATCATACCTTCGGTTAAATTTTTTGTTGCACCGGTTTCAGTGTTGTACTCAAACAAATCCGTATTAGTGCTAACAGTATAATCAACTCCCTGTTTTTGTTTGGTTACATACACAACATGTTTTCCATCAGGATTCCATATATAATCTTCATCACCGCCAAAAGGTTTTTGCGGGCTATCATATAGTTGGCCTGCCATTAAATCTTTCTTTGATGTATCATTAACAGCGCTTAAAAAAATATGGCTGAATTTTCCGTCTTCCCATGTATCCCAATGACGGTACATTAACGAATTATATACCTGCGCATTACTTTTAGTTAATTCAGGGTAAAAATCACTTCCATATACATTCATGATTTTTACATCACTGTCGCTGATTTTCCATTTACCGTCAGGAGAAATATGATTATTATAAACAAGCGTATCAGCATTGTTTACTTCTTCAGCCGTTCCGCCATTAACAGGTATGCGGTATGTTTTAGTGATGCTTTTATTTTGATCAACATCCGGCGTAGCTACAGAATAAATGATGTATTGTTTATCCTTTGAAATGCCAATTGCATTTACTCTTCCTAATTTCCAAAGTAATTCAGGCGAGAGTTTGGTTTGAGAAAATAAAAAAGAAGGCAGCGCAATAAAACAGGCAAGAATTATTTTTTTCATTTTGAACAATTATTTTTTATGAACGAACATAACAAATAATAGGCATTTTTTTATTATTGATGGTTAGCAGGTTATAATTTAAGTGACTGCAAAGGACATTAAAAAAACTTTTATGCGCGCCGGAGGATTATAAGATAACATACTTTGGTTTTAACTTATGAACACCTTATTTGACACTCTTATTACAAACGATGAAGATCTTTTTTATCAACAGGCACTTATTTCAGCCATAGACGATATTGTAATTTCTGCTGATAAAAATTTAATGATTAAAACCTGGAATGCCAAGGCAGAAAAGGTTTTTGAAATTGCCGCAGAAGATGCAATAGGCAAAAAATTACCCGAGGTTCTCTTTCATCAATTTACAGATACAACTGCCGTAAAGGTGCAGAAAAAATTAGCGTTGAGAAACCACTGGAAAGGTTTGATAAAAATCACAACTGAAAACGGAAAAATAATTTTTTTACGTTCTTTCATAAGAGTTGTAAAAGACCCGGCGCAAAAAAGAATTGGTTATGTAAGTATAAGTAAAGATGTTACGCGTGACAGATCTTTAAAGCAGTTGTTGCGCAATTTTGAATCAATGTTAATGCTGCTTGATGAAAGCTTTTTAATTGTTGATAAAAATTTAAAAATAATTTTTTTACGCCTTTCATCCAGCACTCAAAAATTTTACCACTCACATTACCAGATAGGTGATTCAGCATTAAAATATATACCGGATGCATATTCTGCAATAGTTAAAAGATCTTATCAAAAAGCGTTTAATGGAAAAATAGTAAATTATAATGCTGTATCTAATACTGAACCCAGGCTTTATTTGAATATTACCTATGCGCCTTTAAGAGACAGCATGGGAAATATAACAAACGCCTGTGTTATTATAAAAGATCTTACCGCGCAAAAGAAAATGGAGTTTTTGCAGCAAAAAAAACTTGCTGCTGAAAAAAGATTTTATGAAAGCAGGAAATTATTTGAAGAATTTATGGAAAACAGTCCGCTGCTTGCATGGGTTGTGGATGATGAAGGATACATACATTATATGAATTCAGCCTATTTAAATTCGTTCAAATTTCCGGACCAGGTAATAGGTAAAAATATATTTGAGCTTTATTCTAAAGAAGAAGCGCAGAGATACTTCGATAACAATCAAAAAGTGATTGAAACGGGAAATGTGATTGAGACAATAGAAAAAAGCAGTGTTCTATCGCAAACGGGAACATATAAAATTATAAAGTTTCCTATTTTTTTTAAAGACAAACTAATGATTGCCGGATGGGGTGTAGATATAACAGATCAAATAATGGCACAAGAAAATCTGTTTCTTTTAAATCAGAATAAAAATAAAATCATGTCAGTAATTGCGCATGATGTTCGTGGCCCATTGGGGATAAACGTAAGCTTTATTGAATCTATTATACAAGACTATAAAACACTTGACGAAAAAGAATTGCTATTACATTTAAAATTGCTTGGCAAAGGCATTTCAAAATGTTACAATCTTACAGAAGAATTGTTGTTGTGGGCACGCAGCCAGTTGCAGACAATTACTTATAATCCCTGCGAACTGAATGCACATATAGAAATTGAGAAAGTTTTGGAAAACATGATGTGCGTGGCAGATGAGAAAAAGATAACCATTGAAACCCGGTTTTGCAAGGCAGATAAAATATATGGAGATCATGATATGTTTGCGATTGTATTTAGAAATTTTATATCGAATGCTATTAAATTTTCAAGCGAACAATCCAGCATAATTGTTTCAACTGCTATACAAAATGATAAACTATTGATAAGTGTAAAAGACACTGGTGTTGGAATGAAAGATGAGCTGGCAGAAAAATTGCTGAATAAATTAAATTATGAATCTTCCTTTGGAACCAAAGGTGAAAAAGGTGCAGGTCTTGGCCTCATCATTGCCAAAGATTATATAGAACGTAACAACGGGGAAATGTATATAGAAAGTGAAGAAGGTAAAGGATCAATATTTTCTTTTACAATTGGTTTTACTAACTAAGATTAATTGACTATAATAAAATTCCTTTCAGAAAAAAATAAGCAATTGAAAAATAAATTACAATGCCGGTTACATCTACCAGTGTGGCAACAAATGGTGCTGATGAAACGGCCGGATCTGCACCAAGGCGTTTAAGAATAATCGGCAGCATTGAGCCCGTTAACGTTCCCCACAACACAACACCAATTAATGATATTCCAACGCTAACTGCAATCAAAAACCAATGCTCTTTATATAAATCTTCAATAATACCATGTTGCATTAAATAATGCCAGATGCAAATTCTAAAAAAACCAATAGAACCTAAAATGCCTCCTAAAAAGATACCGCTGAAAATTTCACGACGCATAACCCGCCACCAGTCAGATATAGAAATATCACCAACGGCCATTGCCTGAATTACTAAAGTTGAAGCCTGGGAGCCACTATTACCGCCGCTGCTCATAATCAGAGGTATAAACATGGCAAGCACCGTGGCTTTTGTAATTTCATCATTAAAATAGGCCATTGCTGTTGCGGTAAGCAGTTCGCTTAAAAATAAAACAATCAACCAACCGGCTCTTTTGCGGATTAATTTAAAAAGAGGTGTATCAAGATAAGGTTCATCCAGTGCTTCTGTACCGCCAATCTTTTGAATGTCTTCACTAAATTCTTCATTCGCTACCCAAAACATATCATCAATGGTTACAATGCCTAATAAAATATTATTGTCATCGGTTACAGGCAAGGCAACGCGGTTATTCATTTTAAAAATTTCACTGGCATGCTCCTGGTCATCATTTACATTCAATGCAATAACACGCTCATCCATCAACTCACTAATTTTTTTTTCAGGAGAGGCAAGAATAATATCCCTTATCCGCAAATCATCAATTAGTTCACCATTCTTGTTTATTACATAAATTACATCTATCGTTTCCGTATTCTTTCCAACCTTTCGTATAATATTCAAAACCTGTTCAATTGTATTAAAAGGATAAACGTATATGTAATCAGGCGTCATTAACCTGCCTATACTATCTTCCGGATAACCCAGCATTGAAAGTGTAACTTTTCTTTCTTCAGGATCGAGGAGCTTTATTAAATCGCGTATAACGTGCTTTGGAAGCTCTTCCAAAAAATCTGTTCTGTCATCAGCAGGCAGTTCATTTAAAAGTTCAGCGGTTTTAAACGAAGACAGTTCATGCACAATTTCTTTCTGACGGCTTACATCAAGAATTTTAAAAACTTTGGCTGCGCGGTTTATGCTCATGCCGGCAATTATCTGAGCTTCATAATCCGGGTATTCATAAATAAGATCAGCCACATCACTTATATTCTGGTCATCAAGAAACATGCGAATAGCCTGCGGGTCATTTTCCTGCATCAGTTGTTCAAACTGTTCTTTTATAGATGGCTGTTCGAGTTCCAGGCTCATTGCGTGCAAATTAGCAAAACAAATTTTAGAGATAAATATTAATTCGATATAAAATATGCTCAGTTAAATAACTGCATATTATCTTGTGGCTTTTAATTTATTTTATTTAAATGATTTCATCTTTCTTAACCATTCAAACTTCACCCAGGCGCGGCAGAGGAATTTTTGCAACAAAAAAAATAAACAAAGGCACTGTTATTGAAGTTTCACCCGTAATTGTATTAACGGAAAAAGAACGTAAAACGATTGAAAAAACCTTATTGTTCCACTATGTTTTTGAATGGGGGAATGATAAAAAAAGTGCGGCGATGGCACTCGGTTATATTTCTTTATACAATCATAGTTACGATGCTAATTGCGAGTATGAAATGGAGTTCGGGAAAAAAATAATGACCATACGAACTGTAAAAAATATTAAAAAAGGCGACGAACTTTTTATCAATTACAATGCAACACCAAACGATAAAACAGAGGTTTGGTTTGATACGAAGTAATTTTTTGTTGACCAGCATTTGTACTTCGTGGCATCATGGTTGCGTCGCAACACTTGTACAATATATTTTTATGGCGTCTTCGGTTTAATAGTTAAACAACTCTTAAGCAATTAATGTCTTTATAATTCAATATTCTTCCCATAAATTTTCATTACATAATTAACTCTTCACTGCAATTACTGATATCTCTGCATTTACGTACAGTGGCAAAGCGCTAACTTCTATCGTTTCCCTTGCAGGATAAGGTGCATCGAAATAAGAACTATATACTTCATTCACTTTTGCATAATGCTGCATGTTTTTTAAAAAAATAGTGCTTTTTACAACATTGCTAAAATCAACACCGGCTTCTTTTAAAATAGCTTTTATATTTTCCATCACCTGTTTGGTTTCCGCTTCAATAGTTTGCATAACCATTTCACCGGTTATAGTATTTCTTGCTAATTGTGCAGAAACAAAAATCATATTGCCGGCGATAACTGCCTGGCTAAAAGGTCCCATAGGTTCGGGGGCATTGGAAGTTTTTACTGTTTTTTTCATTATATGATTTTAAAATCGGTTTTTGTTAAATCTGCCTTTAGATGGTTTTGAAACTCTGCAGCATGTGTAGCCATATTTAATTCATAATGAAAATTGTTTTCACTAACTGTAAATACCCGCTGCGACCGTGTTGTTTTTATATCATGTAAAATGTCAACACTGTTAAAAGTAAAAGTTTGATTAACTGCATCAATCAATTCATATGTTTCTATTCGCCCGCCAACCTGCACGCTGTGCAGCATTATTTTTTTATCTTTTAAAATTATAAACCCAGTATCCCAGAATACGGTGTGTCCATTTTTATGTGTATTGTTTTTATACCATGTTTTTTGCCTGAAGAATACGGCATCCTTATAGTCATCCGGTATAAATTCAAGGCGCTCTGTATACGCAGTATCGTCAATGGTTGGAAATTTTGCGAAACCCTCTCCTGTCCATTTACCCGAAAACAGTTTTTTAATTTGTAATAAAGTTTCTTTCATAAATACAAAATAAAATAACTTTAAACAGAAACATTTCAATATTAAATGAAGTGTGGTTGCAATGAAAGATCATTTTAAAAAAACCGCTGCAATAATTGGCGAACCTGTAAGAGCAACTATTTTATGGACGTTATTAGATGGCAAATCATTTACTGCAACGGAACTTGCTATTGCTGCTGAAACATCGGCTTCAAACATCAGTATGCATTTGGCAAAGCTGGTGAATGCAGGTTTACTGAAAGCAGAAAATCACGGGCGCCACCGCTATTATTCATTTTCAGGAAAAGAGATTGCTTATGCAGTTGAAGCATTAGCAACAATTATTCCCTTTGCTTCAAAAAAAATCTTACAGGTTGATAAAATTATTTCTCCGGTACAACAATGCAGAACCTGTTATGATCATCTTGCAGGCAAAACCAGTGTTACTATAACGGATGCTTTATTAAAACAAAAATTAATTATTGCAAACGATAATAATTTTAGTCTTACACCAAAGGGTAAAAAATGGTTTGCTGCAATGGATATTGATACAAATGAATTACAACAGCAACGCCGTTCTTTTTTACGGCCTTGTCTTGACTGGAGTGAACGCCGTTATCATATTGCCGGTTCTTTGGCAGCAGCATTTTTAGATAAAATGTTATTGCATGACTGGATAAGAAGAATTAAAGATTCAAGAGTAATTGTTGTTACAGCAACGGGGCAAAAAAATCTATATGAAAAATTGAAAGTTGTAGTGTGATTGTTATTGCAAAGTAATTACTAACGAAACAACCAGGGCTATATCCTCTAACATACTTGTTTATAATTTAATATTCACTCCAATCATAAAATTGCCTGGTGCTGCAGGATAATAATAATTATCATTTATCACTTCTCCATCATAGGTATAAGGATAAGTGTTTGCATTAGGGTTATACAATCTGTTAAAGATGTTATTAACTGCAACAATAAAATCCATCCGGTTAAATAATAGCTTATACAAAGAATAATTCAACCTGAAATCTTCTGTAAAATAAGATGGCAACATGCGGGCATTGTTTTCTGTATTATCCAAATATTGCTTACCAACATACTTGCTTATAAAATTCAGTTGCATATTTTTTAAGGGAATAAATGTTACTGTTGCTGCAGAAATCATATTTGGTGAAAAAGAAATATTAGTGTTTTTGTGTTCAACTATTTGCTGACCTATATAATTATAATCTGCATCATATTCATCTAAATATTCAGTAAAAGATTTTATTTTATTGCTGCTTAGAGTAACATTTCCATTTACATTCATCCATGAATTAATTGCAGCACCAGCCTGCAATTCAATTCCTGTTCTATAACTATTGGGCACATTTATTCTGGTATAACTTCCAACATCATTTATCTTGCCCGTAAGTACCAATTGATCTTTATACAACATATAATACAGCGTTGCAGAAAAATTATATTTATTTGTTTTCCGCTCAATCGCCGCTTCAAAATCATGCAGCGTTTCTGCATTTGGTTGCTGTTGAAGGCTTGCTTCAAAATCATCACGATTTGGTTCTTTATGTGCCATTGCATAACTTAAGTATGCGTTCCATCCGTTGAAATTATAATCAATACCAGCTTTAGGATTAAAGAAATTAAAATCTCTTTTTATAAATAACGTTGAACTGCCTTCAAACCCTTGCATATCATGCATAACATGCCGGTATTGCAAATCAACAAAACTGCTTAAGCTGTTGTTGAAATTATGCATCCATTTTGCATACATATTTTCATCTGTTTTTGTAGCAGGATAACTATAATATTCATAATCGTTTGGAATTTTTGCTTCGCTCCAAACTAATTTTCCATAATGTTTTCCATCATATTTACTCCAGCTTCCGCCAATTGTTAGTTCATCTTTTTTAGTTTTATATTGAAGCGAAAATATTTGTCCATAAAAATAATTGTCCAGCCAAAGCTGGCGTACAAGATCTGCAACCGAAGTATCATTCAAATTATAATCGCTTAAATTTTGTTGTGCTTTATATTCTTCATAATAACCTTTACCTCTTATTAAAAATATAGCTGTATTAAATTTCCATTTGCTGTTGAATGTATGATCATAAAACAATTGATAATGTGTTTGCCAATAATTATCTGTTTGATTACTGTAAGGCGTTCCGGGTTTTTCGGTGCCCGCAGGATTATATTTCCTGTTGGTTTGCAAACTATCAAACGGAATTCCATACCATGCCTGGTAGGTTTTTTCTTTACCCGAAAAGATATTTAAGCGTAAAGAATTTTTATTACCAATATATGCAGCAGAAGTGTAAAAAGATTTTAAATTACTAAACGCACGATCAATATAACCATCACTTGTAATGCGGCTTAAACGCGCATCAATTGTAAAATGATTTCCAATTAAACCTGTACCCAATTTAATGGTGTTTTTCCAGGTATTGAATGAGCCAAAACTGTTATCGGTTTCAGCATATGCTTTTTTATTAATTTCATTTGTGCTGATGTTAATGGTTGCACCAAAAGCACCAGATCCATTGGTTGAAGTTCCAACACCACGCTGTATCTGAATTGAACTTGCAGATGAAACAAAATCAGGAAGATCAACAAAATAAGTTGCAAGGCTTTCTGCATCATTAAAAGGAATTCCGTTAAGTGTAACATTTATACGCGTCGCATCTGTACCGCGTATATGAATGCCTGTATAGCCAATGCCGTTGCCAGCATCTGTTGTTGTTGTTACAGATGGTGTTTGATTTAAAATAAACGGCAGGTCTTGTCCAAGATTATTTTTTTGCAATATCTGTTTTGCTGATATTTGTTTTGGTGAATGGTGCTTTATCCGATGCGCGGATAGAAGAAACTTCCAATGGTTCCAGCGATGCGTTTGATTCCTGCAAAACAATATTTAATAAAACATCTTTTTGCAGATGAACAGTAGTATCAAATGTTTTTAGTCCCACAAATTCAACTGAAATTTTATAAATTAAATTTGCATCCAGGTTTGACAAACTGAATTGCCCCTTCTCTCCTGTTTGAATTTTCGTTTTAAAGTTTTTTGTATTAATGGTAATTGTTGCGCCTTTTAAAAGTTCATTGTTTTTATTAGTAACAATTCCATTTAAATTGTTTTGTGCAACCGCTGTAAATACAATCAATAATAAAGCAATCGTTCCCAGAAATTTTTTCATTTTATCGTGTATATTTTTTCAATTGCCAGATAGAGTGCCCATATATTTTTTCCAGTACCAATAAATAAAATACGGGCATTCCATCAATTTTAAAATTCACAAATGGGAACAAGGAATAATGCTGGAGAATGTGCGGCTAAGTAAAGCTCACCTTCCCTTCGCAGGTATTACCCTGTTCA
>Ga0206955_1317_pt1 | contig 10438 bp, 8 predicted proteins | sample Alteio_BWOrgHeat_34_FD_153247 | JGI IMG/M metagenome (GOLD analysis project Ga0206955, IMG submission 153247) | Enriched cells from forest soil in Barre Woods Harvard Forest LTER site, Petersham, Massachusetts, United States -... | ecosystem: Environmental > Terrestrial > Soil > Temperate forest > O...
TCGGTGACCGGCACGGGCACGTCCTGCATGCGACGAGTGAAGCCCTCGTCACTCTCCACCTTTTGGGCGTGAAATTCGGTTTCGCCGTTCCAGGTCACCGATCCCCTTGTGCCGATGATTCGCCAGTCGCAATTCCACGAGGTGTTGAGTCCTTCCGAGCACCAACTCCCCCGATAGGTGAAGACAATCCCCTTGGACATTTCAAAGAGCGCGATCGCGGAGGCGCCGTGCGCGTACCACGAGCCGCGCGGATTCCATTCCCGGCAATAGACACTCACCGGATCGGCGCCGGAAATCACCCGGGCCTTGTCGAAGGTGTGAATCGCCATGTCGAGCAGAAGGACATGCTGCATTTCCTCGCGAAACCCGCCAAAATGCGCGCCGAGATAGAAGTCTCCGTTCACCGTGGTTACCTCGCCAATTGCGCCGGAATCCAAAAAACTTCGCAAGGCCCGGACACCTCGATGATGACGCCGATTCTGCATCACCGCGAACAGGCGTCCGGATTTCTTCGCCGCGCGCATCAGGCGATGCGCCTCCGGCATGCTGGCCGCCATCGGCTTTTCACTGAGCACATGGCATCCGTGCTTCAGGGCGGCCAGGACAACCGAAGCACGCGCGCCCGGCACCGTACAATCGAAGACAATGTCCGGCTTGGTGGCCTTGAGCATCGCCGCCAAATCCGTGCCGACTTCCGCCTCGGTCAGGTGATATTCCACCTTTCGCCGCTCCGCCGCTTCTTTTTGCAAATCGATCAAGCCGACCACCAAAACATCGGAGATCGTTTTCAGGCTATCGAGCCAGGCCCCGGTGATTCCACCGCAACCGACCAAAACAACCCGTAACGTTTTATTCATAATTTCTAAGCGGGATTACGCGCATTAATCTGCTTGATTGCCCAGACCGCATGCTCGCGCACGAGTGGTTCCTCATGCAAGGCCGCTTTCTCCAAGGCGGGCAGATCGTCCGCCGTGCCGATGTTGCCGAGCACCACACAAACGTTGCGTAACAGACCGCGTCGCTTCACCCGCAGGATGGGGCTTTTTGCAAAACGGCGTTTGAACTCAGGCTGGCTGATTTCCAGCAAGGCGTGAAGTTGGTCACGACCGTTATCTTCATCCTTGGCGAGAAACCGGGCCTCGTGTGTGGTTTGCGCGAAGCGGTTCCAAGGGCAGACATCGAGGCATTCGTCGCACCCGTAAACGCGGTCACCGATGAGTGGGCGCATTTCCTCGGGAATGGAGCCTTTCAACTCGATCGTCAGGTAGGCGATGCATCGGCGCGCGTCCATCTGATAAGGTGCGGTGATCGCCCCGGTCGGACAAGCCGTGATGCATTGCGTGCATGTTCCGCAATGGTCGTTCTGCGGCGCGTTCGGTTCCAATTCCAAAGTCGTGATGATTTCGCCCAGGAGCAGCCACGGCCCCAGCTTGGGATGAATCAGCATCGTGCTTTTGCCCTGCCAGCCGACTCCCGCGCGCTCCGCCAGCGGTTTTTCGAGGATCGGCCCCGTATCAACATAAACTTTCGCCTTCGCACCCGATCCGGTCATTTCTCCGGCCAGCGTTTTTAGCTTTTCGAGCAAAATATCATGGTAATCCTCGCCCAGCGCATAACGCGCGATACGTCCCCTGCCCTTTGGTTGCGGTTGCCAGTAATTAAGCCCGGCCACGATGATGCTCTTCGCGCCCGGCAACACTTTTCCCGGATCAGAACGACGCTCGGGCTCGCGCGCCATCCATTGCATCTCGCCCGCTTTGCCCTCGTTCGTCCATTGCCGGTAAAACGCCGCATGGCGCGCCGGATCGGCGCTGGTAATACCACAGACATCGAGGCCCAACTCCTGTGCGCGGATCTTGATCGCGACCGAATCAGGCGCGTCCGTCAGTGCATTCATTCATACGCCTCGCGCATCATGACGATCGACTTTGCCACATCTTCGGGCGTGTGCACATCGGTCTCGACCCGGTAATGGGCCAGCCCGTAGTAACTGCCGCGACGTTCCAGTAATTCCCTCATCGTGTCCTGAAAACTGACGCCTGGAATGTTCAAGAGAGGCCGTGTCTTGACCCCGGCCTGGACTCGCGCGCAAAGGACTTCCAGCGTGGCGGAAAGATAAAAGACCACCGTCTGCGCGAGCAGCAATTCCCGGGTCGCGTCCCACATAAAGGCGCCTCCGCCCAAGGAAAGGACCGCGGGCGGCTGCTTGATCAATTCCCCGATCAGCGCGCATTCCACACGACGAAAATAGGCCTCGCCCTTCGCCAGGAAAATTTCCCCGATCGGCATGCCCTCCTGCTTTTCGATCAGTTCATCGACCTCAATGACAGAGCGCTTCAGCCGATCCGCCACCCGTGGCGCCACGCTGCTTTTCCCAACACCCATCATGCCGATGAGGACTATATGCTTGGCCATACTTCTAAAGATGCGCTTTTTCCGCCGTTTTTAAACAGGAAAACTTCCACCCAGAAGAAAGGTATTTTTTGATAGGATTAATATGATTAATAGGAGGGGATCAAACCGGAGAAACGTGAAAAGAGTTTTTACCTGCCTTCCTAATCATCTTAATCTTATTAATCCTATCAAACTCTCCCCTGCTTTCCTTGGCCTTCCTCATGTCAAAAATTCCGTTAATTCCGTAATTCCGTAATTCCGTCTATCTGTTAGCGTGTTTGCTCCATGCCGAATACCTTTGGCCATCTTTTTCAAATCACCACCTGGGGCGAGTCCCACGGGGGCGGCGTCGGCGTGGTCATCGACGGTTGCCCGCCGCGCATTCCGCTGACCGAGGCCGATGTCCAGGTCGATCTCGACCGCCGTCGTCCCGGCCAGAGCAAGATTGTCACGCCGCGCAAGGAAACCGACACCTGCCAGATTCTCTCCGGCACCTTCGACGGCCAGACGCTCGGCACGCCGATTTCCATCTGGGTCCGCAATGAGGACCAGCGCGCCGAAGCCTACAAGGAGATGCAGACGCTCTACCGCCCCTCCCACGCCGACTACACTTACCAGGCCAAGTACGGCATCCGCAACTGGCAGGGCGGCGGTCGCGCCTCGGCCCGCGAAACGATTGGCCGCGTGGCTGGCGGCGCCGTCGCGCAACAAATCTTCAAGAAATTCCTGCCCAAGCTGGAAATCATCGCCTTCGTCTCGCAGGTGCATGATCTCACGGCCAGCGTACCGCTCGAAAAAATCTCGTATGCCGAGGTCGAAAGCAACATCGTCCGCTGGCCCGATAGCGCCGATGCAGAGCGGGTCATCGAATTGATCGAAAAGACCCGCTCCAACGGCGACTCGGTCGGCGGCGTGGTCACATGCATCGTCCGGAATGCGCCCGTCGGCCTCGGCGAACCGGTGTTCGACAAGCTCGAAGCCGATCTCGCCAAGGGCATGATGAGCCTGCCTGCCAGCAAGGGCTTCGAGATCGGTTCCGGCTTCGCGGGAACGCATCTCAAGGGTTCCGAGCACAACGACGCCTTCGTCAAGGAAGGCGACCGCGTCCGCACCCTCACCAACCGCAGCGGCGGCGTCCAGGGCGGCATTTCCAACGGCGAGGACATTATTTTCCGCGTCGCGTTCAAGCCGACCGCCACCATCGCGCAAGCGCAACAGACCGTCTCCGTCACCGGCGAAGCCGCCGAACTCAAGGCCCGTGGGCGGCATGATCCCTGCGTACTGCCCCGCGCTGTTCCGATGATTGAGGCGATGACGCGACTGGTGCTGGTCGATCATTGGTTGAGGCAGCGGGCTGTCAGCCTGTAGCCGCGCCCGTGAGGGCGTGGTCGGATTCCCCACCTGATCCACCGTCTCACGACGGCGGCTACAAACATTCCGGCACTTGCCAAACGTCCCAAAATATGCAAGTATGTACTTGCATGAAAAACACGGACGAACGAATTCTCGAGGCAGCCACCCGTATCTTCGCCAAGGAGGGCGTCTCCGGCGCCACGACCCGCAAGATCGCCCTCGCCGCCAAGGTCAACGAGGTCACCCTCTTTCGTCATTTCAAGACCAAGGAGGAACTCCTGCGCCAGGTCGTCCTGCAATGCTCCAAGCGCTTTGAGCATGTCTTTACCGAGGCGCCTTTTGAGACCAAGGCGGACCTGCGCCGAACAATCCAGACCTTCGCGACCAATTACGCGAAGATGCTCCGGGACAACGAAGACTTCATCCGCACCTTCTTTGGCGAGATGACCCGGCACCCTGAACTCTGCCGCCGCCTCTTCGTCGATTCCGCCAAGCCAGTGCGCATCAAATTCATCGCTTATCTCCAGGCCGCGCAGAAAAGCCGTGTCATTCGCCAGGACCTCGACATTCCCACCACGGCGGACGCCCTCACCGGCATGCTCGTCATCGGCATGATCCGCCGTCCCCTCACCGAGTCCATCTACACCAGCGAACGCTATATCAAGACCTGCCTCGAACTCTTTCTGAAGGGAATCGAGCCTTGAGTTCAGCCCTCGCTATACCCATTCCGGATGGCTTGACCGGCCTGGCCAAGCTTGCCGCCGACAAAGGCTGGCTCAAATGGGCCATCGTCCTCACCGCCTCGTTCGCCGCGATCCTCGAAGTGGTCGACCTTAGCATCGTCAACGTCGCGCTGCCTTATATGCAGGGCAACCTCGGCGCCACGCTGTCGGAAATCGGTTGGGTCTCGACCAGTTACTCCATCGCCAACGTCATCGTCATCCCGCTCTCGGCGTGGCTTGGACTTCGCTTCGGCAAGAAGCGCTATTTCATTTTTTCACTCATCGCTTTCACCATGGCCTCGGTCCTGTGCGGATTCGCCACCAACCTCACCATGCTCATCGTGGGCCGTGTCATCCAGGGCCTCGGCGGCGGCGGCCTGTTGGCCAAGGCGCAAGCCGTGATGTTCGAGACCGTTCCGCGCGAGGAACAAACCAAGGCCAGCACCATCTTCACCCTCGGCGTCATCTCCGGCCCCGCCATCGGCCCCGCGCTCGGCGGCTACCTGACCGATAATTTCAACTGGCGCTGGATTTTCTTCATCAACATCCCGCTCGGCATCATGGCCGTCTTCATGGCCAGCACCTTTCTCTTGCCCGACGCCGATCCCAAGGGCCGCAAGGTCGGCTCCGTCGATTGGATGGGCATTGCCTATCTCGCCCTCGGTCTCGGCGCATTCCAAACCGTGCTGGAACAAGGCCAGCAGGACGACTGGTTCTCCTCCAATTTCATTCAGCGCATGGCGTTCCTCAGCGTGGCTGGCCTGATTCTTTTCATCTGGCAGGAATTGCGCGTGGAGCATCCCGCAGTCGATTTGCGCGTCCTGCGCTACAAATCGCTCGCTGCTGGAAGCATCATCTCGCTGGCGGTCGGCATGGGACTTTACGGAACGGTTTTCGTCGTCCCCATCTTTGCCCAGACCGTGCTTCAGTTCACCGCGACGAAGACCGGGCTCATGCTCATCCCCGGCGCGCTGGCCTCGGCGGCGGCGACCTTCGTGCTGATCCCGCTTTCCAAGAAAGTCTCGCCGCGGCTCATGATCACCTTCGGCTGCCTGATCACCATCGGCGTGATGATCGCCTTCACCAACATCAACCCCGACACCGGCTTCAGCGAGATGTACTGGCCGCTGATCTTTCGCGGCTTCGGCACCGTCATCATGTTCCTGCCGCTTTCTATCGCCACCCTGGGGTCGCTTCCGAAAGCGGATGTGGCTTCCGGTTCCGGTTTCTTCAGCCTCACGCGGCAAATGGGCGGCAGCATCGGCATCGCGGCGATCACCACCCTCGTCGCCCGGCAGGAATTCGTGCACCGCTCGCAACTCATTTACGACGTCTCGGATATGAACCCCGCCTACCAGGAACGCCTGGGCGGCAACACCTCTTTCTTCAACCTCTCTTCCGGTGATCCCGTCGCCGTCCAAAACCAGGCCCTCACGCTGATCGACCGTGCCATCGATTTTCAGGCCTCTCTCCTGGCGTACCGCGATGTGTTTTATTTCGTCGCGATCATTTTTGTTTTGACCCTGCCGCTGATCATTCTACTGGGCAAAGCCCCCAAACCCAACGCACCCCCGCCCGCCTGATTCCATCCAATACTATTATGAGCACACTCCAAGACGATATCGGCCTGTCCGACAAAAAGCCCAAGCGCCGCGTGATTTCGCGGGCCTCCGTCACCGCTGCCGGAAAAAACGTCCATACCCTCGCCCAACGCCACAAGCGCATTGCACTAACCGTGGTCGGCGTCGTCGCGGCGATCTTCGTTTTATTCTACGCGATCGACGCCTGGACGCATGAGGAAACCGACGACGCCTACGTCACCGGCCATCTCCACAACATCTCCTCCCGCATCAACGCCGTGGTCACCGACGTCAAGGTCAACGACAACCAGTTCGTCAACAAGGGCGATGTGCTGGTCGAACTCGACCCGATGGAATACATCGCCCTCACCGCCGCAGCCCAAGCCCAGTTGAAAAAGGCCCAGGCCGATCTGGACCGTCAAAAGCCGCTCATGGAGATGCACGCCATCTCCACCCAGGACGTCGATGCCACCCAAAGCACCCACGACGTCGATGAAGCCCAACTCCGCCTCGCCCAGTTACAAATCGAATATTCGACGATCAAGGCCCCCGCTTCAGGCACTATCGGTCGGAAAAACGTCGAGATCGGCAACCGCGTCTCCTCCGGCCAGACGTTGATGGTCCTGGTTGAGCCCGAACTCTGGGTCGTGGCTAACTTCAAAGAAACACAGCTCGCCAAAATGCAGATCGGCCAACCGGCCACGATTGCCATCGATTCCATTCCCGGCAAAGTCTTCAAGGGTAAAGTCCAGAGCTTTTCGCCCGCGACCGGCAACCAGTTCGCGCTGCTGCCCGCCGACAATTCGACCGGGAATTTCACCAAGATCGTCCAGCGCGTGCCAGTCAAGGTCGTCTTCGATTCGGAATCGACCCGTGGCTACGAGGACCGCATCCGTGCGGGCGAGTCGGCCGACGTCAAGGTGGCGCTGACCGATCCTGAGCCTCCGGCAAGTAGTCCCGCCAAATAACCGGCCCGGGCTGCCTGTCGGATTCTCATCGAGACATTTGCCAAGACCTCGTTTATTTGTTTCCATTGCGGGCTACCGATTAGCGGCTCTATGGCAAAACGTCTGAAAAGTAAAAAAAGCCCTCCGAAGGCTGAACCGATCTCTGAGGTTAAAACCGAAGAACTCGCTCAAGGGCCCAAGACGTTCCCTTGGATCGCGCTCCTGCAAGCCCTGGCGATCGTGGCGGCGGGACTATGGATTTATTCGCCCGTCTTTCATGGCGGCTGGTTGATGGACGACAACGCCTATGTCACGCAGAATCCCAGCCTACGCTCTGTCGATGGCCTGATCAACTTCTGGCTGATGCCGGGCAGTTTTGTCGAATTCTACCCGATCGAGGAAACCCTGCTGTGGTTCCAGTGGCAACTGTGGCAGAACGACGCCTCTGGCTATCACGTCACCAACATCATCCTGCACATCATCGGCTCCCTGTTGGTCTGGAAATTTTTCAGCAAACTCGGCCTGCGCTTCGCCTGGCTGGCCGGGCTCATCTTTTGCATTCACCCGGTCCAGGTCGAATCGGTCGCCTGGGTCGCGGAACTCAAGAACACCCTCTCTCTGCCGCCTTTCCTGATCGCGATGTGTTTCTGGATCGATTACGAAGAGAACAAGAGGGACCGCGATTACTTTCTGGCCTTGGGCTTTTTCCTCGCGGCAATGCTGTGCAAGATCACCATGGCCCCCTTCCCGATCATCATTCTGCTTTACGCCTGGTGGAAGCGCGGCCGGATCGGCTGGGCAGATGTCAAAGGTGCCCTTCCGTTCTTCGTCATCTCGCTGATTCTGGGCATGATGACCGTCTATGTCGGCCAGCCGATGGGCGACTTTTGGTCCCGGCTTGCCTGCGCCGGGATTACGATCTCCTTTTATTTTTTCCACTTTTTCCTGCCTCTACAATTCTCGCAGCCTTACCCCCAGTGGCCGGTCGATTTCCTGCCGTTGCAAATGTTGCCCGCCTATCCCCAATGGAAGTTTGATCAACCGACTCTGCAACAATTCCTGCCCTGGCCGATCATGGCCGGTCTGTTCTGCTGGTTCTGGGCGAGACGCCGGACCTGGGGTAAAACCGTCCTGCTGGGCCTCGGTTTCTTCCTCCTCGGGCTCCTGCCTTTCATCGGCTTTCACGAGGTCTCCTACATGCGCTTTACCTGGGTGATGGACCACTTCCTTTACCTGCCGTCGCTTGGGCTCTTGGGCATCGCGATTGCGGGTATCGAGCAAATCGATAATCAGCTTTCCAAATCATTTGGCTCATGGCTGGCCAACACACGTGCCGCTGGGAACGCCATGGATGATTGGCTCTTGCGGCTTCTTGCCCGAGTCCCGCTGGTCATCGTTGCCGCGGTCGTGGTCGTGACGTTGACGGTCATGAGCCGCAACTACGCGAAAACCTTCGTCAACCTGGAAACGAGCTGGACCTACGAAATCAAGTACAACCCGGACGCCTGGCTGGCCCACAACAACCTCGGCTATATCATGGTTGAACAGAATCGGCTGGACGAGGCGAAGGTGCAGTTTATCGAGGCCTTGCGGATCAAGCCCGACTACAGCGAGGCGCACAACAACCTCGGCGTCGTCTACAGCCGGATGGGAGATGTCGCCAATGCGATCACGCAATACCAGGCGGCGCTGCAGGTCAATCCCGACTACGGCGACGCCCAGAATAATCTCGATAAGCTCGAGGCTCTTCAGCGAAACATGAATGCCGCGATGCAGAATGCCGCCATGCAGAAAATAAATGCTGCCATCCAGCACACCGCGATCCAGAATAGCACCGCCGCGCCCAAAAAATAACGCTGGGGTCCAGGCCGATTACGGCACCCGGATGAACTGGATCTGGCGGGGATTATCGGTGCCGAGATTATAGGAAGGCGCGCTCTTGATGTAGCTGGCCGCGTTGCCGATGGGCGGCACGTTCATTTGCTTCCGCATCCGTTCCAGCATGCCCAACGCGAGATAATCGACTGCCACCGGATCGCGGCTGACGTAGAGCACGCCCACGCCCTCGCAGAATATCGGATTGAATTTGGGTCCTCCCGCGCACTGGGGCAAAAAGGCGTCGAGGATATGGATGACAACCTTGCGGCGAAAGAAATCCTGGTTGAGAATTTCGCAAATGGCCGGATCGCCATAAGTGGGAGCCCCGCGAAAACGTCGGTTGTTGTCTACGCTACCCAGGGCCAGGCTGCTCAGACAGCCGTGCATTCCCACCGAGCTATCGTCCGAGAGGTTCGGGACGTTGATGATCTTGGTGCATTTCTGCGTGACGAATTTCGTGTAGTAGGACAGGTCGTTCACGTTGCCTGAACCGGAGCCGTTATAACTGACCGGCTGAAGGAAGCGGTAATCCCCCCAGATCAAGCTCCCCACGAGATAGTTTTTATAAAAGGCATTGGGATCGTAGTAATTGCTGGGAATGATCGAGGCGATGCCCGCGTGGTTCGACGTCGCGTCCCGCAGACCATACCCCGCCGGAGTCATCTTGTTCTGGTACTTGTCCCAGATGATCATCTGCGTCCGGGGCACTCCGGCTGCGGCCAATCCGTCACAAATCGCGTGGACCAGCGAATGATGCGTGCAGAGTCCCGGCCCGCCCACGGTGGAAATCTTGATGCCGACAACGTCCTGCGGCGTGATGCCCAGCCGCGTCCAGGCCGTGCCGATGTCCTGTGCGCTGGTCAGCTTCAGCAGACATTCATTGAGCATCTGCTTCACCTGGGCCGGGTCCGCATTCATGTTCTGCACCGCGCCCTGACGTTCCGAAAAAATGACCGGAGAGACCGGCCCGCTCGGCGCGGCGGCGGCATGTTGGACGACCTTGCTGCTTTGGGCCCAGCCCGGGGTTGCGCACCCCAAAACTGTGATCAAAAGTAAAAGGGAAAGGTGCGCAAGCGAAACGGATTTTGAGCGAAAAAGCATCGGGGTAGATCTCAATTTGGGAAGTGGCCATCATAAAAGCTGAACTTGACCCTTATGGCGATTCCTAATTGGAACTCCTTCGCTCCCCGCTCATTGCGATTGCAAAGATTTCATCAAGCAGTCAGGGAATAAAATCGGCCATTTCCCGTCTGACATAACGAACTTGGTGCTGTATCTTAAAGACAGCCCGGGTTCCTTATCCCTCTATGAACCGAAGACATTTTCTCCGCAGTTTGGGCGGTAGCGCCGTTTTACTCACCACCACCGCGTCCCTGATGGAAGTCGTTATCCAGCGACTTTCCGCCGCCGCAGGTGACGCATCCTCTGCGGGCCCCATGGTGAAAGTGCGCCTGATGGGCGCCGATGGAAAACTGACCCCGCCGATCGAAGTCCCCAAGGTCATCAAGACCGACGCGGAATGGCGCAAGCAGTTGACGCCGGAAGAGTACAAAATCACCCGTGG
>Ga0206955_1320_pt1 | contig 10337 bp, 10 predicted proteins | sample Alteio_BWOrgHeat_34_FD_153247 | JGI IMG/M metagenome (GOLD analysis project Ga0206955, IMG submission 153247) | Enriched cells from forest soil in Barre Woods Harvard Forest LTER site, Petersham, Massachusetts, United States -... | ecosystem: Environmental > Terrestrial > Soil > Temperate forest >...
GCGATAAAGCCTCGGCAAAAGAGACCATGAAAAAAGCAGGCGTGCCTACCATTCCGGGCTCCGAAGGGTTATTGACCGGCGTAAAGGAAGGTATCGAAATTGCAAAAAAAATAGGCTATCCTATCATATTAAAAGCTACCGCCGGCGGTGGCGGCAGGGGCATGCGCATTGTTTGGAAGGATGAAGAATTTGAAGCCGCCTGGGATTCGGCCCGTGCTGAATCAGGCGCTGCATTTGGCAACGATGGCATGTACCTGGAGAAATATGTTGAGGACCCGCGCCATATAGAGATCCAGGTGGTTGGCGACCAGTATGGCAAAGTATGCCACCTTTCTGAAAGAGACTGTTCAATTCAGCGCCGTCATCAAAAACTGGTAGAGGAATCTCCTTCGCCATTTATGACTGAAAAGCTTCGTAAAAAAATGGGTGATGCTGCTATAAAAGGAGCTAAGGCCGTTAAATATGAAGGCGCCGGAACAGTAGAGTTTTTGGTTGATAAAGACCGGAACTTTTATTTTATGGAGATGAATACCCGGATCCAGGTAGAACATCCGGTTACTGAAGAAGTAATCAATTTCGACCTGATCAAAGAGCAAATCAAAGTTGCTGCCGGGATCCCGATATCGGGTAAAAATTACGAACCGCAAATGCACGCGATTGAATGCCGGATCAATGCTGAAGACCCTTTGAATAATTTTAGGCCATCACCCGGTAAGATCACCAATTTCCACTCACCGGGTGGTCATGGCGTTCGTATTGACACCCATGTTTATACCGGTTATGTAATTCCGCCAAACTACGATTCAATGATTGCAAAGGTTATTTGCGTGGCACAAACCCGTGATGAAGCTTTAAGCACCATGGAGCGTGCGTTAAGCGAATTTGTAATTGAAGGTGTAAAAACTACTATTCCATTCCATTTAAAATTATTGAAGGACCCGAATTTCAGGGCAGGTAATTTTACAACAAAGTTTATGGATACTTTTGAGTACGGCGAATAAATGAATGGCGTTTGAATAATCAAACGTTACATCGTGTCAGGGCGACATATGCCCGCAATTTATAGGTAAAAATGAGCATATTCAGCAAGCTGACCAAGTCGATACGGGAAAAAGGAGAACAGATAGGCGCTGAAATGTCATTTTTTCAGCATTTGGAGGCCCTGCGCTGGCATCTCATCAGGTCTGCTTTAGCGATTCTTGTTTTTGCGATAGTTGCTTTTATTTATTATCACGCCATTTTCTACAATGTAATCCTTGGCCCTACGCGTACCGATTTCTGGACGTACCGGATGATGTGTAACATGGGCGACTTTTTCCATGGCTTGATTCCCTATATTGATGCCAAAGGATTTTGCGTTAGCAGTATAAATTTTAAATTGATCAATACCGACCTGGCCGGGCAGTTTAACCTGCAGTTCAGTTCGTCGATCATGATTGGCCTGATAGCGGGCATCCCCTACCTTTTGTACGAGATCTGGCGTTTTATAAGGCCCGCCCTTCACGATAAAGAACGCAAGGCGGCAAGCGGCTTTGTGTTTTACTGTTCCTCTTTGTTTGCGCTTGGCGTACTCTTTGGCTATTACGTGGTAACACCGTTGTCCATCAGGTTTTTTGTTAATTATACCATCAGCGATTCCATCGAGAATTTGTTCAGCATCGACTCCTTCATGTCGTCGGAAACAATGCTGACCCTTGTTGCGGGGATAGTTTTTCAATTGCCGATAGTGGTTTATATCCTGTCGAGCCTGGACATTCTGACCCCGAAATTCATGCGCGAAAAGCGGCGTTATGCTACGATTATCATATTAGTATTAGCCGCAATAATTACCCCTTCGCCGGATGCACTTACTATGCTGGTTGTTGCACTGCCTTTGTTTATATTATACGAGTGCAGTATATGGGTAGCCGTAATGGTACAGCGCAGGAAGAAAAAAGACAACAACGAGTTGATGGTACAATAGGTGGATGTGCGGATGTGCAAATATGCTGATGTGCAGATGAAGAAATAATTTGAAGATGTGGCAATTTGAAAATTGCTTTTCAGTTCATCATCTTCAAATCTTCAAATCAACAAATTTTCAAATTAATAAAATATGAAACAGGGGCTAAAAATTGCGATTGGCGGAGATCACGCGGGGTTTGAATACAAACAGGCTATTATCGATTTTTTATCAGGACAGGAAGTTAAAGATTTTGGCCCTTATTCTGCGGATTCGTGCGATTATCCTGATTTTGCACATCCTGTGGCTTCGGGAGTTGAAAGTGGTGAATTTGATTTTGGCATCCTGATCTGCGGAAGCGGAAACGGGGTAGCTATCACCGCCAACAAACACCAGGGAATCCGTGCCGCTATCTGCTGGAACGAAGAACTGGCCGATCGTGCCCGCAGCCATAACAACGCCAATATTTTATGTTTGCCAGCCCGCCATATCTCTTTGGAAGATGCCAAAAAGATAGTCGGTATATTTTTCACTGTTGAATTTGAAGGCGGACGGCATGCGAACCGCGTTGATAAGATTGCTTGCTAGGGGAATCTCGGTCTGTTATCATTATATTTTTCCGGCCAAAAGTCTAATAGACAATTGTCTTTTTATTTCATTAAGGTTTATAGTGATAGAAAAACAGAGAAAAAGCTGTGCTTAAAGCTAGGCCTGTGCGATTCCCCTCTTGAGAGGGGGCAGGGGTGTGTTGACGGATATGCTCGAGCTGCAGTGGCGTATGTTTCCAGAAATGTTCACTAACACACCCCCGCCACATCACAGGCCGGCGCACCCCCTCTCAAGAGGGGAGTTTTAATCAACCGCGTATTTTCAACTCAATTTAATGTCTTTCATTCAAAGACTTTCGTCTTAGCACTAAAACCCCTATCTTCGTATCAATGAGCAGCACGGCGGAAGAATTTTTGGTAGCTTCGGAAGAAAAGGCTTTTGATAAAAAGCATCGCCGCATTATCAATTACAACATTGGTAAATACGATGCGGCTGTCGAGCGGGGCTTGTCGCGGATGATTAACATTGAAAATGTTAAACGGAAGCAGCATGTGATCAAATGGCGGGTGATGGAAAACCTGGATAAATACCTGCCCGAATTTGAAGCCAATTTTATGAAACGCGGAGGCAAAGTGATTTGGGCCAACGACGCCGAAGAAGCAAACCGCGAAATCCTGAACATTCTTAAAAAGGCCGGCGCCAAAACCGTAGTAAAATCAAAATCAATGGTTACCGAGGAAATTCAGCTCAACGAATTCCTTGAACATCATCATATTGAATCGCTGGAAACGGATCTTGGCGAATACATTGTACAATTGCTGGGCCAAAAGCCTTATCATATTGTTACGCCGGCCATGCACCTCAGCAAAGAGGACATTGCCAAACTATTTAACGAACGCTTTGGCACCCCGCTCGATTTTACCCCCGATCAGCTCACCCAAAAGGCCCGCGAATTGCTGCGCGATAAATATGTGCAGGCGGATGTGGGCATTACCGGCGGTAATTTTTTAATTGCCGATACCGGCAGTGTCGCGGTAAGCGAAAATGAGGGTAACGCGCGTTTGAGCATCTCATTCCCTAAAATACATATTGCGGTGGTGGGGATCGAAAAGATCATCCCCTCGATGGCCGACCTGGATATGTTTTGGCCAATGCTGGCCACGCATGGCACAGGGCAAAACTTAACCGTTTACAATACCATTTTAAGCGGCCCCCGTAAACCGGATGAAACCGACGGCCCCGAAGAGATGTATGTGGTATTGCTCGACAATGGCCGTACCAACCTGCTGGCCCAAAAGGAGCAGCGCCAGGCATTATACTGTATCCGCTGCGGCGCCTGTTTAAATGCCTGCCCGGTTTATAAAAATATTGGCGGCCATACTTACGAAACAACGTACAGCGGCCCGATAGGCTCTATCATTTCGCCGCATATGAATGGCATGGAGCAATTTAAGCACCTCAGCTATGCCTCCAGCCTCTGCGGAAAATGCACGGAAGTTTGCCCTGTAAAGATCGATATTCACAAAATGCTGCTGCTAAACCGTCGTGACGCGGTAAACGAACACCTGGTTACCCCTGCAGAAAAATATGGCTGGTCCGCCTGGAAAAAAGGGATGCTGAAGCGTAAGTGGATGGACTTTTTCAGCGGCAAAACAAAAAACTTCCTGCTAAAAAGATTCTTCAAAAAAACCTGGGGCCATTACCGCGAAATGCCAAACGTAGCGCCAAAATCTTTCAGCCAGGAATGGATGGAGAGGAATGATTTTAAGTAGAGGGGTGGGCGAAAGTCGGTAAAGTCCGGAAAGTCCGAAAGAAGCTGCGAAGGGGAGAGGAATGCGGAAATCGGAATGCTGATTGCGGGACGGTGAAATGGGCTTATACCTATCAGTAATAAAGGCGGGAATTGTCTTTCTTGCTTTTCGTTATAATTGTAATAATTATATATTCAAACAAATAAAAATGGATTGGACATATTTTTTTATTGGAGTTGGATTTATTACAGTTGCATATTTGATTTACAGGGATGTTAAAGGAAAAAAATCATATAATGAAGGTAACGAGCCGGGTACTAATATTTCTTATTTTAAAGGTTGGAGTGCAGTTATCACTCTTATTATTGCCGGCATATCTCTCATCATTTTATCATTTCAATCTTAAATTATTAAGACCCCAGCGGGGGGATTTGTTCGACAGCCGAACAACCTATTCTACTTTTGAAAATTATAGTATAACTCATTGGTTGAACGGATGAAAGAACTTATATTGGAAAATATAAATCTCACATTATCAAAAGAAAGTGGTGGTGTTCGAGTAAAATCAAACACTGATAATGTAATCCTTATCAACCAATCCGTTGATAATATAGCTAATATAATTAAGTTGAATTTCAACGTTGTAAATGGCTTTTATAATTCAAGAATAGCAAATAAACCAATCGAAACGGTCGAATTAGCGGATATAAATCAAATCAGCATTACTATTGTACTTCGCTATCTTTATATGTACAACTCCTGGCGGACTATATATAAAAACAAAGCAAACCAAGATTTAAGGTTCGACACGGAGGACTTTGGCAACCCTTCTACATCGGATATAATTTTTAGTTTTTATAGAAAAAAGTACCCAAATAATTGGGAAACCCCAAGCAGTATCTTGTTAGGAATAACTAGGGAAGAATTAAAAAAATATTACAACGAACGAGAGAAATTTTATAACAAATAAGATAAAAATCGGCTGCGCAAAGCGGTCAATTACGGAATGTTAAACTACCCATTTCACGCATCAAATACCGCATTCGACAATTTGCATTCCGCAATAAAATAAATCCGAAATCGAACATCCCAACTTGCGGCCGGGCTTGATTATACTATTGCGAATCCGCAGGTCTTTTTTCAACCCCATCGCCAACTACCTTTAAGTATAAATTACCAAAAATCATGATCAATATGCTAACCAGCCAAAGCCAATAGCCGGCCTGATGCGCTATAATTGGAGTTGAATTTGACCCGCTCTCGTCGGTGAGCATGTCTTTATAAAACAAGAAACACGCCGCCATAAAAAATGATACCACGCTGAATATAAGCGACCGGGTTCTTTTTTTATTCAAATAAATCCACGAAAATAAGAGCAGAGGATTGGCTAACCACACAAAGCCAGGCGACATATACATAAACCAGAATAAGCCCTGTAGCAGCAGTCCGGCTCCCTGGCCGGCCCCTCCAGCTTCTTTTTCAGTATCAAAGCATGGGCATAACAAAGAAAAGATGAATATCCCTATGCTGAAATACCTGATGAATTTTGCCGTGGTTAATGTTGCTGTAAAATAGCCGGTAGGTTCGTTCACCATATTTTCCTCGGGGTATTGGTTTTATTAACAACAAGTTCTTATGGTAAAGTTAAAAGAATATACCAAATCTCTTCCAAATAATAGTGCTGTGCCATGTGTCCCAGGTGTATTCACCTGTGCCGGGTGGCACGTGGCACACCCCGCAGGCTTGCTATATTTGGTGAGTCATGAGAAGCCCAACGTTTGTGGCGTGTCCGGAGTATCGCCAGGTTGAGAATTTAAACAGTAAACCCACTCCGCATTCGACAATTCGCATTCCGCATTAAAATAATTCCGAAATCAAACATCCGAAATCCGAAATCACTCTCAATGCACATTCCCAAACCCGAACTCTTTATAGGTATTAGGCATTTCGTCTGAGCTGCTGAAAGGGAAGGTAAAGGTTGTCCACCAGCTTACATAGTCGGCATCCTTGTCGCCGGTAGCCTCAACGTGTACGTTACGGAGCATGAAAATGCCTTCGCGGCTCATGGTAATGGTTATTTCGCCTTTGCTATCGGTGGTATAGTTTTGGGTGTAAACATTACCGCCGAGGGATTTGATATAAAGTGATACCACTTCTCCTTTAGCAGGCTTGCCGCTGAATAATAGCTGGGCCACCATGTCATCGCCATATTTCTTTTTATAGGGATTATCTTTTAAAACGATTTCGCTGGCTTCGCCAAGTACTTTTTCATAATCATTGCCATCGTGATCATCAACGGAAAATAAGGTTTTGATATACCGCGCATGTTTTTCCTTCACCCTGAACTGGCTGCCATTTTTTACTTTGTCGGCCAGTTTATCATTGCCCAACTGGGTTAAAAAATCGGCATAATTGTCGCGCGAATAATTGCTGTGGTCTACCCCGGTAGTTATGGAAACAAGCGATTGCCCGCTGTTTTCCATTGGGAAATCCTTTAGTAATATCGAAGTATCTTTTGCCAAACTGGTAAGGTCTGTTTTCTTTTTGCCTGTATAAAGCGAAAAGGACAGGATCTTTGCGGTTTGCGGGCCAACTTCATTCTGCTTTAAAAACAAATCACCCTCAACCAGATGCAGGTTAAGTTTATCGCCCTTATGTAAAAAAAAGTTTTCGGGCAGCAGGAAATAATCGTGGGTAGTTGCAGCAAGGCCAATGGCAGCAGCAAGAATTAACAGGATCAGGGGTATCTTTTTTTTGTTCATTAGTTCAGTGGTTCATTAGTTCATTTGTGTGTAGCGGATTAACCGGCAAGCGCAAAGAACTATTATCATCGCAATTTATCATTTTGTTTAATAGCAATGAAGCATGTGATAAACAATTTACTTTTAAATCATTTATATAAAGGTTTTCACCAATGAACCAGTGCGTCGCTGAACAAATGAACCAAGAAACCACTGAACTAATGAACCAAATATGTAGTTTTGCCAGATGATTTTCGACAGGAAAAACCTGACAAATAACCAGCTGATAGATTTTTATTCGAAATTGCTGTGGCCGCGCATGATCGAGGAGAAAATGCTGATCCTGTTACGGCAGGGGCGCATAGGCAAATGGTTTTCGGGGATAGGGCAGGAGGCCATCGCCATCGGCAGTACGCTGGCCATGAACAGTGATGAATACATCCTGCCGATGCACCGCAACCTGGGCGTATTTACGGCACGGGAGATCCCGCTTTCGCGGCTGATGGCGCAATGGCAAGGCAAGGCATCCGGCTTTACCAAAGGACGTGATCGGTCGTTTCATTTTGGAACGCAGGAGTATAAGATCATCGGGATGATCTCTCATCTCGGCCCGCAGATGGCGCTGGCTGACGGTATCGCACTGGCCGATGTTTTAAGCAAACGCAGCCGGGCCACCCTGGTTTTTACTGGCGAAGGCGCTACCAGCGAGGGCGATTTTCATGAGGCACTAAATATAGCAGCGGTATGGAATCTCCCTGTGATTTTTTTGATAGAGAACAATGGTTACGGGCTAAGCACGCCCATAAGCGAACAATATAAGGCCAGGAACCTGGTTGATAAAGCGATTGGTTACGGTATGGAAGGCCGCCGCATCGACGGCAATAATTTACTTGAAGTGTACCATACCATCAGCGAGTTAGCCACGGGAATGCGCGCCAAACCGCGCCCGGTACTGGTGGAGTGTATGACCTTCAGGATGCGAGGGCACGAGGAAGCATCGGGTACTAAATATGTTCCGCAATATTTATTTGATTTTTGGAAGGAGAAGGACCCCCTTGCCAATTTTGAAAAGTACCTGCTTGACGAAACGATTTTACGCCCGGAATGGCTGCCGCAGATGCGCACGGAATTTTCGGCCCTGATAGATTCGGAAATTGAAAAAGCCTTCAGCGAAGCCGACATCATTCCCAATGTGGAAACGGAAGTACGGGATATGTACAAACCTTTCAACTTTCCGACCTTCCAACCTTCCAACACCACAACCAAAAAACGCTATATCGATGCCATAAGCGATGGCCTGCGCCAGAGCATGCTTAAATTTGATAACCTGGTGATTATGGGCCAGGATATTGCCGAATACGGCGGTGCTTTTAAAATAACACAAGGCTTTGTTGAAGAGTTTGGTAAAGACAGGGTGCGCAACACACCTATTTGCGAATCGGGTATAGTAGGCGCGGCCATGGGGCTTGCTTTAAACGGCTATAAGGCGGTAATGGAAATGCAGTTTGCCGATTTTGTTACCAGCGGCTTTAACCAGGTAGTAAACAATCTTGCCAAAACACATTACCGCTGGGAACAGGCGGTTGATGTGGTGATCAGGATGCCGGCAGGAGCAGGAACAGGTGCCGGTCCGTTCCACTCGCAAAGCAATGAGGCCTGGTTTACCAAAACACCGGGATTGAAGGTGGTTTATCCAGCCTTCCCGGATGATGCAAAAGGGCTGCTAATGGCCGCCATAGATGACCCTAACCCGGTAATGTATTTTGAGCATAAATATCTGTACCGCAGCAATAGCGGCGAAGTACCCGACGGTGATTATTATGTGGAAATAGGCAAAGCGAAGACTATACAGGAAGGGAAGCGCGCAAGTATTATTACTTTTGGCCTGGGAGTGCATTGGGCTATGGAATATGCAGCCAAATATCCTGACCTGTCGCTGGAGATCATCGACCTGCGAAGCCTGCAGCCATGGGATCAAGAAGCTGTTGAGCAAAGCGCTAAAAAAACAGGGCGGGTATTGATACTACATGAAGACACTTTAACCAATGGTTTTGGCGGCGAAATAGCTGCCCATATTGCCGAACATTGCTTTAAACACCTGGATGCCCCCGTTATGCGCTGCGCCAGCCTGGATACAGCTATCCCGATGAATAAGGCCCTTGAGGATCAGTTTCTGGCCAAAGCAAGACTCGAAGAAACGATGGAACGGTTATTGAACTATTAGTTTTAAATGGAAAATCCGTCTCCCGAAATTCTTAAAATTGCAGTAGTAGGCCCTGAGTCGACAGGTAAATCGACCATGTCATCCTATCTTGCAAAATATTATAACACCGTTTGGGTTCCGGAATTTGCGCGTGGATATTGTGAAAAATTAGCCGAACCACCAACCTGGCAGGATGAGGTAAACATGTTTTACGGACAGGTTGCGCTTGAAGATGAATTATTGCCGCAAGCAAACCGCTTGCTGATTTGCGACACCACATTCCTCACTGTAAAAATTTGGAGCGAATATACCTTCGGCAAATCTCCACACGAAGTGCTGGATGAATTGCCAAAACGCACTTATGATCTGTACCTGCTTTTAAACATCGACCTCCCATGGGAAGATGATCCGCTGCGCGATTTCCCCAACCTTCGCGAATATTTTATAGAGGTTTGGTACAAAGAATTACAAGCGTTAAATGCAAATTATGTTGTAATTTCAGGTGTAGGATCGGAGCGATATGAGAATGCTGTAAAGGCGATAGACGATTTTATTTCGGATTTCGGATTTTCGATTTCGGATTTTAAATAGAGATATTTTCCTCACTACTGTATTTAAATTAAATAAATCCGAAATCCGATATTCGAAATCCGACATTACCATGCAACGTTGTAAAAATCGCTGCGTCATATACCATGCAAGCTGATCAAAATTTGGAAGCCGTATACATAGACAAGCATTATCAACTGGTGGTGGAGTGCAAACAGGGCAGTAAAAAAGCCTGTTATGAGCTGTACCGGTTATATTCGAAAGCGATGTTAAACGTCGCCTTTAGGATAGTGGGTAATATTGCCGAAGCGGAGGATGTTTTGCAGGAAGCTTTTTTAGATGCTTTCGGCAAGGTAAGGGATTTCAGGCAGGATACTACATTTGGTTTATGGTTGAAACAGATTGTGGTAAACCGGTCCATCAACCTGTTGCGGAAACGCAGGCTGGATTTGATTGAACTGGAAGGCGAACAGATTGAGAACATTGCCGAGGAAGTTGCCGAAGACGACGAGGATGTAAAGTACAAGGCGGCACAGGTTAAAGAGGCCATCAAAGAATTGCCCGAAGGCTACAGGTTAGTGATATCACTTTACCTGTTGGAG
>Ga0206955_1323_pt1 | contig 10291 bp, 10 predicted proteins | sample Alteio_BWOrgHeat_34_FD_153247 | JGI IMG/M metagenome (GOLD analysis project Ga0206955, IMG submission 153247) | Enriched cells from forest soil in Barre Woods Harvard Forest LTER site, Petersham, Massachusetts, United States -... | ecosystem: Environmental > Terrestrial > Soil > Temperate forest >...
GAAGAGCAAATTAAGGCGACCTGTGCACAGTTTATTGGCGATATTCAGCAGTACCCCCCTGCCCATTCAGCAGTAAAAATTGATGGCGAGCGGCTGTATGAAAAAGCCAGGCGCGGTGAAGAAGTGGAACTGCGTGTCCGGAATGTTACGATTACCGAATTTGAGATCACCGGCATTGCTTTGCCCGAAGTTAATTTTAGGGTGGTATGCAGTAAAGGCACTTATATTCGTTCATTGGTAAATGATTTTGGGAAAGCCTTAAACAACGGCGCGTATTTATCGAAACTAAGGCGTACCCGCAGCGGCGAATACAGGATTGAAGACGCTTTTGAGATTATGGAACTGGTTGAAATGATCAGGGATTTAAAAATGAATTTACCGGCTTTTGAATAGAAATATAGCATGAAGATATATCATCATATTGATGAATTCGTTCCTTTAAACAACGCAGTGGTTACTATCGGTACTTTTGACGGAGTACATTTGGGCCACCGTAAAATTATTGCCGGGATAAAAGAACTGGCTGAAAGTACGGGCGGCGAAACCGTATTGCTAACTTTTTTCCCTCACCCGCGGATGATATTACACCCGGAGGATGAAAGCATCAAGCTGATCAATACCATGGCCGAAAAGGCCGAACTGCTGGAAGCTTTGGGAATTGATCACCTCATCATCACTCCTTTTTCGAGGGATTTTTCAAACCAAACTGCCGAAGAGTATATCCGCGATGTACTGGTGAACAAGATCGGCACCAAAAAGATCGTAATTGGGTACGACCATCGTTTTGGTAAAGACCGCGAGGGAGGCCTGAAGGATTTGCTCCGTTTAGGGCCGGTTTATGGCTTCGATGTAGTGGAAATACCCGAACAGGATATTAATGAAGTAGCAGTAAGTTCTACCCGCGTACGATCTGCCCTGAAGGAAGGGAATATTGAGTTGGCTAATACCTGTCTAGGCTACCCCTTTTATATAACCGGCACAGTTGTACGTGGCGATCAGTTAGGCAGGCAAATAGGTTATCCAACAGCCAATATTGTGATTTCAGAAACATATAAACTGATCCCCTCCCATGGTATTTTTGCAGCCAGGGTAAAAATTGACGGAAAGGTGTACGATGGCATGGCTTATATCGGCTCACGCCCAACCATTAACGGCTTAACCCGAAATATTGAAGTGAATATTTTTGATTTCGACCAGGATATTTATAACCGCCGCATCCAAATGCAATTTTTGAATTTTGTGCGGGATGATTTGAAATTTGATTCGCTGGATGCGTTGAAAGTGCAGATAGCGAAAGATAAAGTGGAGGTGGAGAGGTTGTTGGCTGATGGTCGATAGACCATGGACCATGGTAAGGGTCTCTGTTGAAGCCGAACATTTATTTATAATAAATTAGCCATTTGAACGTATCTATAAGCTTAAAGCTTATGAGGCGAAGAGATTTGAACGCTCATGTTTCTATGCTAAACCAATTTAACCTGCTATACCATCATGTTATTGATTAGGAGAACTACTTTTATCATCGTTGTTCTCTCGATAATGCTTTCTTGTAAAAAACGTTCGACTGAATTCAATGATAAAGGCAATGTGGTAATTGGCAAGTGGACTCTTTGTCACATAATTCAATATCGAAGTCATGGGGGCTTCTCGGACGAGAGCTTTTTTTCATGCCCGGAGATTATCTTTTTGAAAAATCATTTAGCTTTCAGAGAAAGATCAGATTCGAAATTGCTTTATTTTAATTGGAGTTTGCACGGCAATATTTTAACGCTGAAACATACGTTAAAAAAGGACAATAATGATATCATTGCTGACGGCAATTATGTGATCGCCCGTGCTAATAATAAAGAATTTAATGAATTGGATTTATTGGATACCCAAAAACACATTAAATATATCTTAGCACGGTGATATTTGAACTCGATCACCTCTTAAAAACGCCAATAAACCTGAATAGTCATTAAGTTATGGTCAATACCAAATATGTAGTTACGTTGATTTTGTTGGGACTGTTATCCTGCAAACAACCAAAATCCCAAAGCCTCAGTAAAAGCATTTTTTTGGTGGGCAAATGGGAGAATTGCGAGGATTTATCACCGCAAGATGATGGGAGGTCAACAGAAATTATGCGCAACGTTTGTCCTTTTATTACTTTCGATAAAAACAATACGGGGTACGTTAAGATGGGTGAGGTCTCTTTTATTTGTTTCTTTCATTGGTCAGTTGAGAATGATAAATTAATTCTCAAAGATGTCAAAAATATAGGCAGCCCATTTTTTGGTATCGGCGCATATAAACTTTTATACGAAAACAGTAAAGTAATCAATGAAGTAGTCTTGTTTGATACGGTGCACAAAGTAAAATATATACTTGAAAGGTGACACTACCCCTTAAAAAACACCAAATAAACCTGCTTAACCACATGGTAAGCCGCGAAGGAAAAAAACAATATCGCTATACCGGTATTGATTACCCTTGTGCTCAATGCGAACTTACTTTGAATGAATTGCGCAAACCGGGCATATAAATACAGGCACAAAAAGGCGCCGGCTGCCGACCCGACACTAAATACCACCAGCGCCAGTTTTCCATCAAGGATCCATTCGTGCGTAATAAGGTAAGTGCCGGTGATCATCCAGAAAGGTACCTGCATAGGGTTTAAAAAGCCCAGTAAGATGCCATATTTAATGCTTTCATGTTCCGAATATTTGGCCTGCGCCGGTTTTTTGCGGTGAATCCAGGTAATGACCCCTAAAGTGCCGAATAAAACCACCATCACCCAGTCGATCACCGTATCCAGCTTCACTTGTGCCGACAGCCATTTGGCGGCATGCATAATAAAATAGGTGAAAAAAAATTCAACGCTCGAAAAGGCGATAATAAACCGCATGGCCTGTTTAAAGCCACGGTTTATGGTGATCTGTACAAGGGTAAGGTTAATGTTCCCGGGCGGTATGTAACCGATAAAGTTGGCGAACAGTCCTAAAAACAGTGTCAAAAAAATCATCGCCGCAAAGTAACAGGTTTTATTTGAAATGCAATTTCCCGGAATTTGTTTCCCGATATAAAAAGCCAAAGGTAATTTAACAATAATTACCTTTGACCTGTGAAAGATTTGTATCCAAAAATAGTTACCCTATTGCCGGCGGCAACCGAAATTGTTTGTGCTTTAGGGCTTGAAGAAAACCTTGTTGGCCGCTCGCATGAGTGTGATTTTCCTGAAGCTGTAAAACAACTGCCGGTATGTTCAGAAGCTAATTTTCCTGATAATTTAAGCAGTGGCGACATTGATGTTAAAGTAAAAGAAATTTTAGCCGATGCCTTATCTGTTTACACAGTTAACCGGGAGCAAATCAAACAACTGGCGCCCGATGTTGTCATTACCCAGGCCCAGTGCGAGGTTTGCGCGGTATCCTTAAAAGAAGTGGAGGAAGCATTGGACGACTACCTTGATAAACCGGTCGGCATTGTTTCCCTGCAACCCAATTCACTGGATGATATTTTTAATGACATTACCACCATTGCCAATGCTTTAAATGTAAGCGGTGCAGGAGTTGTTTTATTGGAGGATTTAAATGAGCGGGTTGATATTATCCGCCACAAACTAAAATACATTGATAACAAGCCGACGGTTGCCTGCGTAGAGTGGCTGGATCCTTTAATGGTTTCGGGCAATTGGGTGCCCGAATTGGTGGCCATTGCAGGAGGAACACCCATTTTGGCCGAAGCCGGCAAGCATTCGCCCTATGTAAATTGGGAAGACCTCAAATCCCAGGATCCTGACGTCCTACTCATCATGCCCTGTGGTTTCCCCATAGAACGTACTTTAAAAGAAATTCAGCTGTTGTTGCAATTACCCGGTTTTAGTGAATTGAAGGCCATAAAGAATAACCGCGTTTATATCGCCGATGGCAACCAATATTTTAACCGCCCCGGCCCGCGCATAGTGGATTCAATAGAAATACTGGCGGAAATCATCCACCCTAAACAGTTTATTTTCGGGTATGAAGGGAATGGGTGGATAAAGTTTGCGGTGTGAGAAAAGACTTTTAATAGTAAAGTGATTTTTGTAAATTTGTTTATATAACCCCCGCACTATGGAACGGATATTATTGGAAGTAAATGATCAAACAGCTAAAGCATGGCGTAATACCTCTGCCAAATTACGGGCGCAAATAGGGAAAAACCTGGAGTCAGTGTTAGTTGATTCATTAAATAACACCCAGGAGGCTAATTTTGAATTGCTCTTACAGGAAATTAGGGCTGAGGCAGCAAAAAATGGTCTTACAGAGGAAATTCTGACGAAATTATTAAATGAAGAAGACTAATAAATTCGTTGTAGATACAAATACCTTAATTAGCGCTTTCCTGCTTTCAAATAATTCAGTAGCTGCACAGGCATATTACAAAGCCATATCCAAAGGACAAATAATTCATTCTGAAGAAACATTTAATGAATTTTGCGATGTATTTGTCCGCCCTAAATTCGATCGTTATCTTCCTCTGGATAAAAGAATCATTGTTATAGAGGATTTAAAAGTTTTAGCAGAAATTGCACCTGTTCCTAATAAGATAAAAGCCTGCCGCGACCCCAAAGATGATAAATTCCTTGAACTTGCTGTTTCATCAGACGCTGCATGTATTATCACCGGAGATAAAGATTTACTAGTCTTAAACCCGTTTCAAGGTATTCCAATTTTGACCGCGGCCGATTTTTTAAAAGCATTTTAATTTTCCATCACCCTAAACTCAGTCCTTCTATTTAACTGATGCTCGGCTTCCGTACATTTCACATTGTCGCCACAATTGTTAACAAGATGTGTTTTGCCATAATACTTTATGACCAGCCGGTCGCCGGAAATGCCTTTCTCAACCAAATACACAACAACCGATGCTGCCCGCCGGAGCGACAGCGCCATATTATATTGGCCTGATGCCCTCGAATCGGTATAAGATGATAGCTCAATTTTCATTGCAGGGTATTGCTTTAGAATCAGGGCCAGTTTATCCAGTTCGGCAGCAGCATCCGGGCGGATGTCCGCTTTATCCAAATCGTAATAAATGGTATTAATTATGACGTTGGGTTTCGGCATTTGCGGTTTTGCAGCAATAGGCTCGGGTGTTTTTGTTTCGATAATTTGTTTTGAAGGGATCGAATCCATCCGCTTAAAACTATAAATATCATCGCTGCCCCGGCCGCCCTCCCGGTTGGATGAGAGGTAGCCGCTTTTGCCGTCGTTGGTCACCAGGTAAAAATCATCACTCGTGCTATTAATAGGATATTTGAGATTTACCGGGTTACTCCATTGGTCTTTTTGGCCTTTGGCACAATAAATATCATACCCGCCCATCCCCGGCAAACCTTTTGAGGCGTAATATAAATTACCATCGCCGCCAATTACCGGGAAGGTATCTTCTGCGGCGGTATTAATGGTTTTTCCGCAATTTACCGGGCTGCCCCAGCCGCCTTTGGCGCGCTTTTCGCAGTACCAGATGTCTGTTTTACCAAAGCCGCCGGGCATATCCGAAGTAAAGTAGATGATCTTCCCGTCTTTTGACAGTGCCGCTTCACCGATAGAGTATTTCTCTACATTGTCATACGGGAAATTACCTGTTACCACCCAATGGTCTTTCTTTTTATGCGCCACCAGCAAATGCAAACGGCGGGTATACAAGTTGTTGCCAGGGGGCGAATCTGAGTCCGCAGGAAGCGCCGGCGCCGGCTTGCCTGTGGTAACAGTTATGTAAGCGGTATCCGCAGTATTGTTCAATGCTATCGGGCCAAAATGATAATAGTCGTTATAGCTTTGGCCCAGCAAGTTGACCACGTCAAATTGCCTGATCTGTGTTCCGCTCGTATCACATTCATACAATTTAAACCAGTTATTGCCGGTGCGATAATCCAAATCGTTTTCGTCCGCTATCCGGTCTGAGGTGAAAATCAAACCTGTTTTGCCGTAATAAGTTAGCCCCCAATCAGAAAATGAAGTATTCAAAGCAGCGTAATTTTTAACTTTATAGGCAGATGTCGATTTCACCCACAATGCAGCCGAATCGCAAAGCGCCAGCTTCCTCGTCAGACCTGTAGCATCATTACTGTAATAAAGTTTAAATTGCTGTTTGGCCAAATCAAATTTTTTGTCGCGCAGCAAAACTTCGGCATAGTAATAATGACTGATCTTAGTGGCATTTGGGTCGAGGATAGCCTTTGCATACCACGATTCAGCTTCTTCATAACGATTGATATTGCGGTAGCAGTCGGCAATGCGCTCCAGAATATGCACTTCGGTTTTTTTCTTTACCAGTTTCAGGTATAAGTTCACACTTTTAAAATATTCATACCGGGCAAAATAATTATCAGCTTGTTGTTTTAGCGACAATTGCTCCTGTGCACCGGCGTATTTAACCAGTAGCAGCATGCACAAACCGATGATCATTAATCTCTTCATCCTCTTAAAAATAACGCGGACTAACGATCCGCTGTTTTCTTCTGCCAAAAGTTAAACTCAACGAAATCTCGTGCGAACCGCTCTGGTAGCTTGCCAGCTTGCTTAGCGTAAAATCGTATGAATAGCCAATCCTGAAATGGTCGTTTAAATAAAACTGGGCGATGGCTGAAACGGCGTCTGTTTCGTTAAGGCTGTTTTGCAAATTTGCTTTATAAAAACCAACAAACCCGGTTTGATAAGAGCTGCCCAGCCAAACTATTTTATTGAACACCAGGAAGGCTGTCAGATCCAAATTGGTAGGGCCTTTAAAGTCTTCTTTGATCATAAATGAAGGTTTCAGGTCGATAAAGTCTGATAAAGGCAGCATGGCGCCGGCAGTCAGGTAAACGGTCCGCACCTCGTTCACAATTGGCGCATTATTGGTAATGTTGACGAGCGGTTGAGCAAGCAAATTAAAAACAGATGCACCCACGTAATAATCAGGCGTATAATAATAAACCCCGAAACGAAAATCAGGACTAACCTTGCTTACCGTCCCGGCGGGGATACTGCCATCACCTACATCGGTTGCATTAAACCCGGATCCGTTAAGGCTATATTGTTTTACGCCGAAGCCAATCCCAAAACTGATGCGTTTGGTATCCTCTTCATCCAGGCGCAGCCGGTAAGCATAGTTGGCATAAACAGACGACATGCTTTCGGGCCCTAAACGATCAACAGTGCCGATCAGCCCAAGGCCTACATTACTATTAAAGCTATTGGCAATGCCATCTATCGAGGCTATTTCAGTTTGCGGTGCGCCGTTGATGCCCACCCACTGTAAACGGCTGCTTAAGTTCACGGTCCAATCGTCCTTATAACCCGCGTAGGCCGGGTTTACGGCAAGGCCGTTAAATACATACTGGCTAAACTGTATGGTTTGCTGGGCCGATGATTTTACCACCAGCAAAACCATCCCTGTAAGCAATATGAAGAGCTTTTTTTGCATCATTGCTTACTTCGTTTTAAAAATACCCAACCTTTAAATGCGGTTAAACTGCCATCGTGATTCCGGCGGTTTAAAATATAATAATAGGTGCCTTCTGCCAGGCCGCTGCCATCCCAGTTGTTCAGGTAATTGTCGGCCCGGTAAACTTCGTTGCCCCAGCGGTTAAAAATTATCAACTGCGAACCCGGGAAACTTTCGAGCCCGGCAATTTTAAATTCATCATTCTTGCCATCGCCATTTGGCGTAAAAATATTCGGGATAGTTATTTCAGCTGCTAAAACTGTAATAGCAACTGTATCAGCACAGGCATTCCCGTTAGTTAAAATAAAATGATAGACCCCTAAATTGTCAAACCCGGTTACAGCGGTTGAGGCACTTGTCGGGTTCACAATAATGGTAGCAGACGGGTTATTGTTTGCCTGTACCCAGGTACCGCCCTCCGTGCCAATCAGGGTTGTGGTTGCGTATTGAACGATAGTTTGATCGACGCCTGCAGATGGAGCGGGCGTATAAGCGGTGTTTATGGTTTTGATATTATTACAACCCGTGCCGGATGGCAGCGAATTACATTCATCAACAGGGTCCGTTGGTGGCGCGGCGTCCGGGTTGGTTGCATCGGGGTCGGTAACGTCAGGCGGTCGCATAATGCTTGCTGATACAGGCAGGCTGCCGGTTGCGGTTTGGGCTATTTTACCAGTCACTGTAAACTTCCTCACCGAACCGCTTGCGATATCCATATCAGCGGTATAAGCGCTTGATGAAGTGGCTTGGTTTGATGTTGACGATACCCCGGATGTGGATGAACTGCTTACCGAAATACCTGTAATTTCTGCCGGGAAGTTAAACTGAAATTTAGCCGCTGTAACATCACCTGGCCCGTTGTTTTTTACCCTGATGGTGTACTGCACCGGTTGTCCCGCACAGCCGGCTAAGGAGGTCAAACTGTCTATAGCCAGGTCGGCCTCCTGCAATTGGAAAGTAATGGAACTTAAAACAGGTGCAGTTGAGATATACGACCAGGTATCAATGCCTTTATTATTGCCAAAATCATTTTGATTGAGCGAATCTGTCGTTGGCGTGCCCCATTTATGGCCATTAACCGTGCTGCTGATCCCCGTTAAGTTTTTTATTGGGTTTGGTGGCGTTCCAACAATTGTGATGGGCGAATCGTTCCAGTAAACAGTATCATCCGGGGCATAGTTGCCGGTGATCCGGGTGAGGATGATGCCGTTAAAATTTCTCTCCACATCAAAAAATGGAAAATGAACTTCCCCGGCTTTATTGGTGATAACAATATTGGCCTGGTAATTTCCCTGCGGATCGGCCGACACTTTATTGCCCTGGCCATCCAGTCCGTCCCAAAACACTATGTTGGCACCCGGGTTAACTATTCCGGTCATCTTCCGGTCGATGGCATCAGTAAATATTCCATTTTTGTTAATATCAATGGCTATTAAATAAGTGCCTGCCGCACTTGCCGTAAACGTAAAATCAGCCCCAAGCGGATTAGTCCCGGCCTTGCCGGTGGTTCCCTCAATGCCGGTAAACGCAGTATTGGTTATGGTTGGCACCACGGGCGGGCTTAACAACCAGGTAGTAACCCCTCCGGGTGTTTTGGCGGCTGCCGGCATGTCGGAAGCCGGGGTGTTAAAAAATATTTTTTGGGTGATATCCGTTTGCGAATCGGCAGCGCGTGGATCCTGTACATTCGGGTTGGTATCGTCATCAATGCTCAGGTATGACGCGGTTCCATCAGCTTTTCTGAAACCTTTATTGTTTACAAAAAAGGTAAAGCCATTGCCCGCCTGGCCATTGTTATTCAGGGTATATTGATAGCCGTCGCTGGTGAGGATATTAAAGACCCCGTTAAAACCCACGTTGAAAGTACCCAGTATTCCCGAAAATACATTGGTAAATACCCGGCCTTTTAAAAATTTGGAGTTGTTGGCATCCCGAACGGATACGTCAAAAGCGGCAATATACTGTCCCTGTGGCTGCGTCCACGCAGCACCGGCAAGTACCGGGGTTGGGTTGCCGAAGTCGATACCGTTGCTCGGCGAAATAAAATCAATTTCCCAGATGCCTTCCTGTGCAGCCTGCACTTTTACGGTATAGGGCGTATAGCCTCCGGCATTTGGCATCGGCCCGGACAGCTCCTGGCTGCGGTTGCCGATGAGGCCTGTTGTTGCTGAGTTTCCGCTGGTATAGGTTGAACCATCCGGGGCGCGTAAGTTAATGGCGCCCGAACCAATTCCCTGTGCACTTGACCCAACATTAATAGTTTCCCCGGCTTTAACGTAAACTTTCATTGTTCCCAGAGTAGGGAACGGGTAAGATGGATTGCCTGTTGGGCTTGAGAAAAGAAAGGCCCGGTAACCAACGTTTGCCGCTATTTCCTTACTTCCCTCCGCGAATAATTGATTAACTGGAAGCAAATAAAAAAATAAAACAGAGTAAACCAACCTGTAACCCTTTCTCAGGAGTAGTTTCGGAAAATGTAAATAAGGTGTGTTAAAACTATAGGAATGTACGCGTTTTGGCATGCAGCACGGTTTACCGCCTGAAATTAAACAATTCGATGTTATAAATGAAAATGATACCGTTAAAATAATAGAAATGGCGGCGCAAAGACCGTTTGCGGAGGGCGAGTTTATAAAGTTAGTCATTGATTTTAGAAGTGCGGAGAAAATATCCCGTTAGGGATAACCCCTTTGTAGAAAAATAACGATAGAGGTAATTGCCTCGTAGAGGCTACCCATCACCGCATGATAATTTCCCAACAAAAATACAGTGATGAGGACAAAGATGATTTGTTAAAGGATTTGACAATTTGAATCCATTTTATAATACATTT
>Ga0206955_1319_pt1 | contig 10280 bp, 10 predicted proteins | sample Alteio_BWOrgHeat_34_FD_153247 | JGI IMG/M metagenome (GOLD analysis project Ga0206955, IMG submission 153247) | Enriched cells from forest soil in Barre Woods Harvard Forest LTER site, Petersham, Massachusetts, United States -... | ecosystem: Environmental > Terrestrial > Soil > Temperate forest >...
TATTCGTGCTTAGTACGAAGGCTTCCACAGCGTCCGCCGGAATGGGAAGGACACTGAGAATTGTAGGTTAGGAGTGTCCGGCGTCAGCCCAACGCCCATGGTCACATCCAACATTCTCCCCGGCGCGAACATGTAGGATGTGCCGACGCGCAGGGAACCCTCAACCAGGTACGACGCCGGAAGCGCCTGTCCAGCCAGCTTGCTCTGTGTCGTAAACAGCTGGTCCCAGCCAATTGTCATTGACGTTTCAGGGTTGATAGAAAGCACGGATCCCAGCTGGAAACCGATGGAATATCCTGGCCGGATATAGGCGACCTCACTCGTTATGTCTGGATTGGAAGGATCGCTGAGTGGAACCGTGTGATGCGCCGGCTGATTGTAGGTGTAATTGAGGCTCCCAAAGAAGACCAGCGGATCATTCGTCTTCGCGGCGGTGACTGCGGCGGTTAATCCGTTGAAGCCTGTGCCCAACGACGTGTCGGCGCTCTGCAGGTTATAGGAGGTTACCCCGGTCGTCGACTTGAAGTGGACACTCCCCAGTAGATCCGGAGCGGCCCCGTGTTCGGTCATAAACTGGTAGGACACGCCCCCGACCATGTCGCCCAAACCAAACTGGCTTTGTGTCGTTTGTTTCCCAGTTGCGTCCACTGTCCGATTCAGGATATATCCGTACGGTACGGTGTAATCCAATTGGATTTTCTTTGTCAGGCCGACCCTTGCCGTCACGGCATTGATGAGAATGTCGCGCCGCAGCCGCTCCGAGGTGATGTCTCCTACCACCAGGATTGGGAACAAAGCGAACCCATTCACCGTGACGTGATCTGACGAGATGCTGAAGTACGAAGCCCCATCGTCAATTTCGAGCATGCCGGCCGGCAGCAACAGCCCACCGCGGACGAGCAGCGCCTGATCCAGTGCTGCGGACGCGTGCCGCTCCGTATCGTCGTACGTTGCATTGTTGACGGTGGCGGCAAGCGTACTGATCGGTGCAGGGGCTGCCGCAACCGCAGCAGGCACGGGCCCATGACCGGTGAGGCCCGCGTTGCCCGCGTTGAGCCGCGTCTCGAGCTCCTGTACCCGCTCCAGAAGATTTCGAATGATGGCATCGCGCTCACGCAACGCCTGCTGGATCTTGGCGTCCACCACGTCCTGCTGAGCGGATTTCAGCTGCGTTGGATGCTCTGCTTGAGCGGCCGGATCCGGCGGCGCCGACGCTGTGCTGGCAGACTGTTGTGCGTTGAGACTCACTGCAAAAAGTAAAGCGATGCCCACTGCAAATGGCCGCAAAAACATGTAGCCCTCCCCACTTCGTTAGTACAAGCCATTGGTAGGCGTCGTCACCCCGAGGTTACGCATAATCACACTCTCATCCGGAAGGAGCTTGGCAGAGGAATTAATCTGCTTTGCTACCTGCATCCGCTCATCCGGAGGGTGAACGATGAAGACGATCCCGTTCTTCCACAGTTTCTGGAAGCGGTCGGTCTTCATCGTGACGTTGCCAAAGCCAGGATCTGCCACGAATACTCTGCCGTCGGCGATGCCTTTGACAACAATAAAATGATCAAATCCCTTCAGCCGGATCGGAACGATGACGGCCCCCTTTTGACTGGCCAGTTCATCCATCGACATGTCGCTGAAGCCCTCGGCGGTGTACCCGCGGGCCTGCGCAAAATGTTTCATATCCAAAAGCGAAAACCCGTGTCTCTCCTTGACACGGGCAGGGTCGGTTCGATGCAGCATCCACACGACAATGTCGGTTTCTGGTGTATTGTCCTTGAACTGGTAGGTCAGCAGCGTGCTGAGAGCGGCGGCACCGCAGCTGATATCCCACTTCTGGCGGACAACGCCCTCATTCCGAATGTCCTTCATCGAGAGGACGGGCTTGCCCCATCCCGCGTCTTCCCCCGGCGCAGGCTTCGTAGGCGCCTGCGCCAGGGTGACGAGGGACGATGCGCTCAGCAGTGCTGCGGCGATCGTTGTTCGGGCCGACATCATTTAGTGCTTTTTCCCGTTGAGGTTGCTTTGCAAAATGGTTCCAACAGTTGAGTTGATGTTGACGTTAAGGTTTAGCAACACGTTGATCGTGGAGTTCACAGCATTGATGTTGATAAGCGAACTCAGATTCTGCTGTGCATTTCCACCCAGGTTCACGGTCCCCGTAGTTGTGGTGGTCGTGGAACTGGAAGCCGGTTGAACCACAAGGGAACCGGCGCTGGATACAAGGCCGTTCGCGGTCGGAACCGCGCCCGAAAAGTTGATGACTCCACCTGGTAGTTGCCTCGCGGTAACACCAGCTGCCGTCACCCGGTCGAGCGTGGCATCGTCGAGTGTTTTTTTCCTCGACTGCGACACACCGGCCTGTGTTGCTAGTAACAGACCCATGACCAAAAGAGTGCGGTACATTTTTGCTCTCCTCGCGTGCATAAGCGTCGCGCGGCTGGAGCCATCCTCCTGGTGGAGGATGACCCCGTCCGTGGTCATCAATGGGACTGAACGATGGTGTTGGTTTGAGTCAGCGACGGCATGGCGTTCATGTTGGACGTGAAGCCGATGTTCACGCCATTGGCTACCATGCTTCCGACTGCGTTGACGATATTCACACCGGACGCGCTCGATTCAGAAGAGCCCATCAGGTTGAGTGCGGCGGTGCTGGTGCTGTTGATCGTCGATCCGTCAACCGCGATGTTATCCGCATTCGCATGGCCGATGGTCGTCGGTCCCATGTAGGTGAGTGCGAGAGTATCGTTCGTCGTGCTGCTGTGAGCGAAGTTGTCGCTCGCCTGCAGGTTATCCGTTGCCGCCGTGCTGGTGGCAAAGTCATTCGACGCGGTTGTGCTGTGGGACGCGGCCGACTGCTCAGCGGACTGCTCTCCCCACGAACTGGAGTTGCTGACCGCCGCCTGCTGCTGGGCGCCGATGGAGGAGTTGGTGGCGTAGTTGTTGGTTGTCGAGGTCGCAGCCTGCTGCTGCGCGCCGATTGAGGAGCCTGTCTGGAACGCGTTGTTAGTCGCGGTCGAGGCGCCGAAGCTGGAGCCCTGCGAAGCGGTTGTGGAGTGATTGTTGGCGGCCGCCAGGCTGGCGTTGTTGGTCAGGTTCGCGGAGGCGTTCACAGCACCCGTCGAGCCGGAGGACGAGCTGCCTTCGCTGGAGTGGTTCGAGCTGCCGTTAGCTGCAATTGCGGTTCCGGTCGTGCCCGTCGTTGCGCCGCTGGTCCCGCCGACGCCCGAGCTGTTCCCGCCGCTGGTGGACGGGTTGTTGAAGGACGTGTTGTTGGTGGTATTGGAGGTATCATTCTTGTTGCCGGACGAAGCAGAGAGTGACCCCGCGCTCGCCGAGTTCGAGGAGCCTTGGCTTGCGCTGTTGTGGCTCGAGTTCGCGGCGAGCGTTCCCGAAGCCGCCAGGTCATCGCTAGCATTGAGCGACGATGCGCCTGAGTTGCTGAAAGACGACCCCTGCTGTCCGCCAACAGAGGCGTTGTGGCCGTAGGTGTCGGAAGTTCCAGTCGACGCGCCAAAGCTGGAGCTCTCGTTTGCGCCATGAGCGAAGTTGTCGGAAGTTCCAGTCGAGGCGCCCCAGCTGGAGCTCTCGCCAGCATTGAACGATTTGCTCGCCCCTGCCGATTGGCTCGCGCTCTGGCTGAAAGAGCCGGTGTTCGAGTACGCCGAAGAGTCCGTGGTGGACTTGTTGTAGCTCGACACGTTGCTCAGCGTGCTCGCGTTCGTTGTGTTTTCCGTGTTGGCGTAGGTGTTGTTCACCGTTAGGTCCGGTCCATTGCTGTACCGGTCCAGCTCAGCGGACGTGTTCGGATCAGACTGGACGACCGTGTTGGTCTGGCTGACCGGCGAACCCATGTTGCTGTGGTCTGCGGTGAGGGTGGCGGCATAGATGTTGACACCATTGGCGACAGTGCTGTTGGTGGCGCTGGTGATGTTTACGCCACTGGCGCTGCTAAGCGAGCTGCCCGCGAGGGTAGCGGATGCTGAATCGTTTGTCGTAACGGTTGAGCCGGCGACGGCGATGGACGTTTCACCAGCGGTCACGTTGCTCATTTGGCCGTCAGTGATTTCATGCGCCTTGGAGTGCTTAGAATTGTCGCTGCTTTGGGCAGCCGCAATACCAGCCGTCAGAAAGGACGCTGTAATGAGAGTGCAAACAATTTTGTTCACGTAATTCCTCCACATCTGCGTTGTTGTTCTGAACAGGACCAAACCCGCCGGCCGAATCGGGCGACGGAAGGGCCAAATTGAGCGTGAACCTCTGTACCCTCTCCAACAGAGGGTTGACGCGATCCGCGCAGTATCATTCGTTTCGAGGCCTAGAAGGTTGAAGGCGGGGGGCTGGGGGATGGAGAAGCCATAAGACCGCTTCCATCGGCAAGCCGAGCGTAATCAACCGAATTGCACGTGTAGCCCGATGAGCCCGGAGATCTACTCTTCGCTAACTCCGCCCATGTTTCGCGCAATGGGTGATCCAATCAGGCCAGACCGAGGCGTCATTTTATGTGCTGCGATCGCCTGGTGGCTGATTCAGATAACCTCAATGATGCAATTCCGTGGCCAAGCTGACTCCCCCGTAATTCCGCAATTCCATGCAAAATCGTGTGGGTAAATTGCAGGAAAGTGCACTTGTTAAAGGAACAACTTTGCCGCTTGCATTGACGAACAGTAAAGAAACACCCCGACGGAACTGCTGTCAACTGCTCCTGACGCGACATACCAGGAATGGTGGGCCCACCAGGACTTGAACCTGGAACCAACGGATTATGAGTCCGCTGCTCTAACCAATTGAGCTATAGGCCCTGCCGGGAGAAACAACTATCCCCCGCGTGCGTCGTCCCACCAAACCACGTTGCACGATATCTGCATTCTAAATGGCGACTTTGGTGAGTGACTGGTGGTTACTCCTCCAGCTCTTCTCCGGCAGGCTTCTTGGCGCCCGCCGCAATCTTCTCTGAGATCGCCGGCGGCACAAAGTCGTAGTGATCCATCTCCATCCGGAAGCTGCCACGTCCCTGCGTCATCGAGGTCAGCGTCGTTCCGTAGCTCAGCATCTCCGAGAGCGGCACCTGCGCGTGCACCACTGTTCCCGTACCAGCGCTGTCCATGCCCTGCACGCGGCCTCTGCGGCTGTTCAGATCACCCATCACCGCTCCGGCGAACTCATCGGGAGCCTCGATCTCCACCTTCATAATGGGCTCCAGCAGCGCCGGCTTCGCCTGCTCCATCGCGGCGCGAAACGCCAGCCGCCCCGCCATCTTGAACGCCATCTCGCTTGAATCGACATCGTGATAGCTGCCGTCGTACACCACCGCGCGGAAGTCCACTACGGGATAGCCCGCAAGATACCCTCGCGCCGCCGACTCCTGGATGCCTTTCTCCACTGCCGGTACAAACTGCCGCGGAATCGATCCGCCGAAGATGTCATTCACAAACTCGAAGCCGCCGCCGCGCTCCATCGGCTCTATCCGAATCTTGCAATCGCCAAACTGTCCATGCCCTCCCGTCTGCTTCTTGTGCCGTCCGTGCCCCTGCGACTTTGCGCGCACGGTTTCGCGATACGGAACCTTCGGGGCCTTCAGCGTCACCTCTGTGTGGAATCTGCGACGCAGACGCGTCACGACAGTCTCGATGTGCATCTGTCCCGCGCCTGCGACAAGAAACTCGTTCGTCTGCGGATCGCGATAGAACCGCAGCATCAAATCCTCTTCCATCAGCTTGTGCAGCGCCGGTGCGAGCTTGTCTTCATCCGCACGCGATTTCGGTTCAATCGCATAGGTCATCGCCGGCTCGGGTATCGGTGCGGGATCCATCAACACGTCATGCCCCTTCGTGCCCAGCGTATCGCCCGTCTGGGACACACGCAGCTTGGCCACGGCACCCAGATCGCCCGCATGCAACTCCGTAACCTCCGTCAACTTGCGTCCCTGCACAATCGACAGGTGTGAAAGTCGCTCCGATTCTCCGCGCGCATAGTTCTCCACCGGCGCGTCATTCTTCACGCATCCGCTGATCACTTTGAAGAACGAGATCCTGCCCGCGAACGGATCGACCATCGTCTTGTACACATACATCGCAACCGGCTGCGCGTCGTCCACCTTGCGCATTGCGGAGTCTCCATTGCTAGCGGCTTTGCCCGCCGCATGCACGGCCACCGCGCCGCGCTCCACCGCGGACGGCGCATACACCTTCAGAAAATCCAGCAGATGGTCCGTTCCCACATTGCGCAATCCGCTGACGTACAGTACCGGAAAGATCCTGTCCTCACGAATCGCCTCATGCAGCGCGCCGATCAGATGCTCCTCAGGAATTGTGCCGACTGCGAAGAACTCCTCCATCAACTCATCTTTTCCCTCCGCGACGAGCTCAATCAGCGCCTCATGCGCCGCCTTCGCGTCCGGTTCCATCGCATGTGGAATCGCGCCCTTCGTCCCCCGGCCATCGCCATCCGGCGTGTACAGATAAGCGTCCATCGTCACCAGGTCCACGACGCCGTGAAATCCCTTCTCATCCACGATTGGCAGTTGCACCGGCACCACCTGCCGCCCCCAGCGCGTGCGAATTCCTTCCAGCATCTCCATCCGTCCCGTGCGCGAGTCCGCCTTCGGATGGTCCACCTGGTTCATCACCACAATGCGTGGCAGCCCGATCTCTGATGCGTACCTCCACACGCGTTCCGTGCCGGACTCCACACCCGTCTGCGCATTGATCACCACGACGGCCGTCTCTGCCGGCAGCATCGCTCCGCGCGCCTCATGCACAAACATGTGAAAGCCGGGAGTGTCGATCATGTTCGCCTTGATGCCGTCCCATTCGGCGTACGCCGCCGCATTCGACATCGTCATCTTGCGGGCAATCTCCTCCTCGTCATACTGCGTGACCGCGCCACCGTTCTCGCGGGAGGACGCCGCCGGCGACTTCGCGGTCTTCAGAATCGCCGTGATGAGTTCCGTCTTCCCGCTGTGTGCATGGCCAACAATGGCCACATTTCTGACGTCGTTTCCCGCATAGACCTTCATCCCGGCATCTCCTTCATCGCGTTATTGCAGGCCGCCGGGCATACCTCTGCTCGCGGCGATTCTCCTGCCCACCGGGGCAAGAGCTCTCCTGCCAAGGCCGCTATTCTAGTCCTTAAATTCCAGTCGCTGCACGCGGCAGGGAAGAGAAAGGCCGCTTACAGCCGGGCGTAATCCGTCTTCATGCCTGGCCCGTCCCGCAGCCCCCGCGGACTCAGCATCCTCATCACAATCACCGCTACTGGCACCAGGAAGACAATCGAGTTCAGCACCCACATCTCCGACCCCGCCAGCACCTGGTCCTTGAGCGGCGTCAGCCGCGTGATCCTCTCCGCCGCACCATACGACGGGTACAGAACCTTACCCGAAAACGCCAGCACCGCCGACAGAATCGTGTTCACCACATCCGCCGTCAGCAGGTAGGGAATCACTACCCATCGCGACCACCGCGTCCTGCTCGGCCACGGCTCAACGATCACCCACCAGAACACAATCGACGTCAGCAGAAAGCACATGTGCTCGGTGTTGTGCCACGCCTCGGAGCGCAGCGTCAGCTCAAACGCCTGCGGCACATGCCACCCCAGGTACGCCACATTCATCAACAGCCACGCCACCGCCGGATGCGCCAGCGCATGCGCAACCTTGTGCATCGTCCGCGACGCAAACAACGGCCTCAGCGCGCGAACGATCCATCGCGGCAACCCACGCAGCATCGGAACCAGCGGCGCACCCAGCACCAGCAGCGGCGGCGCCACCGACATCAGAATGAAATGCTGCAGCATGTGCGCCGAGAGCAGAAAATCATCCAGCGCATCAATCGGCGAGGCCAGCGCAATCCACAAAGCCAGCAACCCACCGAAGAAACAAACCGCTCGCCACCGCGGCAACTCCCGCGCACGCGTCCGCTGCAACGCATGCCATCCGCGCACATACAGCGTGCCCGCGATTACGATCCCCACCGCAGGCCACAGCGGCCAACTCCACGCCGCCAGAATTCCGTGCGGAAACTCCTCCATCCCTTGCAGCCTTTCTAGTGAGGATTCTGCTGTCCGCCGCCGTGTTCCACCGTCGACTGCGGCGGCGCTCCTCCCGCCTTCACCACAAGCCGCGACGCATCATCCGCTGCCGGCTGATAATTCGGATGCATCGTGTCCAAAAACTTCACCAGCGCCGTCGTCTCAGCAGGAGACAGCGTGCTTCCATACGCCGGCATATTGCCTCCGCCCAGGAGCACCTGCCGAATCATCTGGTCTTCTGTCAGCCGCGTCGCCACGTCGCCAAGCTCCGGCCCCCGCTGCCCGCCCACTCCACCGAACGCATGGCAATTGCGGCACTGCTTCTCCTGCAGGACGTTCGCTCCCTGCCGCTCCAGCGGCGTCCGGTTATGCAGATACTCGACCGGCATCGCAGCTCCACTCCACGCATCCATATGCGGGCTCCACGGCGTGTACGTTCCAAGATGCGTGAACACGCCAAAGCACACCGCAATAAACATCACTGCAAACACACCAATCGGCCGCCGCCACCAGCTCTTCTCGCCCACACCCGCCACAAACGGCAACGCAATCAGAAACGCGACAGCGAGGGCCGGCACAATCAGAATGAACGGAGTCTCCATGCTCGGCGGCAGATACGACAACACCGTATAGAGCCACAGGAAAAAGAAGTCCGGCTTCGGCACCGTCTGGATGATGCTCGGGTCCGGCACGCCGCTTGGCCCATACGGCCCAAACACCGCCGCGCAGAACGCCACCGCAAACAAAATCGCCGCCGAGAAGAACAGGTCCTTCCACACCGCGCCCGGCACAAACGGCAATCCATCCGTGTGCGCCAGCTCGTGGTACTCCTGAATGTAGGTCGCGCGCCGCACCAGGCGCCCCGGCACCGGCCACTCGTTGATGCCCAGCTTCAACACCATCCACACATGCAGCGCTGTAAAGAACAGCAGCGTGCCCGGAATCACAAACACATGCAGCGCGAAGAACCGCGTCAGCGTCGCTCCGCTGATGATCGGCCCGCCCAGCAGCAACTGCACCAGCTCGCCTCCAACAAACGGCACGCGCCCCATGATCGACGCGCCAATTCCCAGCCCCCAGTACGCATCCTGATCGAACCGCAGTACCTGCCCCGTGAAGGCCATGCCCAGCGTCATCAGCAGCATGCACACACCCAGAATCCACGTCAGCTCGCGCGGAAACTTGTACGCTCCAAACAGAAACACCTGCGCCATGTGAATCAGTACGACGGCGACCATGAAGTTCGATCCCCATCCATGCATCGCGCGCAGAAACCATCCCAGCGGCAGCTGGTAGTTCAGCACCTGCAGCGTATCCCACGACTTTCCTGCCGATGGTACATACACCAGCGCCAGCAGAATCCCGGTCGCAATCTGCAGAATCAGCAGCGTCAGGCTCGCGCTTCCGAACACATACCACCAGCTCGCCGTGCTCTTCGGCACAGGATGCAGCACGGCCTCTTTGATCGGCCCTTCGAGCTGCAGCCTCCGCTCTAACCAATCGTAGGTGTCTTTGTACCAGGCCATCTCAAATCCTCAGTCGCCGCTACCGCTTTTGTCTTGCCTTTGTTCTTGCTTCTCTTTCTGTCATCCCCGCAGGGGATCTGCTGTTAATGCCGCCCTACGTAATCTGCACCAGCTCGGTGTCCTTCTTCACGGCACCCGCCCCGGGGCAGGGAGCCGCGCTCGCGCGATTCGACAGCGTCGGCGTCTGCCCCGCCTTGATCATCAGCTTCCCATTCTCAACCTTCGCTTCATAAGTAAAGAGCCCGCGCTCCGGCGGCCCCGAAGCTCTGCTTCCGTCGGCGTAATACACGCCACCGTGGCACGGGCACATAAACAACTGCGACTCCGAGAACCACCGCACCGGGCATCCCAGGTGCGCGCAATTAATCGCAAACACCACAAGCTGCCCCGGCGCCGTGCACCGCACATACGCCGGCACATTGTCCGTCGCTCCATCCCACGAATCCCGGTACGGATTCCGATACGTCACCAGCTTCGTCTCGCCCGGAGGAAACTCGGTCAGGTCGCCAAGCGAAATCCACTGCCTGTACTCCTTGCGCCGCAACACCGGGCCCAGCAGATACACGACCACCGGCGTTGCAATCGCGACTCCCACAATTGCATTCAAAGCGATCCCCACGCTCATCAAGAACGTGCGCCGCGTTATCTCTTTCGGATCATCTTGAGGCCCGTGCCCCGGAGACGGCGCCGTCACATTCTCATCCATCTCTCTCTCCTCTCAATCCT
>Ga0206955_1325_pt1 | contig 10195 bp, 7 predicted proteins | sample Alteio_BWOrgHeat_34_FD_153247 | JGI IMG/M metagenome (GOLD analysis project Ga0206955, IMG submission 153247) | Enriched cells from forest soil in Barre Woods Harvard Forest LTER site, Petersham, Massachusetts, United States -... | ecosystem: Environmental > Terrestrial > Soil > Temperate forest > O...
CAGAGCCATGAGCCCAATCGGCCCGAGCCCGACGACCAAAACATTTGAGTAAGGCGTGATGCCGGCCACTTCGCAAAGATCGAGCGCCACGCCCAGCGGCTCCGAGAGCGTGGCGATGGCGGGATCGAGATCCTGATAGGCCAGAACGGAAATTTCGGGAGCAACCATCCGTTCGGCGATGCCAAAGTAGGGACGTCCGAAAAAACTTTTTACGTCGGTGCAAAGTTCCGGCCGACCGTTGCGGCAGGTGTGGCATCGGCCGCAGGCACTGGAGCTTTCCAGGACGATCGGCGCGTCCGATATCGTTCCGTCATTCCCAACCACGCGTCCGGCCACTTCATGGCCCAACGGCGTGTAATCTTGCGCTCCCAACATGATCGCGTTGATATCGGTCCCGCAGATCCCGCAGGCGTCAACCCGGACGACGCGTTCGGTCGGAAGGACGTGGTCGAAGCGGGTTTCCCGCAGAATGACGTCTTCTGGCCCTCGAAAAAATGCGGCTTGGAATGGTGATCCCGCAAGATTGGAAGAAATCATGGAAATATTGCGTGGATTGGCCTTAGGTCGCGGTACTTATTGCGAATTGCTATAGTATCTTGTATAGCTATTTTCGGCAATGAAAACCTACTCTTTTTTGCGGTATTTATAGCCGTTTCCATCTTCAGCGCGAGCGACCAACAGTCTACCGTTCCCTTTTCATTTCGTACTGCTTGCCGGCGAGCGCGTCTTTGACAAACGCGCCCCAGAACGGCGTGGGTGTGTAGTAGTCCCAGTCCAGCAACAAGTCCGGCGTGGCGCGGGTATGGAAACACCAGGCCGTCCAATTCAGATGGTTCTTTTGGATGAATCCAATCGCGTCGGGCACCCAAGTGTAGGGATCTTCCTGCTTGTTGGCGGGAATGAAATTCATTTTGTTGACGTCCGCGCCGCACTCGCCGACGAGCACTGGATATTTGGCCGCCGTGCCCATGATGTGTTTGTCCCAGCCGCCATGCCAATTGTAGAAGTGGGTGGCGTACATGATGCCGTTACCGCCCTTGTCGTCCAAGGCGTAACCATTCACGATTCCGGTAAGATCGAAAGCGTATCCGAGTCCGCCGGCCACGATGATGTTTTTTGCGCCTGTTCCGCGCACCGCGTCGACCAAGGCCTGCATACCCACGCCTTGAACCGTCTTCGATGTTCCGTCCTTCTGTTTTGTTTCAACCGGCCCGCCGTTGCGCCAGACCTCCCAAGTCGTGTCGTGCGGCTCATTGAGAATGTCGAAGAGCACCGCCGGATTATTCTTATAACGCGCGGCGGCGTCCTTCCAGAACGCCACGCAACTGTCGTCGGGTGTTAGGTAGCGGTGAAGATCAAAGACAATGTACGCGCCTTTCCCGGCCGCAATCTTGATCGCTTTATCAGCGATGGCGCGATAAGCCTCCTGATCGTTATCGGTCATCTTTCCCCGCCCCTTCCCGAACCAAAAAGAGTCAAGGACCGGGAAGCGAATGACATTGGCTTTCCAATCGTCGAGGGCGACATGAACCGACCAAAGGATTTTGTGTTCCTCATCCGGGCGGATGGAAAGATTGCAGATATTGACGCCTTGCAGCCATACGTCCTTGCCATCGGCGGTGACGAGGCGGTTTCCCGAAGCTTTTATTTCAGGCGTCTTGGACGGCAGGGAAATTTCCCGATCGAGGATGGCTGTCTGGTCCGCCAATTTTTTGTCCGCCGCGCTTGCGGTCGCCGCAATCACCGTGGCCGAGTCAGCGTCATTCAGGGTGGTGACCTGGACGTCCGCAAGGTCCAGCGTCCCAGCCGCCACGCGATAAAGACATGGCATGAGCGCCAGGTGGAAAGCCCCGGTCGGCACCGCGATGCGTTCCCGGACCGTTGTCCAGGACGTCGCGTCATCCGCAAAAATGAGCGGCGCCGCCGCCGCGATCGGTTTGCCGCCCGCCTCCAGAAAGCCCAAGATGATGCGCGCGTCGTCCTCGGGGAATCGACCTTTCTTCAGGTCTGAGGCACGGTAGCGCGCGGAGACCTCGACCGCCGTCGCGCCCGTCGGAAGATCAACGACATGATACAGCTGAACGTGCTGTTCCGGCCTTTGCGAGACCAGCCTGAAGAAATGTTCGCCGTTGTCCGACAGCCATGGAACGGTGCCGGGCGTTCCCTTCGCCCAAGCATCGGTTGACTTGGCTGCCGTGCTGTCCGGTGCAAAGTCGCCGATCGAAAGGAGGTTTGTGCCCGGTGGAACGGCAGGGGTCAGCGAAGGCGCGGCGGGTGCGGTCGCCACGGGAGCATACGTCGTTGCGTTGACGCCGGGTGCCGTATCCAGGACACCTGTGGCCTGGGCGCGGACCACGACAAAGCTGGAATTAAAGAGGAACGCAAGGACGAGGCCGCGTCGAATGATCAGGTGCATGGCAGAAGAGGGACCTCGCCCGTCGAATCCGACTTTACCGCTCTTTTTTCATCTCAAACTGTTTGCCGCCCAGGGCGTCCTTGACGAACTGGCCCCAGTAAGGATTCGGCGTGTAATCATCCGTATTCAACAACATGGCCGGGGTTGCTCCGTTAAAAAAGCACCAGCCAGTCCAATTGAGATGATTTTTTTGGATGAAACCGAGCGCATCCGGCGCCCACGTATAGGGATCCTCCTGGTCTGCCTCCGGGATAAAATTCATCTTTTTAATGTCCGCGCCCGTTTCCCCGATCAGCACCGGATACTTGGCGGCCACGGCCATGAAATGCGCGGCCCAGCCCTTGTGCCAGTTATAGAAATGAGTCGCATACATGATGCCGTTTCCTCCTTTGTCATCGAGGGCAAAACCTTTCAGGATGCCGGTCAGGTCGTAGGCATAACCCAGGCCTCCCGCCACGATGATGTTCTTCGCGCCTGTCCCACGCACCGCATCGACCAATGCCTGCATCCCGACGCCCTGCACGGCCTGGGATGTTCCGTCCTTCTGCTTGACCGGCACCGGCCCGCCCTTTTGCCAGACATCCCAACTCGTATCATGCGGCTCGTTGAAGACGTCGAAAAGTACCGCCGGATTGTTTTTATACCGGGCTGCGGCGTCCTTCCAAAAATCGACGCAACTTTGGTCCGGCGTCAGGAAGCGGTGCAGATCAAGGACGACGTAGGCGCCATTCACGTTGGCCAGCTTGATCGCATCGTCCACGATTTTTCGATAGGCCTCGGGGTCATTGGAAGTCATGTCGCCGTGCCCCTTTCCGAACCAGAGGTTGTCCATGACGGGCAGGCGGATCACATTCGCATGCCAGTCCTCGATCGCGAGATGAACCGACCAGGGCACGTTGCCTTCGCCGTTGGGCGACCAGGCAAGTTCGGGCACGTTCACCCCTTGCAGCCAGACACTCTTGCCATCGGCGGTCACCAGTTGGTTGCCGGAAACTTTTAGTTCGAGCGTCTTGGGCGGCAGGGCCAGTTCTTTATCAATGATCGCCTGCTGGTCCGCTTCCTTTTTGGCTTTGGCTGCCGCTATCGCGTTCATCGTGTCCACGGACGCATCGTCAAGCGCGCTGACCCGGACTTCCGCCAGGTCGAGCGTGCCCGCGTTGGCCATGAAAAGGGAGGGCATCAGGACGAGCGTCGCGGCCCCATCTGGAATGACTACGTTCTCGGTGCCTTCAGTCCACGTGCTCGCCTTGGTGGAAAAACCGATTGGGCGGGGATCGCCTTTGACGGGCTTTCGTGCTGCGTCCAAAAAGTGAAAAATGGCCCGCGAGTCCATCCAGTTTTGTGCGCCATGAACGACACCCGCCGTCCGGTAACGGATGGTGATCTTCAGCCCTTTGACTCCCGCCGGGATTTTCATTTCACGGTAAGCCATCAACAATTTGCCGGGCTCCTTCTGCACCAAACGCAGGAAGTGGGCGCCATTTTCCGTTTCCCAGGATATTCCCGCCCCCTTCCCCCAATCATCCGGCCAGGCTGGATTTTTCTTTGCCAGTTCAAAGTTACCGTTCGACAGCAGGGTAGGGCCTTGGTCCGAGGGCGCCGGAGTTGGCGCCGCGGCGGCAGGCGCAGGAGTGCTGGCCGCGGGAGCTCCAGGAGCCGTGTCCAATGGGCTATTTTGAGCGCGAAGCATGACGGTGCCACCGATGATTAAGATAGCCAAAGCCATCTTTGAAAAAGTTTTCAGGAATCGGGAGGAGCTAAGGAATGGGTTCAAGGCGGGTGTTTTCATGAATGCGAATTGAGCGGACAATAGTTTGGACTTTGGTGTGAGAAAGGGATGGACAATCAGACCGTTCCGTTCCGAATCCCGGCAGTCACGTAAACCGCGACTTCCGATGGAACGTCGTCTGGACGAGTTATGGGGTGGCTGGTGTGACGGTGATTTCGGCGAGGTCAAGCGTTCCCGCCTGCACCTTGAAGAGTGACGGCATCAGCACCAGCTTCGTGGCTCCATCCGGAACAACACATTGCTCGGTGGCGACGGTCCAGTCGCTGGCATCGGTGCGAAAACTCATGGGTGGGGGATCTGTCGGCACGGTCTTTCGGGCATCATCCATGAAGTGGAAGATTGCCCGCGCATCATACCACTTCTCCGTTCCCGTCACTATCCCGGCGGTCCGGTAACGGATCGTGATGACCAGACTTTTAACTCCCGGAGGAATGGCTATTTCGCGATAAGCCATCAGATGTTGGTCCGGTTTTTGGGCGGTGAGACGAAGGAAATGTTTTCCGTTCTCCGTCTCCCACGAAATCCCGGCCCCCTTGCTCCAATTGTCGGGCCAACTCGGATCGTTGCTTGCGGTCGAGAAATCCCCGTTCGAGACGAGCGACCCGGCTGGGGCAGCATTAGCAGGAGGGGTGTTTGTGTCCTCACCGTAAAGAGCAATTCCTCCACTTATAATCGGAGAAAGAAAAATGGCCAGGAAGCAGGCATTGCGAGATTGAAACTTCAGGTAGGTTCTCATAGGCTGTATTTTATAGTAATACTCCATTTATACAGCATTAGAGGAAATTTTGATGAACGCAATCACAATTTAGGTGGTTAGCTTACCTACAATACTTATGAGAATTGCGCTTCTCTTAGACTCAAACTCAGAAATCTAAAGTTTGGTTCGCCGTAAGCTATTTATTTGCTATAGTTACGCCAACTTAACCCTCCATTCAAACATCCCGATGTCAGAACCCTTCATGGCCGGAGTGGCCGCACCCATTTCGAAGCTCTCCGCAAATGATCGTCAGTTGATCCGTGAAGCCGGCCTGACTTGGCTCCGGTCGGGGATTGCAGAACTCGATCTCAAACGATTTATTCGGGGTGAAAGACAGCCGGAAGCTTTTTATCGGACACGGGACCTGATCGTCGGGTTGCGAAAGGAAGGATTTCAAATCATGGGGATCACTCCGGGGCCTTCCAACGTAACCACCGATCTCGGGCCCCCTGGCACACCGGAATATTTCGAAAACTATCGGCGGCTTTGCACTTTTCTCGGGAACGAATTCAAAGGCTTGATCGATTATTGGCAGGTGGCCAACGAAGTCGATATCTGGATTTTCCGGGCCACCCTCACCCTCGAACAAGCCGCCGAATTCCTCAAGGCGGGATTGCGCGGCCTCAAGGACGCCGATCGTCGGTTGAAGGTTGGGGTAAACATTACGCTCTTTCCTTCCATGCCAGGCGAAGTCGATGGCAATACCGATCGTCACGAGGGCGTTTTTATTGCCAAAAGCATTTATCATGACCCGGGCCTGGAAGTCGATTACGCCGGCTTCGACAGCTACCCCGGAACCTGGCGCGAAGGCGGCGTGGAAAGCTGGCACGAGTATTTGCGGGCTTTCCACGAACTTGTCCGCAAGCCGATCATCATCCAGGAATTTGGCTATTCCTCGGCAGGCGACATGATGACGGAGGAGGAACGCGCCAGCAAAGCCTACCCGTGCCAGCTAAAAAAATGGAGGTTCTCCTGGAAGGACGCCCACACCCCGGAGATCCAGGCCGACTTCGTTTCCGAGAGTTATCGAATCTTTGCGGAGGAGCCATTCGTCCTGGGAGCCACCTACTATTGTTGGAAGGACCATGCCACTTGTTGGCAATGCAAAAGCCCTGATTGTCCCGCCGAAACAGCCTGGGGTTTAGTCGATCGTGATAACAATCCAAAACCGTCCTATTATAGTCTCAAGCAATGCCTCTCCGCCCATTTCAGTGGCCAATGTGGTCATTGGAACCGACACCGATCCCCGGGACCCCAATCACAACAACATTTACGCGATCGCCTTTCTTCAGGATTGGAAAGGGATTATGGCGTCCCCAAGCTCGAACAACCACACCGAAAATAATCGGATTTACCTTCCCGCTCCTGATCGCAGCGCCCGTTTTGCTTTTGTGGTGCCCATGGTTTCGCTTGATGCCTTCAATCATTCCGCTGGCGGCAAGGTAAACCAGTATATCACGCAAGACCAGGCTCAGTCCCTTCTCAAAGCGGCACACGTACCTCTGGAACCGGTGAAGTAATCCGTTGGGAATCGTTGAGTAGCGGGTGACGACAAAGATGAGTTGCTTGAAATCCATCATTGCAAGTTTCAAGGCGCGTATAAGGCCCAAACCTTCTGCTAATTGTCCTCCATGCCGCTCATACGCGCCTCTTCACTCTCTTGCCCGCCATCTTGTGGACTCTGCGTTCTTTTGCAGTCAATCTTTTGCCCAGACAACCACCCGGGTTTACAACCCTCCCCATCCGCGCCTATATTAATTCCATGCTCGTCTCCCAAAAAATCATCGACGCCATCAACGGCCAGATCGGAATGGAATTAGCCGCCTCCCTCCAGTACGACGCCATCGGCGCCTACTTCGATTTCCACTCGCTCCCCCGCCTCGCCAAGCATTTCTACCAGCAATCCAGTGAGGAACGCGGCCACGCCCATCGCTTTATGAAATTCGTCCTCGATGCCGGTTCCCGCGTCATCATCCCCGCCATCGAGGCCCCCATCTCCGACTTCAAGTTCGCCAAGGACGCCGTCAAACTTTCCCTCGACCAGGAACTCAAGGTCACCCAGGCCATCAACGAAATCTACAACCTCGCCCTCAAGGAAAACGACCACATCACCAGCATCACGCTCCAGTGGTTCATCAAGGAACAGATCGAGGAAGTTTCCACCATGAGCGACCTCCTCAAGACCGTCGAACGCGCGGGCGAAGGCGGCCTCCTCCTCGTCGAGCAATTCCTCGGACAAGGCACGCTCGGCAGTTCCCTGCGCGCTGAGATCACCTCCGAAAGCGCGGGAGCTTAAGCCATGAGCGACACCGCCATCACCCTCAGCCGCGAAATCACCGCCACGCGCATCCCGCAAGGCGAAGCCATCACCCTTCCCCAAGGCACGCTCGTCCTCATCACGCAGGCCCTCGGCGGATCGTACACCGTCGTCATCCCCAGCGAAGCCGGACTTTACCGCATCGACGCCGAATTCGCCGACGCGCTCGGCAAGGAAAAGCCCGCCGCCTCCACCGCCCAGGCCCACTCCGGTCCCGTCAATGAAGAGCAAGTCTGGGGCGTCCTCAAGACCTGCTACGACCCCGAAATTCCCGTCAACATCGTCGACCTCGGCCTCGTCTACAGCCTCACCATCGAACCCACCGATGCGGGCGCCAAAGTCGCCGTCGCCATGACCCTCACGGCCCCCGGTTGCGGCATGGGCCCCGCCATCGCCCGCGAAGCCCAGCAAAAAATCCTCGCCCTCCCCAACGTCGCCGACGCCGACGTCCAAGTCGTCTGGGAACCCGCCTGGTCCCCCGACAAAATCTCCGAAGAAGGCAAAAAGAAGCTCGGGATGTTTTAGGTAGTCGCCGCTGTCCCCAGCGGCGGATGTCTTCATTTCAGGGTGGCCCGGACAACTCGTTGTCCGGGTCCCGCCAACGCGGGACAGGAGGTCACCGCAAAATCCTCACTCCCCAAGTCCGTCATCCCGAGCTTGTCGAGGGACCAGACACGTATCCGCGCAACAAACCGCATCCGAATGCTGTGCGGATCTCCCCTTCCGTCATCCTGAGCCCGTCGAAGGATCAGTTCTGCTTCGGTGGGAAAAAATAGCGATAAGTCATTATTGCGACAAACCACGGCAAACCACCCGTATCCAAAAAGATGATCAGCAAAGCTAACCATCCCAAATAGAAATTTGCTGGAAGCAATACTCCGGCAAGAATAAGGAAAATGGTTCCAATTGCCGGCAAACCAGAATCAAAACTACAGGTCTGCTTTTTAAGCCAAAAATAAAAGGGCCGTACAAACGACAGATAGAAATTCGTACATGCAATCAGCGCGGACAAAGCCAAACACAAGGCGCCAAAAATGTGAACGATAGGTACAAGCATTGGATTGCTTTGTTGTTAATCACTACCCCGCCAACGTCCCCGTCGTCACCCCCAACTGACTCCGCAAATTCAACTCCCGAATAATCATCGGCCCCGTGCTTGAACCAGCCAGCAACCGCTGGTACCCCCGCAAAACCCGCTCCGTCTCCGCCGCGTCCTCCAGCAAAAGCTCCACGCGGAACGCCGCCGGATTCAATTTCCGGAACGCCTCAAAATAAGCCGCGCCCGATTGCGCCTGCGCATGAAACAGCGTATTCCGGCACCCCACATCCGCCTTGAGAGGATGATTCAGCCCCACCCGGTCGCGCAACTCCACCTTGTGCGTATCGCAAGGCCGCCCGCAATTCGTGTGGTCCGTCCCCGTGGAAAGAAACGCCGCAAAAACACAATGCTCCATGTGAAACATCGGAATATGCTGGTGCAACGTAATCTCAAACCAATGCGGCGGCGCCGCGCGAAGTAAATCCAGCACCTGCCCCGCATTGAGATCATAAGAAACCGTCAGCCGCTCCAAGTCCTCGGCCATGAGCAATTCCGCCGTCAGCGGATTCGCCACGTTCAGCGAAAAATCCCCGATCCGGCACAGCGCACTCTCCTTGAAATAATCGAGCGCCCCCAAGTTCCGAATTAAGACCCCGTCCGGCTCCGCATTCTCAATCAGCTTGAAGAAACCCTGCTCGCCCGCCTTCTGGATACGCGGCGTCGCCAGAAAAATCTGCGCCGGTCCAGCATCCGCCCGCGGACCGCGCGAGCGCACCAACTCGACCGCGTCCTTGTACCGCCGGATATCCTCAAAATCGACGTAGATCTCGCTCACACCCATGCGCAAAGCCGCTTCCACCTGGACCAGCGTCCGGCAAAGCACCGTGAGCAGCGGCGTTTCCACCGGCGTCGCCACCGTCCGTCTGACCTCCAGCAACTCCAGCCTTTGGCGCAGCACCGACCCCGACGAACCCGATTCCTCAACCGGCACCGCATGTCCCACCACCGGCTGCAAATACCCCTCAATCTTCTCCACCAACTCCCTCCGGACCCGGTTCAGCTCACTCAGCGGCACAATCACCTCGCCCTCCAGCCGGTTCTCCAACGCGCCCAACTCGAGGCTCGTTTCCCCTAGGCGTCCCAGTTGACCGCGCAAAATCTCCTCCGTCAGCGGACGCTTCTGCGCCACCTGCAACGGCATCTCCGATTGCACACTCACCTGCACGCCGAGACAGTTTCCCTCCACGCACAAGGGCACGCCGGCCCAACCCGTGACCGTGATATTCAATAAATGTTTCGGCTTCGCCAACTCGCCCGCCCAACTCTTGCGCAACTCGCGATTCAACTGCGGATCATCCGTCTTCCAAAGCCGATGCCCCAACGCGATCACATTGAAATCCAATTTCCCGTATTCAAAAGCAAGCCGCACCGCGCCGTCCCGCAAAGGCAGCACCTCATAGACACGCCCGCCCTGTTCGCGGTCCGTGTCCCCTCCCCGATCGATCACAATCCCGTCGCCCGGTTGCAGCGGACATTGCGGCTTCACCTCAATATACCCGCGCCCAATCGAACTGATCGTGCCGATATACGCCCCCCGCTTTTTTCCGTAACGCGCATGCACCAACTCCTGATGATTCACCCCATGCATCCACCCCGGATAAAGCCCCCGCGAAAACGCCATCTCCAGCTTGTAGCGGTCCTCAGCAGGTAGCCGTTGCACTCCGTGCGACGGTGCAGTTTCACCCTCGTCCGATCCGTCGCACGGAGTGCGACGGCTACCTTCCTCCCAAGCCCGATCAATCGCCCGCCGATAAACCTGCGTCACCGCCGCCACATATTCCGGCGTCTTCAATCGTCCCTCGATCTTGAACGAAACA
>Ga0206955_1327_pt1 | contig 10185 bp, 10 predicted proteins | sample Alteio_BWOrgHeat_34_FD_153247 | JGI IMG/M metagenome (GOLD analysis project Ga0206955, IMG submission 153247) | Enriched cells from forest soil in Barre Woods Harvard Forest LTER site, Petersham, Massachusetts, United States -... | ecosystem: Environmental > Terrestrial > Soil > Temperate forest >...
GAAAAGCGGCTCGACATGGTGGTCACCCTGCAGGACTGGCACGAGGTGCCGGAAATCGACCGCATTGGGCTCGAAACTGATTATTACGAAATCTTGCAAATCAAGATTCCGCATGTCACCATACCGGTACGACAGGGAAGAAATCTGGCGAATTTGGTGGAAGTGGCCGCTCTGGACCAGAAACTTAAGAGTATGGGCCAGAATTCGGCAGTTGAATTTAACGAAAGATTGTTGAAAGCTATCGCAAACAGGGATAAGTAAGATAAAGCTTTCATCATCAATAAACAAAGAAGACATGGCATCAGCGGCAAAAAATAAAGAATCGGGCGTTTCAGTGGTGAGAGATCTCATCATCGGAAACAAGCTTGGTCTGCACGCACGTCCCGCCGCCATGTTCGTACGTGTCGCCAATCGTTTTGGCTCTGATATTCTCGTGGAAAAAGACGGAGAGGAAATCAACGGCAAAAGCATCATGGGACTCATGTTGCTGGCTGCCGGATGCGGTTCGCGCCTCAAGGTCACCGTCACCGGCCCCGACTCGGCCGACATGGTCAAGGCGCTTGAGGAATTAATAGCTCGCAAATTCGACGAAGAGTAAGCAATTTGGCCCCGATGCCAGATGAGTCATTGGATGCCCCAACGCCCACAGCAGAAGTAAGATATAAGGGAACTGCCGTTTCTCCGGGCATCGTCATCGGCCCCCTCGTTCTCCTCTACGCGGACGAACACATCATCCGCAAGCGACGGATTCGACCCGAAGATGTCGCGGGTGAAATTGCCCGGTTCGAGGCCGCGCTGCTCAAGACGCGCCAACAAATTCAGGTCATTCGCAATGAACTGGCCAGTTCCATTGGCGAAACCGATGCGAGTATTTTCGACGCGCACATCCTGTTGCTGGAAGACACCTCGCTGATCGAATCGGTCAAGGAGCAGCTCGTCAGCCGCCTCGTCAACGTCGACTTCGCCTATGAGCAGGTCGTCCGTTCCTACACTCGCAAGATGCGTGAACTCGACGACGATTATTTCCGCGAACGCGCCGGGGATTTCCTCGATGTCTCCCGCCGCGTGCTGCGCAATCTCCAGGGCAAGGTCGATGCCGAACTCCGCAATCTTGACGTCGCCTCCGTCGTCCTTGCCCATGATCTTTCGCCGTCCGACACCGCCGGAATGGACCGCAAGCTGGTCCTGGGCATTGCCACCGAGGCCGGAAGCCGCACCTCGCATTCCGCCATCATGGCCCGCTCGCTCAATCTGCCCGCCGTGGTTGGCCTGCGCGAAATCATCGGCAAATTTGAGCCGGGCATCGAAGTCCTCCTCGACGGTTACGAAGGCCTCCTCATCGTCAACCCGACCGAGCAGACCAAGCATGAGTACGGCCAGCGGGAAAAAATCCACGAGGCCGTCGAGGTCAAGCTCGACGCCTTGCGCGAGACCATTCCCGTCACCCTTGACCAACGCCGCATCATTGTTTCGGCCAACGTCGAGATTATGGACGACCTGCCGTTGATCAAGGAGCACGGTGCCGAGGGCGTCGGGTTGCTTCGCACGGAATATCTCTTCCTCAACCAGAACGAGTCACCCACGGAAGAGCAGCAGGTCGACATGTACCGCCAGATGGCGCAGGCGTGCAAGCCGCACCACATCATCATCCGCACGCTCGACGTCGGCGGCGACAAGAAGCGGCCCCACCTAGGCATCGAGCAGGAGGTCAACCCGTTCCTCGGTTTTCGCGGCATCCGCTATTCGCTGGGGCGACCGGAAATTTTCCGCACACAACTGCGCGCCATCTGCCGGGCCAGCGCGGAAGGCAATGTCCGCATCATGTTCCCCATGGTCTGCGATCTCTCCGAATTGAAGGCCGCCCGCCGGATGCTCGATGAAGTGCGGGAGGAATTGCGCCGACAGGACGTGCCCCAGGCGGAAAAACTCGAAGTGGGCGTCATGATCGAAGTCCCCTCCGCCGCGCTGACCGCCGACATTCTCGCGCGGCACGTCGATTTTTTCAGCGTCGGCAGCAACGATTTGATCCAGTACACGCTGGCCATCGATCGCGGTAACGAAAACGTTTCCGCCATGTACCAGCCCGCGCATCCCGCCGTGCTGCGCCTTCTGCAAACGGTGGTCGAGGCAGCCCATCGCAACAACATCTGGGTCGGCGTCTGCGGCGAAATGGCGGGCGATGTCATTCTCGTGCCCGCCCTGATCGGCCTCGGCGTGGACGAACTCAGCGCCAGCGCCGCCTCCATCCCAAGAATCAAGCGCGCCGTCCAGGCCCTCAATTACGAGGAAGCCCGCCAGCTCGTCGCCCGCTGCGTCCTCAACGAATCTGCCGAGGCCAACCAGGCCGAACTCGAGCAGATGGCGCGACGTCTTTATCCCGAGATTTTATAATGTAGCGGCGGTCTACGACCGTCGCTGAAATTGGTTTCGCCGTTTCCAAACTCCATTTGGGAACACCCTTGTCCGCGCAACTCCATTGCGTGTATTTTTCATGGTTGTATGTCCCCGGTTTCTTGCGATTAATCCCGCTCCGCGAGTAAACGGAGCGGCTCGTTTTTTGTGGCTAGCTAGTTTCTTTTCACCCTGCGATTGTCTTTTCGTTATCTTCGTACCCGTTGAGCTTCTCCAAGACCCAGTCAATAAGTAATAGCCACTCGTTTTGGTGATCAATAATATCCTGAATGTGGAAGTAAGAGCCATCAGACCGTTTAACTGTAGACCTAAAGGTGCTAGGGGATGATATATATACAACGCCATCTCCAAGAATCTCTGCCAATTTATCCAGATAAGCTTTCCCCAAATCTGAATCACCGCAGCGATAATTCCTGATTGTGTCGTCGGTTTGGAAGGCTAAAAAATTAAAATCCATTTTTTTGATCATGATGCCAGCTTCTCCAGCATCTATGCTCAAGTCTCTCTTCCGCAGGCTATCAAGCAGTCGTCTAAGTTCGCTCGCTGTCTTGGATGAAATCTTTTCAATTTGCTCAAAGAAATATTGTTCTGTGATAGAGCCTCTCCTTTTGGGCTGTCCCGTTCCATCAGACTGGGACTCAGGTTGGTGGGGCGCGATCGTGATACCGCTTCCTTCGATTCTAACGACAGCTCTTTCGATTTCCTTGGTTTTGGCCAGTACACGTGGCAGTATTAAGATGTCCGGCTGATCGCTTTCGCCAATCTTATAAAGGCGTAGTTCAACGAGTCCGAATGTGAAATTCAGATGCGCGTGCTTCTGTAAAAATTCAGAGATATTTTCCGTATCTTTTTGGATGCCGTCACCGACAATTAGAAGTAAAAACCGTCCTATCTTTAAATTGTGGGCAACAGCATCAATAAATGTAGGCTCAGATAGATTATCTGTTTTTGCAGATACAAGTTCAAACAGCGTTTTCTTAGCGTTGTCCTTGATCAGGGTCGCCAAGTCTTCGTACCTCATTCGACTGAATTCCTGCGCGTAGTCCAAGATTTGCCCAACGACGGTCCGCCGCGACTCGGGATTTCTCCATAGTTTACATTCCACTTGGGTGAGCATGCCTTTATCATTGATATAAAGATTATCCAGACGCTTCCCATTAATCATGAGTTCTCGACAAACCGGGTACAATGTTCCAAAAACAGGGTCGATTTCGTTGATTGGCAGCAACTCAGGGTAATTAAAGATTGTCTCCTGTAGCCAGTCCTCGCTGTATTTGAAGGCGGCATCATCTTTAAGATCTATTTTTGTTAGCTTTAGCGTGCTTTCGCCTTTTTGTGAAAGTATGTACGGGATGCCTGTTTCGTCAGTTGATGCGTTCATAAATTTACTCCAAGGGATCAATCCTCGCCACGACCTCTCCGTTTTCATCCCGAATTACCCACTTGCCGTCCACTGGCTCAATGACATCGCCCAACAAAACACTAAGCCGTTGTGCCTCCTCTTCCGCGTAGCCCCGCGCTACAAGAATCTTGGCCCTTTTCTTAAAACCTTCAATCGTCATCATGTTTATAATTACTATGCACCGCCGCGGGGTCGTGCATCGTATCCTTGATAAGTTTCTGCACCCATTCCGGGAGGTCAGTCTCCAAAGTGTTCTTCATGTCCGTGATTGCGTGGGCTGCAGCCATCCTCTCTGCCGTAGGCAAGGTCCTCGCCTTCTCCGTTTTGAGAAGGTAATGGTATTTTCTGGAAAGATATACGCCCATACACTCAACCTATCGACATGTTGTTTGGCATGGCTCTACTTAACTGACTCGCGAAGTTGATCAAGCCGACGCAATATCGCCCCGATCCTCCCCTGTCTGATCATAGCACCCCTATGACCATCACAGAAACGCTCATGGCGAACACAGAAGGTGAGCATTGTCTTGATTTCGGAAAGTGATGCCGAGGCGATAGCCTCGTCACTTTCAACCATTTTGGCTGCGACCTCGGGTACGTAATCGTGATCAGACCAACACGGTTGACCAGCCAAACAAAAAAATTCCTTAACAATGGGTGGATAGATTGGATACGGCATGTGAAAAAAGCCGTCTTTGTCCTGTCCCGAATCGAGTCCCTGCCACTTCGGTTCAAGTTCCTGGTCCGGCTTGGAAAGCAGAGGTAGAAATCGGAGCAGTTCATCGACGCGAATGCGAGTTATCGAAAAAACGGGGTCAGGCACGGAGCCAGAATGGCAGGTCAAAGGTGGATTTCAAGGTTGCCGCTGCCTTCCTCTTTTTCACCTCTGGTTTGACTATTTGTCGTTCTGGTCTTGCCGCCTGTCCCTTCAGCCCTCTAAAATCACCATCCCATGCAAGTACTCATTCTCGCCGCCGGTTACGCCACCCGGCTCTATCCGCTCACGCTCGACAAGCCCAAGCCGTTGCTGCCCGTCGCGGGCAAGCCGATGCTGGAGCACATCATCGATCATCTCTCCACGGTCAAGGACCTCGGCGAGATGTTCATCGTCACCAACCAGAAATTCGTCTCCCACTTCACCCAGTGGTCCGAAAAGTACCGCAAGGAAAAGACCGCCTTTAATTTCAAGGTCATCAACGACGGCTCGACCAGCGACACCGACAAGCTCGGCGCCATCGGTGACATCCATCTCGTCATCACCAAGGAAAACGTCACCGGCGACCTCGTTGTCGTCGCGGGAGACAATCTCTTCGATTCTTCGCTGGCACCCTTCGTCGAGTTCGCCCGCGCGGGCAAGAGTCCCGTCCTCGCCGTCTACGATGTTGGCGACCTGGAGCAAATAAAAAAATACAACAGCATCAACCTCGACAAGGACGGCATCATCACCTTCTTCGAGGAAAAGCCCAAGAATCCGACCAGCACGCTGACCGGCATCGCGCTTTATTATTTCCCGGCGGATGTGGTCGAAATGATCAAGACCTACATTAATGAAGGCAACAACCCGGACCAGCCGGGCCGCCTCATCCAGTGGCTTTATCCGCGCGTGCCCGTGCGCACGTGGCGCGTGCCGGGCCGCTGGTTCGATATCGGCAGCAAGGAAACGCTCGAGGAAGCCGACCGCATCTTCGGCCAGTAACCAACGGCGGGCCGCCGCAATCTCCACCTCCATGACCTCCTGCCTCATCGCGATGAACATGACGCGCGGAGTCAGGCTGACGGAATGCGGCCGCGTCGCCGACTCGTTTTTTCCCAAACTGATCGGGTTGCTCCGAGATAAGAACCTGGAATATGGCGACGGCCTCTGGATCATGAAGTGCAATTCGATCCACAGCATCGGCATGAAATTTATTTTCGACGCGATCTTTTTGGACAAGCAATTACGCGTGGTGCATCTCATCAACGAAATGAAACCATGGCGGATATCGAAGATAGTCCTTTCCGCCCACAGCGTTCTCGAAGTTCCCGCCGGCCATATTTACCGGACCGCGACGGAAATCGGCGATCAGTTTGAAATGGGCATGGATGGCGGCATCGGTATCCGCTAAAAATCGCTGGCCCGCATCAGCCGCCGGGACTAAATTGAATCATGCTCAAGCGATTTCTCTGGCACTGGTTGATTCTCGTCCTCGGTCTCTACCTGCTCACGCTGATCAAGCCGTTGGGCATTCATGCCGAATCGACGGAGGATTTATTCCTGGCGGCCCTGGTTTTGATCATCGCCAACACGATCATCAAACCGATCCTCATCCTCGTCACCCTTCCGCTGGTCCTGCTGACGCTGGGGCTGTTTCTTCTCGTCATCAACGCGATCATCCTCGACTGGATTCCGTATTTCGTCTCCGGCTTTCATGTGCATGGGTTCCTCTCGGCTTTCTTCGGCTCCTTGCTGCTCAGCCTGATCACCGGCTTTTTCACCGGCTACGAAAGACGTATTACCGTCCGGCGGACGAATGGCGTCGCGCGTCCCGGCAAGGTGATTGATATTTGAAGGATTCCTTCTCCTTTTCGGTTGGCCCCGGGAACGAACTTGCCCGGCGTGGAATCGACGGCTAAAACCAGAGCATGTCCCGCATGCAATGGCTCTATGCCGCTTTTTGGATTCTCGTTGGCAGCATGCTTCTGTGGCAGTTTCAGACCTACAACGCTCATCTCGATCGCGTTGTGTCCGATGCCGGGCCCCAGCAGCAGCACTTTTACTTCCTCAACGGACAAACGAACGCGACCACGACCACTGCCGCTCCGCCAAAGCCCGATGGACCGGACGTCAAGCAGATCAGCTTTGCCGTAGAGAAAGACACCCCCTCGCCGGGTTTCTTCACCTGCCATGTCCAGCTCAAAAATGTAGGCAACAAAAAAGCGCTGGATGTTCAGGTTTTGGTCACCCCTTTTCGTGGGGCCTTGGCTGGCAATGACCCTGAGGGTGATCGGAGCGAGGTGCATGGCTTGAAAGATAGCGATGTGGTCACTCAAATCTCCCAGTGGGTTTCTTTTCCTGATATGGCCCCCGACGAGTCGATAACCAAGGACGCGGTTTTCACCACCCAGACCGGTTACAATCAGGGCGATAATACCAATCCGCAGATCACCTTTCATGCCGAAAAGCCCGCGCCAGCCCCAGTCACCCCGCCCGCTCCACCCACACCGCCCACTCGCTAATTGCATCTCATGAGTCACAAAAAACGTGTTGTCATTCTCGGCTCGACCGGCTCGATCGGCGAAAGCGCCCTCAAAGTCGCGCGCAATCTTCCCGATCGCATGGAGATCGTCGGCCTCGCTGCGGGGCGCTCCGCCAAATCGCTCCTGGCCCAGGCCACCGAATTCAAACCGCGCGCGGTCCCTCTACGACACGGCGGAACTCGACACCATTCGCGGCCAACTCCCGTCCGGCACCGCCTGCCATGGCGGACCCGAAGGTCTCATCCAACTCGCCACGCTGCCTGAAGCCGATCTCGTGCTGATTTCCATCGTCGGCACGGCGGGGCTCGCCCCCGCGTTGGCGGCGATCCGCGCAGGCAAGGCCATCGCCGTGGCCAGCAAGGAAATTCTCGTCATGGCCGGCGAGGAAGTCACCCGCGAGGCCGCGAAATACAACGTCCCCATCCTGCCGGTCGATAGCGAGCACAACGCCATCTTCCAGTGTCTTGTCGGGGAAAAGCCCCGCCACGTTCGGCGGCTGATTCTCACCGCCTCAGGCGGCCCCTTCCGCACGACGCCCGCGGCCGATTTGGTCAAAGTCACCCCCGCCCAGGCGCTCAAGCACCCGACTTGGACGATGGGCCGCAAAATCACCATCGATTCCGCCACGCTCTTCAACAAGGGCCTCGAGATGATCGAGGCGCGCTGGCTCTTCGGCGTCCCCATGGACCAGGTCGATGTCCTCATCCATCCCCAAAGCATCGTTCATTCGCTGGTCGAGTTCGTCGATGGCTCGCAACTCGCGCAGTTGAGCCATTCCGACATGTGCTTCCCGATCCAGTATGCGGTCACTTATCCCGACCGGCTTCCCCACGGGCACCTCAAGCCCCTCAACCTTGCCGAACTCAACTCCCTCCATTTCGAAGCGCCCGATCCGATAAAATTCCCCGCGCTCCGCCTCGCCCGCGAAGCTGGCGACGCCGGGGGCACGCTCCCCGCTGTCCTCAACGCCGCCAACGAGATCGCCGTCCCCGCCTTTCTCGAAGGCGAGATCCTCTTCCCCGCCATCTGGCACATCGTCGAGGCCGTCATGCAGCGCCACAAAAACGTCGAACATCCCAGCTTGGATGACATCCTCAAGGCCGACGCTTGGGCCCGCACAGCCGCGCAGGAAGAAGTTGCCAGCCGCAAAATCGAATGCCCTTAAATGGAGCAATCCATTACGATATTTTAACTGCGGCACGGCGTTGCTTTGTGCTATAGTAGAAACGATCTTCAGTCCGTTTGCCTCTCCTTTGCTACATGAAAAAACGTTCCGTCTTTGCCACTCCCCGCTTTTGGGGCTTTATCGGGTTCGCCCTCTGCTTTTTGATTCCCTTCGGATATTATCGCGGCTTTGTTCCCCTCGGGTACGCGATCGTCACCTTTGCCGAGGTCATACTCCTTTTCAACATCCTCATCATCGTCCATGAGCTCGGCCACTTCCTCGCCGCGAAATGGCAGGGGCTGAAGATCGAAAAATTTGCGATCTGGATGGGCAAGCCGCTCTGGTCCAAAAAAGTCGACGGCGTTGAGTACATCCTCGGCACCATTCCGGCGGGCGGTTACGTCGCACTGCCGCAAATGGCCCCGATGGAAGCCCTCGAGGGCAAGAACGAGACCCCTCGCGAAGATTTGCCGCCGGCCACGCCCGGGCAAAAAATCATCGTCGCCTTGGCGGGCCCTGTTTTTAGCTTTGGACTGGCTGTGGTCTTTGCCTGCATCGTTTGGGTCGTGGGCCGTCCGGTCGGCGAGACTGAGGCCACCACGACCATTGGCTACGTGAAAGCCGACTGGCCCGCCGCCAAGGCTGGCTTGCAGGCCGGCGACAAGATTCTTTCCATCGATCATCATCCGATCAGCCGTTTTGGCGGCGTCGGAAATTCCGTCATGTGGCGCATCATGACCAGCACCGATCCCGTCATCCCGGTCACCGTCCAGCGCGGCGGCCAGACGCTCACGGTCGACGTCACGCCCCTCGTGGAACCGCACGCCTTCTATCAGCGCAGTTCGCCGCGGCGCATTGGTATTTCTCCCGCGATGGAAACGCTCATCGTGAAGAAAGTCGTTCCCGATGGCCCCGCCGCCATGGCCGGAATCGTGCCGAAAGACCAAATCGTGGCCCTCAATGGCCAGCATCTTTATGGCGACGGCGCGATTTTTGACGAGATCAAGGCCAACCCCACCGCTCCGATTCATCTCACGGTTTTCCGCAACGGCGTGACCCGCGAAGTGACCCTGGTCCCCGAGAAACCGATCTCGCCTGCCGAGCTGCCCAAGGACGGCCCGCAAACCGACATCGGCATCGATTCGTGGGAGCCCGGCGTGAAACTCGTGCATCCGAATCCGATCGAGCAGGTCGGCGAAAGCGCCCAGGCCGTCATCGGCACGCTGGAAGCGCTCTTCACGCCGCACACCACGGTCGGCGCGTCGCAACTCAGCGGCCCGATCGGCATCATGAATGTGCTCTTCATGGTGCTCAGCAGTGAGAACGGCTGGCGTCTCGCGCTCTGGTTCGCCGTCGTCATCAACGTTAATTTGGCGATGCTCAACATGTTTCCCTTCCCCATCCTCGACGGCGGCCACATCACGCTTTCCATCATCGAATGGATCCGGAAACGCCCGCTCAGCATGGCCATCCTTGAACCGCTCCAGACCGCCTGTGCGCTCTTCCTCATGGGCTACATGCTCTACATCACCTTCTTCGACGCCCAGGACTCCATCAAGATGGCCTCCAACTCCGGCGGCGACCAGGAAATCAAATTCGCGCCGAAGCAGCAGCCGTAGGTAGCTATTCCCCTCGTTCCCAAGTTGCACTTGGGAACGCACTTGTCCGCGAAGCTCCGCTTCCTCCTCCGTGAACTCTTCTGTCCTCCGTGCGAAAACTTCCCCCCAAATTCCGTCAATTCCGTAAATTCGGTAATTCCGTAGGTGCTTCCTCTCCGTCGCACGAGCTTGCCCTCGCGCCTATTCGATTCTAAGCTATCAGCCTCATGTCGTCCCCCGTCCCCTACTGCCACAATCCCTACCACTACCAGCGCCGCCACTCCCGCGAGGTTCGCGTCGGCAAGGTCGGCGTGGGCGGGAGTAATCCCGTCCGCGTCCAGTCCATGCTCACCTGCGACACCATGGACACC
>Ga0206955_1188_pt1 | contig 10147 bp, 8 predicted proteins | sample Alteio_BWOrgHeat_34_FD_153247 | JGI IMG/M metagenome (GOLD analysis project Ga0206955, IMG submission 153247) | Enriched cells from forest soil in Barre Woods Harvard Forest LTER site, Petersham, Massachusetts, United States -... | ecosystem: Environmental > Terrestrial > Soil > Temperate forest > O...
CATCACCGAAGGCGACGCCAGGGACGACGGCGACCTTCTGCTTGTCGAGGAGGCGCTCGGCGAACTGGGTTGAGTTCTGGCCGGTGGCGGAGATGTCGACCAAAACGTAGAACGCGCCCTGCGGCTTGACGTACTTGAGCTGCGGAATGCCGTCGAGCAGGCCGCAAATGAGGTCGCGGCGCTTGGCGTATTCGGCGACCATCGCCTTGACGCAATCCTGCGGGCCCTTGTACGCGGCGAGCGCGCCTTTTTGCGCGAACGAGGTCGCGTTGGAGGTCGAGTGGCTCTGGAGAGAGTCGATGGCCTTGGCCACGCCTTCGGGCGCGGCAACGTAACCGAGACGCCATCCGGTCATCGCGTAGGGCTTGCTGAAGCCGTTGACGGTGAGGGTCAGATTGTAGACGTCCTTGCTGAGGGTCGCGATGCTGACGTGCTTCGCTCCATCATAGATGAGCTTCTCGTAGATTTCGTCGGAGAGGATGAGGATGTCTTCATCGAGCGCGACGTCGGCGAGGCCGGCGAGTTCGTTCTCGGTGTAGACAGAGCCGGTCGGGTTGCCGGGGGTGTTGATGATGATCATCTTCGTCTTCGGCGTCATCGCGTCGCGGAACTGGTCCGGCGTGATCTTGTAGTTGTTGGCCGCACTGGTGGGGACGATGACCGGCACCGCGCCGATGAGCTTGACCATCTCGGGGTAGCTGAGCCAGTAAGGGGCGGGGATGATGACTTCATCGCCTTCGTCGAGGGTGGCGAGCATGGCGTTGAAGCAGGAATGCTTGGCGCCGCAATTGACGATGATCTGTGAGGGCTTGTAATCGAGGTCGTTGTCGGCCTTGAGCTTCTCGCTGATGGCGGCGCGCAACTCGGGGATGCCGGAGGAGGGCGTGTACTTGGTGAAACCGGCGTCGAGCGAACCCATCGCGGCGGCCTTGATGTGCTCGGGCGTGTCGAAATCGGGCTCACCGGCGCCGAAGCCGATGACGTCCTGGCCCTCGGCCTTCATGGCTTTCGCCTTGCTGTCGATGGAAAGGGTGAGGGACGGTGTGAGTTCTTGAACGCGAGTTGATGGTTCCATAAATGGTATTTTAGATAATGGGTGAATGTTAATCAAAGCATAGCGGCCAGCGACATGCGAGCCTGCATTGCACTAATCTTGATAAAAACTTTCGATGAGGGACCTGAAGTTGTTTTCGCGGATCTTGACGATGCCCATTTCGCGGCGGGCGTTGTCGGCGGAATCGGAGGCGTGGGCGGCGTTGACCATGATGGTCGAGCCGAATTCGCGACGGATGGAGCCGGGAGGGGCCTTGGCGGGATCGGTCGGCCCGAGAACCTCGCGGATTTTCTTTACGGCATCGATGCCTTCGTAGACGAGGATGATGCACTTTTCCGTGCCGGGCTCGTTGCGGGCCTCGCCCTTGGTCTCGGCGGGGGGGTGGCCGGTCATGAACTTGACGATGTTGTTGAACTGGGCGGCACCAGCGACCGGCCCGAGGATGTTACCGAGTTGGACCTGCATCTCCGGGGTGATGGGGACATTGAGCGCGGAACTAAGGATATCCTTGGCGCGTTCGCCGAAGGGCTCGGCCAGCTTTTCCTTGAGGATATCGCGGACGGGGCCGTAGAAATCCTCGGCCTGCGCGACGGTCATGCGGTGCACCTTGATGCCGGTGATGGCGAGGCCGGTGCGGGAAAAGATATCGAGGATGTTGCCGGGGCGACCGCTGGGGAACTTGAAATTGTCGGGTTTGATGATGACCAGAGTGCGCTCGTGGCGGGGATCGGTCACGGTGGGCAGCGCTTTTTCGAGGAGGCCGCCATCGGAATCGCTGTACTTGGCCCAGATCTTGAGCTTGATCTTGGCTTCCGCGACGTTGGGCGAGGCGAGGACGGCGGGCTCGAAATACTTAACGGTGCCGTCGCGGTTGTAGACGATGTCGCCGTAGGTATCGCGGATCGATTCGCCGCCGAGGAAGTTTTCTTTAAAGGTGCCGACGGTCTCGCGGATGCGGCGCACGGCGTTTTCGCCACGAAAAAGGAGCATCATGACGCGCTCGCGGACGCCGGTGACAGGGTCGGGCGCGAGGTTCTCTTTGACGTAATCGCGGATCAATTCCTGGATCTTGCGGTCCTGGGGATCGGCTTCGGTGACGATGTTCTTGGCGTACTCATCGACGAGCGCCTGGCTGGGGGCAAACATTTGCGCGCCAACTAAATCCAAAGATGTGCGCGTCAATAACCGGGCCAAAACACCGCCCGTGCGCGATTTGTAGATCGTGTAGGGGTTGATGATGACGTAACTGAGTTCTTCTGCCATAGGGGGTTTTGACCGTAGGGCTTGCGGCGGAAAGGGTCAAACGGAAAACTCGGCCTTCCCTCAGCCTGAATTACGTAGACTTTTTAACATGAAGACATGAAAGCATGAAATACAGGGGCGGCTTTAGAAACTTGGCTTTCTATCTTTTCTTGTTTTCAAGTCTTCATGTTTTCCTGTTAAGAATTTGTCCGCGTCTCTCCCTCCCACCATGCGGCATATTCGGGCGACATTTCCTCCGGCGCGACGGCGATGATTTCGGGGCATTGGTAGGAATGATGCAGGCGAATGACTTCGGCAAGCGCGTCGAATTGTTCCGCGGAGCTCTTGATGACGAGTTGGAGTTCCGCCGCCGTCTCGAGCTTGACCTGCCACCAATAGTGGGATTCGACGCCGGGGACGATGTTCACGCAGGCGGCGAGATGCTTGTCCAAAATGGCGTTCGCGAGGTTCCGGGCCTCCTCCAAGCTGGAGGCGGTGACGAAGACGAGGCGGGGGGTGAAGGGCATGGCTTATAATAAGGTGCGTCATTCCGAGGTTGTCGAGGGATCAGTTCAGCCCTGCACTGCGGCGAAAACCAATCGGCACCAAGGCACGCATTGGCAACCCACGGGCGGCAGGAGCGGGGGGTTGTCCACGGGGAAGATTTTATCGGCCAGGACTGAACAGGCCGGGCAATCCTTGGGGCCCGAGCCCTGGACGCGGACTTGTTTGACGCCGTCCTTGATGAACTGGTCGAGGTGGTCGGGATCGACATCAAGCATGAGGCCGGGGAGGAATTTCCAGGACTTTTTGGACTCGGACCAGAACATGGCGTTGTGGTCCATCTTGCGAGCAATGACCATGTCGTAGATTTCGTCGATGGTGAAGGGCCCTTCCGTCTTGCCGACGCGGGAGATGTAACGTCTGGAGTCCGGAGCGGCCATGGGCTTATTGTAGCGGCAGTCGGAGGCCATCGCACTTCAAAATTCCGTCATCCTGAGCTTGTCGAAGGACCAGACACGGGTGGGAAGAACTGCCCATTGAACAGCACTCGGAGAAAGGTCGCTTGAGATGTTTCCGGTCTTTCGCGAGGACGATGCGTGTCTGGTCCTTCGACAAGCTCAGGATGACGGAACTGAAGACTGCACCGTCGCGAGGGCCCGCGACGGCTACCTCAGATGGCGAGTTCGGCGGTGGCCGTTGCGGTCTGTGCGATTTCGGTGCGCTCGATCCAGCCGCCGCCGAGGACGCGGTCGCCGACGTAGCAGACGGCGGCTTGGCCGGGGCTGACGCTGCGTTGCGGGTCGGGGAATTCGAGGCGGGCGCGGTTGTTGGGGAGCGGGTGGACGATGGCGCGGACTTCGGGGTTGTTATAGCGGATCTTGACGGTGATCTCGGTCGATTCGGTGAGGCCCCCCTCACCCCAGTTGGTCTGCGCGAGATAGCAATCGGGGCGCAGAAGATCGTCGTAATCGCCGACGATGACGCGCTGCGTGGCGGCGTCGATGTCGATGACGTAGACGGGACGACCGTGCCCGCCGCCGAGGCCTTTGCGCTGGCCCACGGTGTAGAGTTCGATGCCTTCGTGCTCGCCCATTTTGGTGCCGTCTTTGAAATAAATGCCGCCGGGATGGAAGTCCGATTTCTCCAGATGGGATTTGAGAAACGCGGTGTAGTCGTTGCCGGGGACGAAGCAGATTTCCTGGCTGTCTTCCTTGTCGTAGGTCTTGAGGCCCATCTTTTTCGCGAGGGCGCGGACTTCGGGTTTCGTGAGGCCACCGAGCGGGAGGATCGATGAGGCAAGTTGTTCCTGGCGGAGGCTGAAGAGGAAGTAGGATTGGTCCTTCTTGCTGTCGACGGCCTTGAGGAGAGTGGACTGGCCATTGGCGCTGTGCTCGATCCGGGCATAGTGACCGGTGGCGATATGGGTGGCGCCGAGTGCGCGGGCCTTGGTGAGGAGGTTGCCGAACTTGAGCTTTTCGTTGCACATGACGCAGGGATTCGGGGTGCGCCCGGCGCGGTACTCGCTGGTGAAATAATCGATGACCATTTTCTCGAACTCGTTGGCTTCATCGACGACGTAGTGCGGGATGCCAAGCGCGTGGGCGACGCCGCGGGCATCGGCGACGGCTTGTGGACCGCAACATTTGTCCTCGGCGCGGGAGACGCAATCCTGCGGCCAGACCTTCATGGTCACGCCGATGACGTCATGGCCCTGTTCTTTAAGGAGGAGCGCGGCCACGGAGGAATCGACGCCGCCGCTCATGCCGAGCAGGACGCGGGTGGGGGTGGTTGCGGTCATGGGAAGGGAGAGTATGCCCTAAGATGGGCGAAGAGTAAACACGGGTATAAAAAACGCCGTCATCCTGAGCGAAGGCGAGCCAAGGGATGTGTTTTACCGGAGGACTTACCCGAGCCGCAGTCGAAGGACCTATGTGGAGGAAGCTTTAGATGGGAATGGCGGCAAGAGATACTGGCGAGGAAGGCACGTCCCTCGCCTGTTTGGAGAGCGGCGGATCGGCCATTCCATAAGAAGGTCACCGGCGCAGTAAAACCTCTTCTTGATTTGGAGGTAGGTCCTTCGACTGCGGCTCGAGTAGTTCTCTTGAGGAAAGAAATCCTTGGCTCGCCTTCGCTCAGGATGACGGCGTTTTTATGCGAGGCCTATTTGACCAAGGAGACGGTCTGCCCTGCGGACACGTCGAGGAGTTCGCCATCGACATTGAGGGTCACCGCCAGCGCGCTCGGATTGAAGGCGGTGGCGCGGTTGGCGGCGATGATCATGCGTTTGCGGGCTTCCTCGTAATCGAAGAGCTCGATGTTGGTGCAGTACCAGACGTCGGGCTTGCCGGAGAGCGGCTTGTAAATTCGCTCGAGCGACGCCCAGTCCTTGCGGTCATGAAATTCGAAGGAGTGGCCCCAGACATAGAACACGCCTGAATAGCGGTCGTTGGCGTGAAGCTTGGCGAATTGCTCGGGGATCGAGGGATTTTCGGCGTACTGGTGGCCGGTCGTGGCCCACAACAGGGGATCGGCGGGAGGAAAACAGGGCGAGGCGTTGTTGCAGGTACGGCTATAGACGATGCCGAGGCCACGAAGGATTTCCACGACCTGCGCGTTGTAAGAGCCGTAAGGGTAGGCCATGCCGCGCACCGGATAGCCGACGATATCTTCCAGGGCCTTGCGGTCCTCGAGGACTTCGAGGGCGATCTGGGAAGCATCGAGTTTGTGCAAATGCGGATGCGTGACGGTGTGGATGGCGACTTCGTGGCCGCGATAAAGCTCGGCGACTTCCGACCGGTCCAGCTTCTCGCGCGAACCGTCGGGGGGGCGGATGCCGGAAGTTCCCAACGCGCCGGAGTTGAGATTGAAGGTGCCCTTGAGGCCCCACTCGTTGAACGCGGCGACGATGCGCCGGTCGCATTCGTCTCCGTCGTCGAAGCTGGTGGTGACCGCGATTCGTTTGCCCTTGGGGAAGGCGGTGATTTCGATGCGCGCGGGAATCTTGGTCATAAGAATTTTGTTATAGCGAGAGGAAGGGGGAGGGAAATGTCCTTTTTATGGCGGCGGGAAGCATGACCAAATTACCAAATTTTCCAGATTTCCAAATTAGGGGGAATTTTGACGGGATTAACGGAAGACAGACAGAATTTACGGGATTTTTTTGGGAAAGGCCGAGTCATGCTTTCTTCCGTTCGCGCAGTTTCATGAATTTAGGATGACTGGGACAGAGCGTTTTGATTTCGCAGTTGGGGCAATCGGGGGTGATGGCTTTGCAGCGGCGGCGTCCGTGGAAGATGAGCCAGTGGGAGAAGAGGGTCCAGTGCTGTTGGGGAATCAGCTTCATCAGGACGGGCTCGATTTTTTTCGGGTCGATCTGGCGGGTGAGGCCGAGGCGGGCGGAGAGGCGCGCGACGTGGGTATCGACGACGACGCCGACGTTTTGGCCGAAGGCGTTGCCCAGGACGACGTTGGCGGTTTTGCGACCGACACCGGGAAGTTTGACGAGGGCGTCCATGGTCTTGGGGACTTCGCCGCCATGTTCATCGACGAGCAACCGGCAGGCGGCGCGGATGTTTTTCGCCTTGGCGCGATAGAGACCGATGGAGCGTAGATCGTGCTCGAGTTGCGCCGGGTCGGCCTCGGCGTAAGCGCGCGCGGTGCGATACTTTTTAAAGAGCGCGGGGGTGACCTTGTTGACCTGCACGTCGGTGCATTGCGCGGAGAGGATGGTGGCGACGAGGAGTTCGAGCGGGTTGGAGAAGGTCAGTTCGCAATGGGCGTCGGGGTAGACGCGCGGGAGGGCGTCGCAGAGAGCGAGGGCGCGGGCGGCGGGGGTTGTTGTTTTAAATTCAGTCATCCTGAGCTTGTCGAAGGACCAGACACGTATCGTATAGAAGGAAGACTGGAAACACAGCAAGCGATGTTTCCCTGAATGCGGTTCAATCTGCAGTCCTCGCCATACGTGTCTGGTCCTTCGACAAGCTCAGGATGACGGATTGTTTGGGCGAAAATCAAGGGAGTGTTGCGATGATTCTCACTGCCCCAGCTTGTCACTCGCGGCTTTCGCCTTGGCGGCCCAATCGGGGGCGGTCGTGGCGTAGGTTGCGAGGATCTTGGCGTACTGCGCCTTGGCGTTGGCTTTGTCGCCCGCCTTTTCGAAAGCCTGGCCGGCGTCGTAAAGACCTTCGGCGCTTAACTCCGGCACGGCGGTGCTGTAGAGCAGATCGATCTGCTGATAATAGTGGACCGCAAATTCGATGGTCTTAGGATCCGCCGGTTTGACGCCGTAACCGGCCTTGTCCAGCAGGTGGCCGTAACCGAGCATGGCCTTGGCCTGGAGCTGAATTCCTGCGGGCGTCGATTGCATCAATTTGGCGTAGGTCTGCTTGGCGAGCCCGTTGGGATCGCCCGCGAGTTCCGCCGCGAGGGCGAGACCGTAGTCGGCTTCCTGGATGTGCGGATGCCATGCGGCCCCGCCGGGAAGCGCCTTCATCTTGGTGAAATTTTCAGCGGCCTTGGCCACGTCATTTTGCGCGAGATAGGTCGCACCGAGGCCATAATAGGCGTCGGCCAGAACGGGGGCGTTGTCCGGCGTCGTATGACTCAGCAGGTTGGAGAAGACGGTGATCGCCGTCGGATAATCCTGCGCGGCGAGAAGCAGTTCGCCAAATTCGTTCGCCTCCTGCCGGGTCAGGACCAGGCTGGGGCTGGCAGCGATCGCTTTCTTGAAGCGGTCCAACGCCGCCGGGTATTGCTTCTCGCCCTTCTTATAAGTGAAGACCAGTCCCGCCTTGGCCAGTTCCATGCGCGTGGGCATGTCCCCGGCAGTGAGGCCCGCCGTGAGCTTTCCGAAAGCCGCTTCCATGTCCTCGTCCGTCAACAGGCCGTCGGAACGACGCACCTTCAGGACATCAGCCAGACCTTGGAACGCGTTGCCGACCGCATCCAGCTGGTCGGGATATTTGGTGAGCACCGTCAGGTAGGATTTATCGGCGGAATCGAGCCAGGCCTTCGGCTCCTCGCGCGCGGGGGCGGGGAGCGATTGAAGGGCACCCTTGGCCTTGACCGCCGCAAGCCAGACCGCGCCGATCTTGTTGTTGGCCTCCGCCGCGACATCCGGCTTGGGCGCGTCGACCAGGGGTTGATAGGCGGCGACCGCCAGATCAAATTTTTTCTCCTTCACGTACTCGTCACCGACCATGTCCGCCGCGTCACCGAGGAAGGAATAGGAGGTGGGATAGGCCGTGGCCAAATCCTTGGCCGCCTGGACCATGGCCGGCACGTTACCGGTGCGCTGATAAACCGTGACAACATAAAAGAGCGCGAAGGGCGACGCTTCGTCCTTCGGGAATCGTTTGGCGACATCCTGCAGGACCGCAATCGCCCCCGGATCGTTTTTCCGGTCCATGGCCAGTCCTTCAAAGACGAGGACGCCGGGGAGCGCCTTGTTGGTTTCCGGATATTTGGCCGCGAAGGCCTTGGCTTCCGCGATGACGTCGTCGTATCGCCCCAACGCCTGGAGCGTGTTGATGTAGCCCGAGGCGCCGAAGGCCTGCAACTCGCCGGCATCGGGATTATCTTTCACTTTCTTGTAAATATCCAAGGCGCCGGTGAGATTGCCCTGAGAGGTCATGATGCCCGCCGAGGTCAACTGATTGGGAATCGCCATCGCGCCGGAACCCTTGGCCGCCTCTGTCAACTCCGCCGTGGCCTTGTCCGGCTGGCCGAGAGTCTTAAAGGCGCTCGCCTTCAGGGAATGGACATCGGAAACAAACCGGCCCTTGGGATAATCGCTGAGACTGCGGTCGGCTTCCTTCAACGCGCCGGCGTAGTCCTTTTTGTCCATGAGCTTCCCGGCGATCTGGAAGCCGATGCTGTCGGCCTGCGGATCGGCGGGATGCTTGGCGAGATAAGCGGTGAGTGTGAAATCGGCCTTGTCGGTCTGGCCACCGAGGACGTACGAAGTGAGAAGTTGGAAATCGACCTCCTGCTGTTGCTCCGGCGTGAGGGTCGCGTGGGACAACCGGCGCAGGACGACGCGGGCCTCGTCAGCCATCGGCGGCTTCATGGCGTTGTAACATTCCGCAATGCGGATGAGCGCCTGGATGATCGGGTCGGGGCCGCTCTTCAATTGGTCAAGCCGGGCCGACTCGCGATCGATGAGGCGGACGTTTTCATTCGCCAGGGAAGCGCCGCCCTGTTGCTGCAACGCCGCAGCGGACGCTTTTTTCAACTGGTCCAGCCGGGTCTGCTGCAAATCCACCATGTCGGCCTTGCGCCGCACCAAACGAAAAGCATCGAGCGCTTTTTGGTAACCGGCGCCCGAGGGATCGAGTTGGGCAATGAGATAATAGACCTCGGCCTCGCTCATGTTGGCATCGTTCGCCTGCACCAATGCGTTGGGGTCCTTGCTGACCTGGTCGAAGCGGTCGAGCGATTTTTGCGCGGCGGCCTTGATCGCGTCCGAGGGCTGCTTGGCGGTCACCGCCTGGTTCGTCTCCACTGCGTAAAGACTACCGAGGAGCAAAAGATAATCGGGACGCTTCAGGCTTTTCGGATAGGCATCGAGCAGCTTGAGCAGGTCTTTTTCCGCGTTGGGAAAATCCTCCATCTGATAATAAGCAAGTGCCTGGTAATAGGTCGTGTCCTCCAGGAACGCCTGGTTGTCCGGCGTGGGATTCTTGCCGATGTAATCGATCAGGGTGCCGAGCGTGCCCGCCGACTGGCCGAACGACACTTTGGCGGCCGCCTTGTCGGTGGCTTTTTGCGCCTGCGAAAATTGGGCCAGCCCGGTAAAATAAAGGCCGGTGGCGCGATACTCGGGCTTGGCCCTCGCATCCGATTCCGGAATCAGTACTTTCACGGCGCTGGGAAAATCACCGAGGTGCAGATAGGCGAATCCATCCTCGATCCGGATCTCATCGAGGGTGGGCGTGCTCGGATAATTGGCGATGATCTGGTCGAAGGCCTTGACGGCATCGGCGTATTTCTCCGCCGCCAAATCGTCGTGGCCCTGCTTGTAGAGATCACCGGCGGCATCGCCCCTAACCCACGTCATCGAACAAACCACGACAGCCAAACCCGTTAAAAACCATTTCACAATTTTTACTTTGTTGGCTTATGGCGCAGTTTTAAAGGAAATTAATGATATTTCCGCAACTTTTATGGACTTGACCGGTTTTATCGCCGCATCAACCAGGCGAGAAGACTCAGGACGATGCTGATGAGAATGCAAGTCGTCACCGGGAAATAGGCGCGGAAATCGCCGTTCTACTATTTCTGCCGCGAGTTATACCTGACCGTTCTGCGGCCCTTTTCGCGCTTTGATTACGTGGAGTTGGCTCCCGT
>Ga0206955_1329_pt1 | contig 10132 bp, 8 predicted proteins | sample Alteio_BWOrgHeat_34_FD_153247 | JGI IMG/M metagenome (GOLD analysis project Ga0206955, IMG submission 153247) | Enriched cells from forest soil in Barre Woods Harvard Forest LTER site, Petersham, Massachusetts, United States -... | ecosystem: Environmental > Terrestrial > Soil > Temperate forest > O...
TACGATTCAAACGCGCATGAATTTAAATTGGATTCAGGATATACGTACCAGGAATTTTCACAGGAAAGTGTTTTTATAAAAAATGTCTGGACTTGCAAATAATAAATTTATACACAAAATTCTATTATGTAAATTCATATTCAGTATTCCTTAAACAGCACCTTGTCTCAGCACTTCAATTATCTCAATAATATTCGCATAACTGTTTTTCAATTTTTCTGAAATATCATTTTCATTCACCCATTCAATTATCTCAATATCTTCTTCCGTTTGCGGAATTAATGGCTGGTCGCTGCTTGCGTGCATTTTAAACCAATGTGTTTCTTTTACAATATCCTGGTTGGAATATTCATCAAAATATTCATGAAACGTTGAGCCTAAAAAATTTTCAAGTTTTACTTCCTGCAAGCCTGTTTCTTCTTTTACTTCACGCAGGGCGCAATCTTTAATTTTTTCATTGTCATCTAACTTTCCTTTTGGCAAATCCCATTTATCACGGCGGAAGATCATTAATAATTCTTTATTATCATTCAATACCAATCCGCCTGCAGCAATTATTTTTCGCATAAAAAACTTTTAGAACGCAATCTACAATCCGCAATCTCAATAATATCTTCGCAGCATGAAAAATGAAAAGATAATTGCTGAAAAATTATTGCAGGCGGGGGCAGTCAAATTAAATCCTGAACAGCCTTTTACATGGGCAAGCGGATGGAAAAGCCCGATATATTGTGATAACCGCAAACTGCTTTCTTTTCCTTATCTGCGCGATTTTATAAAAAGTGAAATGAGCAATATAATTTTTGAACATTTTGCCGATGCAGAATTATTGGCCGGCGTTGCTACAGCTGGTATTGCATGGGGCGCAATGGCGGCAGACCAGTTAAAGCTTCCGTTTGTGTATGTTCGTCCCAAGCCAAAAGAACATGGCTTAGGCAACCAGGTTGAAGGTTTTTATGAGGCAGCGCAAAAAGCTGTGGTGGTTGAAGACCTTGTATCAACAGGCAAAAGCAGCCTGCAGGTTGTTGAAGTTTTGCGTAATGCCGGTGTTGAGATTATTGGCATGATTTCCATTTTTAATTACAGCTTTGAAGAGGCAGAACAGGCTTTTAAAAAAGCAGATGTAGAACTTGTTTCATTAACTAATTATACTGCACTAATAGAATTGGCGATAGAAAAGAATATAGTTTCTGCTGAAACGGAACAGCTACTACTTAATTGGCGCACACATCCCGATAAATGGCAGTCCGTTATAAAAACCTAAGGCACCCGTGATTGCGTAAAACACTTCAATTGTAAATGCTACTCTTGCAATTGAAGTGCTGCGCAATCTTAATTTCATTTTAAAAGGTTATTAAACTTAAATCCTTCGTTCTTATCTCAATCATCAACAATAAATTTTAATTACTTTAGTTTTATTTACATGAAGTATAGCTTAATCATTATTTTATTATTTCTTGCTGTAAACGTGCATGCACAGGTTATGCAAACAAAAGCGCAATGGGCTACGATAAAAGTTCCGCAATTAAAATGCTGGGAATGTGAGCAAAAATTAAATCAGTATTTAGTGCGTGAAAAAGGACCCAATACCGATGCAGGTATTCTGCAATGGAAAATGGATTTACGGAATGGCATTTTAAAAATACAGTTTTTACCAGACCGCATAACGGCTGATTATATTCGTGTGGCAATTGCCAATGCTGGTTTTGATGCGGATACTGTTTTGGCAGAACCCGATTCTTATAAAACGTTGCCTCCCCCATGCAAAAAAGCGGCTGATGGCAAAGGTTATGGAACTTTTAAATATTGTGAGCTTGATCCGGCAGACAGGCCAAAGAATTAGTTGTAGATCATGGGTCATGGTTAATAGTTCATAATTAATTTGTAATAATAGTTGGCTCTACTATTTGCTATGATCCATGAACTATCAGCGAGCTCACATTCTCTCCGGAACTTTTATGCCTAATAATTGCATTGCTGTTTGAATAATGTTTGCAGTTTGTTGTGAGATCATATAACGCAGATATTTTTTTTCTTCACTTTCTGCACCCGCAATTGAATGTTCTGTATAAAATGAGCTGAATGTTTTTGCAAGATTGAAAACATACAGTGCAATTTTTGACGGATCAAAATATACTGCAGCTTCCTCAACAATTGTCGGAAACTGTTCAAGTTGAACGATAAGATTTTTTTCAAGCGGAAATAAAAGTTCATAGTTCATAGCTGATAGTTCATAGTTTGCATCTGCATTTTCCATGAACCATGAACCATGAGCTATAACCATCTTTCTCAGCACACTTTTAATTCTTGCATAAGTATATTGAACAAAGGGGCCAGTGAATCCATGAAAGTCTATACTTTCTTCAGGATTAAAAACCATTCTTTTTTTAGGATCAACACGTAGTAAAAAAAACTTTAAAGCACCTAAGCCAATCGTTTCATATAAATCAATTAATTCTTCATCGTTAAAATCTTTCACCTTGCCAAGCTCTTCTGTTTTTTGCTTCGCTATGTTTATCATTTCAGCAACAATATCATCTGCATCCACAACGGTTCCTTCGCGGCTTTTCATTTTTCCTGAAGGCAATTCAACCATGCCATAGTTTAAATGATACATACCTTTCGCCGAAGGCAAGCCCATTTTTTGGCATATCAGTTTCAACACTTTAAAATGATAATTCTGCTCATCCCCTACTACATAAATATTTTCATCAATTTTATATTCTTCATATTTATCAACAGCGAGGCCGATATCCTGCGTTATATACACTGCAGTTCCATCTTTGCGCCGAACAATTTTTTTATCCAATCCATCAGCAGTCAGATCAATCCAAATGCTGCCATCATCTTCTTTATAAAAAATGCCCTTTTCTAAACCTGCTTCCACTAAATTTTTACCAAGAATATAGGTTTGGCTTTCATAATAAATCTTATCAAAATCAGCCCCGATCTTTTTATATGTTTCCGCAAAACCTTCATATACCCAACTGTTCATCATGCTCCAAAGGTCAATCACATCAGGCTTTCCGGCCTCCCAATCTACCAGCATTTGCTGAGCTGCTTTCATTATCGGCGCTTCTTTTTCGGCCACTTCTTTTTCAACTCCTTTACCAATCAGGGTTTCAATTTCTTTTTTATATTCATCGTTAAACTTCACATAATAATCGCCCACAAAATGATCGCCCTTTGTATGAGTGGATTGCGGCGTTGCATTATTTGCAAACCGTTGCCAGGCTATCATACTTTTACAAATATGAATGCCGCGGTCATTTACTATGCAACTTTTAATAACGTTGTTACCTGTTGCTTTTGATAATTCTGCCGTGCTCCATCCCAAAAAAATATTTCTTAAATGACCAAGGTGCAAAGGTTTATTTGTGTTGGGTGAAGAATATTCAACCATTATCTTTTTGTGGCTGATGTTTTGTTTTCCAAAATTTGTGTTGTTATAATTTTTTGAAAGAAAATTAACCCAACAGGTATCTGCAATCACAAGATTTAAAAATCCTTTTATAATATTGAATGAATAAAAAAGATCGCTATGATTTTTAAGCAGGTAATTTCCAAGCTCGTTGCCTAAAACATCAGGAGATTTTTTAAGCGGTTTCAGCAATGCAAACAATACGATTGTATAATCGCCTTCAAATTCAGGTTTGGTAAGGCTAACAGTTATACCCGTTTCATCAATTGATGTTTCATATAATACTTCAACTGCTTTTTTTGTTGTTAATTTAATATCGTTTACAAGGCTCATAACAAACTATAGCGCAAAAATAATGTAATGACGGGCTATAAATTCTTCTTAAATCTGCATTTTGAAATTTAGCATTTGCAATAAAAATTATCTTCGCAGCGGCCATGCAAAAACTGCACGCATTTATACGTAAAATTGTTTTAGCTGTTGTGGATGCGTTCTATCCTTTGTTTAAAAAATTTATGCCGCTGCAAACTTTTCGTTATGCGGCCTGCGGCGGCGCTAACATGCTTTTTGATATTTTTATCTTCACTGTTTCATACAATTATTTTCTGCACAAACAAATTGTTTACATTGGTTCATTTGCAATAAGCCCATACATATTTGCTTTTCTTATTGCTTTTTGTGTTTCATTCCCCATTGGCTTTTATTTAAGCCGTTACGTAGTGTGGCAGCAAACCCAAACAAAAAAGCGCATACAGGTATTCCGGTATTTTTTAATTGTTGTTGCATGCATTGCACTTAACTATTTTTTCCTGAAATTATTTATTGAAGAATTTCACTGGTGGCCAACATTTTCAAAAATCATCACAAGCATTTTTGTGGTATTGTTCAGTTATATTACACAAAGAAATTTTTCTTTTAGAGCCGTTTCATCAAATGAAGACAACGCAACAGGCAACGAATAATTTCAATAATTTAATATCAAACGATTACATTTATAAGTTGAATTTTATTAAAATCATTACTTAAAAAAATTGTTATGAGATCATTTACATTTATTGCTGGTATGGCGATAATTATTGCATCCTGCAATCAAAAGCCTTCTTCAACAGACAATTCACACAAACCTGTGCCCGACGTACAATCAGAAAATTTAAAAGGCAGTGTTCAACAAGTGGAAACAAATACCTACCTGGTTGACAGCGCCACCGGCCAAAAAGGTAAACTGGAAAGCACAAACATTGAAAAATATGACGACAATGGTTATCAAACTTATTACAGCACTTATACTTCAAAAGACAGTGTAACATATGTAACCACCAGTGAACACAATGCGAATGGTTATTTTACCGGCCAAACCACAACTAAAAATGGCAAGCCTCTGTCTTCCCTCAAGGTAGATGTTGACAGCACAGGAAAATATATGCTGGCAACTTCATACGATTCAACAGGAAAAGAAGATGCATTTTATGACGAAATTAATTCCAATGAATATGGCGAAATATTATCTGCGAAAGGTCATCATCCTGACAGTACGTTAAAGATGACATTCAGCAATAATTTTGACAGTGTTTATTACGTGGGCGGAGAAAGCAAAGACAGTGTGGGCAAGGTTACTTATTCATCAACTGTAAAGCTTGATGATAAAAAGAACCCGATACAAACAGATGAAACCAATGTAACTAAAGATTCTACCACAAATACAACAACAACGTTTGCTTACGATAAATGGGATGATAAAGGCAACTGGACACAACAAACCACCAGTGAAAAAGGAAAGCCTAAAAAAATCATTGAACGTACTATAACATATAAACCGTAATATTTTTTAAGTGATTTTAAAACCTGTCAAAGCTTTTTTTGACAGGTTTTTGGTTTTAAGTAAAGATGGTTTGCGACTCTATTTATTGTTCAACCAAACTGATCGTCATTCCCGCGAAGGCTGGAATTGATCTTACATAAGAGTAAGGTTTAAATTAATTAAAGCAACATCAATTTCAAATTATCAAATGCCCAATCAAGTTAGGCATGACGGGCAACAGCGTGTGTTTTGCACTTACCTCAAAAAACGTTTAAGAAACAATCAACCTTCTAAACGTCATTCCCGCGAAGGGCGGGAAATGCATTCTTAACCAATCATACAACATTATTATGAGATGTTCAATCAACTAAAAAGAGCCCTGTATTTTCTTTCATTCATTTATATTTGAGCGCATAAATAATTTGCCATGAAAAAAATCTGCCTGTTTCTTTTTACTGTACTATTTATTTCAACAATTTCCATCGCACAACAAACTTATCAGCAAGATGCTAAAATGAACAAGTTCATTAAAGACCTGATGAGTAAAATGACGTTGGATGAAAAGATCGGACAGTTAAATTTAGTTACACCCGGCGGTGCTGTTACCGGTTCTGTTTTAAGTAAAGATGTTGATGCTAAAATTCGTAATGGACAAGTAGGCGGAATTTTCGGAATAAATGGACCCGATCAAATTCGCCAGGCACAAGACATTGCTGTAAACAGTTCACGTTTACATATTCCCTTATTTTTTGGTTTGGATGTGATTCATGGTCACAGGACCATCTTCCCCATTCCGCTTGGTTTATCCTGCTCATGGGATATTCCGATGATTCAGCAAAGTGCACACATCGCAGCAACAGAAGCTGCCGCAGATGGATTGAACTGGGTGTATTCTCCAATGGTTGATATTGCCCGCGACCCGCGCTGGGGCCGCATTTCAGAAGGTGCAGGTGAAGATCCTTATCTCGGTTCACAGGTTGCAGCGGCAATGGTTCGCGGTTACCAGGGCACCGATCTTACAGCAAATAATACAGTGATGGCTTGTGTTAAACATTATGCTTTATATGGCGCTGCAGAAGCCGGCCGTGATTACAATACGGTTGATATGAGCCGTATTAAAATGATGCAATATTATTTGCCCCCATACAAAGCTGCGGTTGATGCAGGTGTTGGGAGTATAATGAGTTCTTTTAATGAAGTGGATGGAATTCCTGCAACCGCCAATCATTTTTTACTGACTGAAATATTGCGCAATCAATGGGGCTTTAAAGGTTTTGTTGTGAGTGATTATACATCTGTAAGTGAAATGATGAATCATGGTATCGGTGATCTTCAAGGTGTTTCTGCACAAGCATTGAAAGCTGGATTGGATATGGATATGGTAAGCGAAGGTTTTCTTACTACATTAAAAAAATCTTTGCAAGAAGGAAAAGTTACACAAAAAGATATTGATGATGCATGCAGAAGAATCCTGGAAGCAAAATATAAAATGGGTTTGTTTGATGATGCATATCGCCATGATGATGCACAGCGTTCAGCTACATCTATTTTAACTGATAGCAATCGTTTGGCGGCAAGAAAATTTGCAGAACATTCTTTTGTGTTATTAAAGAACAATAACAATATTCTTCCATTAAAAAAATCAGGAACCATCGCACTGATCGGGCCGCTGGCAGATAATCAAAGAAACATGTTGGGGACATGGAATATTCGCGGTGAGTACAATGAAGATATAACGGTGATGCAGGGAATAAAAAATATTGCGGGTAATGACGTGAATGTGTTATATGCAAAAGGTGCAAACATTACTGATGATAGCATGATCGTAACTAACGTAAATAATTTTGCAAAAGAAATTGACGTTGATTCAAGAACACCTCAGCAAATGATTGATGAAGCTGTTGCAACTGCAAACAAAGCAGATGTTGTAGTGGCATGTTTGGGTGAAGCCGCAGATTTTACAGGTGAAGCCAGCAGCATGACCCACATTGGCTTCCAGGAAAGCCAGAAGAATTTATTAAAAGCTTTAGTAGCAACTGGTAAACCTGTTGTAGTTGTATTGTTCAATGGCAGGCCAATGACATTGGGTTGGGAAGATAAAAATGTAAACGCAATGTTGGATGTTTGGTTCCCGGGAACAGAAGCAGGTAATGCCATTGCAGATGTGATATTCGGCAATTATAATCCATCAGGAAAATTAAGTACAAGCTTTCCGCAGAATGTTGGGCAAATTCCTATTTACTATAATCATAAAAATACAGGCCGGCCTTTAAATCCAGGCGATGGTCATAAATTCAAATCAGATTATTTAGATGTAACGAATGAACCATTGTATCCTTTTGGTTATGGTTTGAGTTATACCAATTTTATGTACAGCGCTCCGATGTTAAGCAAAACAACCGTAAGCGGCACGGAAGGTTTAACTGCAACTGTTACTGTAACCAACAACGGCAATTATGATGGCGAAGAAGTAGTGCAATTGTATTTGCATGATAAAGTAGCAAGCATCACTCCTGCTGTAAAAGAATTAAAAGGTTTTCAAAAAATATTTTTAAAGAAGGGTGAAACAAAGCAGGTTGTATTCAATATTAATCATAGCGATTTAATGTTTTATGGTAAAGACATGCAGTTGGTTGCAGAGCCCGGCGAGTTTGAAGTAATGACAGGATCTAATTCAAGAGATGTGAAGAGTGCGACGTTTACGTTGAAGTAATTAAGCTGATTAATTTTTTACAAACTTAATTGTTGAAGTTTTATCATTTCCAATCACTTTAATAAAATAAAATCCTTTGCTTAAATCTTTAATGTCAAGAGAATAACTTGCAGAATTTACTATAAGTTTTTCTATCGTATTCCCTTTCTGATCAGTAATGATAAGAGTGTTTGACTGTGCAGCACCTAATCCTTTTATATTTAAAATATTTGATACGGGATTAGGAAATATCGTAATTATATTTCCTTTTTCAAAATCAACTGAAACAATTTTGGAATAGGTAGTTTGTCCGTTGTTATCAATTTGTTTTAGCCTGTAATAATTAATATCTTCTGAGGGGTGCATATCTTCGAAGCTGTAAGATTGTTTTTGATAAGAACTTTCTTTTGCTGGTATTGTCGCTAAAATATTCCAATAATTGTTATTGGCATCCACTTTTTGTAAAACAAAGTAATTGTTATTGCCCTCATTTGTTGTTTGCCAATTTAAAATAACAGAGTTGAAATTTTTGTGTGCAGTAAAAGACAAAAGTGAAACCGATAAAACATTCTCATTTTTGTAACGTACAACAGCACAAGAAGTAAAAGTATCAACTATAAGATTACCTGCTGCAATAATGTTCTCATCTTGAAAACAAAGAGAGCGTGCAGTTGCATAATAGCCGTTAAATAATGTTATAGTAAAACCGTTTATTCCGAATGTTGAATCAATTTTGCCATCCGGTAGTAATCGTTCTAATACAAAACCGGTAGTGCCCTTAGTTGTTCCTGAAGCAATTATCTTATTGTCATTTTGTAGCAGAATAAAACCAATTTGAACATTGGAATCGCCAAGAACAGCTTTACCATCATTTCCAAATGTAGAGTCATATAGCCCATTGTCATTTAGCCTTACTAAAATTGATTGCGGCTGCAATGTTGAATGATAATAAACATGGCCGCCTATTAGAATTTTATTACCGGATTGAATTGCAATATTATTGAGAGTGTTTATTTCATCGTCATTAATTGTGTCTTTAGCAAAAGTTGATATAACTAATCCATTTGTTCCAAATGAAGAATCTATAATTCCATCTGCAGTGTATCTTACAACTGCAAATTGAAAATCTGTTCCATAATCACTTATACTACCTCCTGCAATAATGTTATTATTTGATTCAATTGCGAGGGAATGAGTGATTTGATAAAAATAATTTAACCCTGGTCCCAGTTTTCCATTAGTTCTTGTAAAGCCATTTACCCCAAATGAAGAGTCGATTTTACCTGATGAAGTCAAACGAAGTATAGCTAAGCCAGGTACGGTAACTAAAATTTTGTTATTAGTATCTATAACTAAAGAGCCTCCAGGGGGGTATGCCGAATCTATAAAAAAAGAAAATGAACCATTATCTGCGAAAGAGTAATCTATAGTTCCGTTTTTATTTAGACAAAGCAGTTTATAAAAGTATGAAATAGCTTGACCATACAAAAGCATTTTGCCACTAGAAGTCAATTTTAAATCAAAGCCGCTAATGCTATCAATTAAAAGTATTCCATTCTCACCAAAAGATGAATCGATAGCTCCATTCGCTTTATACCTTACGATTTTTGTATAAAATGAAGAGGGTACATCACTATTAGCAGACATAACAAGAATTTTTTTGTCTACCTGTGTTACAACCGCTCTTACTATGTTATTATAAGAAGGTTCTATTTGTGTAATTGCTTTACCGCTATCACCAAAACTTAAATCAATAGTTCCCTCTTGTGCAATTGTTTTAACGGCTATAAGAAAAGAAAAACTGGAAAGAATAATAAACAAAAATTTGTCTTGTAAAGATTTCTTCATAACAGGGTTTGTGCTAAAATACAAATCTTTACAAAGAGATTATATTTTGTTTAATGTTAATGCTGCGAAAGGCAAATGACGTGTCTACATAAAAAAGCATCATTACAAAATTTATAATTTATTATACTTAGAAAGTGTATGTCACATGCACTAAACCACTAACTTTTTGTACTGTTTGCCCTTCTGCATAATCTTGCGAAAAAGGTAACTGAACATTTGTACCAATAGTGATGTTGGTAAAGTTTAAATCAAGCCCCACAGAAGCCGAAGCAACATAACCACCGGTTTGCTGCACTTTGCTGGCAGCAAGATGATTGGGCATTGTATATTCATATAACAGCCCAACATTTGGCGCCATATAAATTTTTTTAAT
>Ga0206955_1331_pt1 | contig 10124 bp, 7 predicted proteins | sample Alteio_BWOrgHeat_34_FD_153247 | JGI IMG/M metagenome (GOLD analysis project Ga0206955, IMG submission 153247) | Enriched cells from forest soil in Barre Woods Harvard Forest LTER site, Petersham, Massachusetts, United States -... | ecosystem: Environmental > Terrestrial > Soil > Temperate forest > O...
CAAGTCACCAAAAGTATCCTTGCTGCCCAATTTCACAGGCTGCCCCTCACCAAAGGTGGGAACCGCCTGCTTCGCATCCGCGCTCGTATTCAGGAAGACATTGATGCGGCCGACGCGCGTTGCTCCGGACGTCTCCTCGCAGCCGGCAATGATATCGGGCTTGCCGTCGTTGTTCCAATCGACCACTTGAGGAGTGAGATGTTCCCGTCCCATGCCGGGTATGATTTTGGTCGTGTTCAGTTCGTTAAAAGTGGGGTTGTCCCGGTTGCCCGTATTTTTCAAAAGAAAAATACTGTTCGCCGAATAACTGCCATCTCCCATGATCAGGTCCAGGTTCCCGGTGTCCCACCAGTCGTAGAGAAAAGGAGAGAGGAAATTGCACCAAAGCAGACCGTCCTTGCGGGTCTTGACCAGAAAATCCTTCAGGCGGCTGGGAGTAACCTTGAAAACGGGCGCGGAAGTCGATCCCGTGTTATGCAGATAAATGAGCCGTCCATTGTAGTTGCCGACCACAATATCGAGCAACTTGGTACCGGCCAAGCTGACGAGTTGCACGCGCGGGACGCTGTTGTCCGCGCCTCCGGCCGTCCAGGCATAATCCGGATCCTCCTTGGTGGCCCCGATCCAGATCGGCATGATTTCGCCCTGGGTGAACTTTGGTGCCGCAGCCGTGCCGCTATTGGGATAAAACCAGAAAAAACCGCGTGGATCACCGACGACCAAATCTGGCAAACCGTCCCCGTTCAGGTCCCCGACCGCGACGCTGGGACCAAACTGCGTCGTCGATACGGTACCGGCGTTATTCACTGCCGGCTGTGCACCCGGCCTGACCGCCAGGACGCCGGTGGTGCTGGTGCCCGCCCAGGGATTATCGACCGGAGAGGAACTTTCAAAGGTGCTGTGTAAAAGATCAACGGCCGCCAGCGGCTTCACGGCCAAAATCAAACCGATCAGCAAAGCGGTCGGATATTTCCCGCGAAAAGGCCGGCAGAAAGTGCGCAATCCGGGGGAAGACAAAAGAAATTGAGGAACCACAGCTTAATCCTTCCAAATTGAAGACCATGATTCAATCAACATCCGCTTGCCAACGCAATTATTCCGATAGCCTCCTTTAGGGAACCCGGCCAGACGGTCGGCCCGCAGCGCTGGATCGATCCTAACCGGTGACCAGCTTGATTCGGATATCGCGGTAATCGTCGTCCTCGGCGGAGTCGTCCCAGGCAAAGACCACGGGACCGATCCTGCGTCCACGAGAGGCGACCCAGGGCAAATGGGGGTTGGGATTGCTGCGCTTGTGCCAGCCGACCATGGTGAGTTCGTATTGTGAGGCCTGAGGAGGGATGGCAAGGGCATTGGGACGCAGGATAAAGCTGCCCATTTGCTCCTCGATGCGCTCGCCGTTGCGATAAAGGACGACCGCCTGCTCCCATGCGCCATCGAAGTCCGCATAAAGATACACGTTCACCTCCGCTGGAATGCTCAGCGTGAGAGCCGAAGTGTCGAAAAGAACCGACTCATTTCCTTCCGGGTCAAAATGGATGGACATGGTGGTTTCAGAATCGCGATGCGGGGCCGAATGGCGAGCAAAAAAACCGGAACGTCCTAGAAATGGCCGCCGCGAGTGAGATCGCGGGTCAGCCGGGTCTGGCGAGCGAGGATCTCCCGATAAATGGCGACGCGCTCACGCTGAGGCTCGGCCCTTTCATCTTCGCGGGTCTCGGCGAGTTGAGCGGCCCAATCGGCCACGCTTTTTTCCGTCTCGACCACCGCGAGGGCCTGGATTGCCGCACCCAAGGCGGCACCCTCGGGACAGGCCATGGTGATCACGGGCGCACCGAAAATATCGGCGCACATCTGACGCCAAAGCTTGCTTCGGCTGCCTCCGCCGGTCAGGCGAATTTCCCTCGGCTTGACGCCCAATGCCCCGAGCCGCTCCAGGCCATAGGCCATTCCGAGAGTCACACCTTCCATCGTGGCACGCGCGAGATGTCCCGGTGTCCAATTGCGCGTGGTCAGGCCGTGCAGGACGCCACTGCCGCCGGGCAGGTTGGGCGTCCGCTCGCCTTGCAGATAGGGCAGAAAGAGGAGGCTGTCCGCGCCGGCGGGAATCGCCGCAGCCGCCGTCTCATAATCATCGTGCTGCCAGCCGAAAAGTTTGCGCACCTGCTCGGTGGCCACGGTGACGTTCATGGTGCAGAGGAGCGGCAGCCACGCGTCGGTGCTGTCGCAAAATGCCGCGATCTCTCCCTCGGGATCGATCACCGGTCGGTCCATGCAGGCGTAGAGCGTGCCCGATGTCCCAAGGCTGGCGGTGATGCAACCGGGCGTGACGTTGCTTGTGCCGATGGCGCCCATCATATTGTCGCCGCCGCCCGCGCTGACGAGGACGCCCTTGGGCAGTCCCCACGCTGCGGCGAGATCCGGCTTGAGTTCACCGAGAGGCTGACGCGATGATTTCAGTTCGGGCAGCATCTCGATCAGGTGGGGATCGATGAAATTGGCCACCGGTCTTGACCAGGTGCGGGTGCGAACATCAAGCAGCGCGGTGCCCGAGGCATCGCCGTATTCCATGCTCATCTTGCCGGTGAGAATGAAGTTGAGATAATCGTGAGGCAGGAGGACGTGCTGAAGTTTTCGAAAATTCTCCGGCTCCTTCCGCTTCAACCAAAGGATTTTCGGCGCGGTGTAGCCCGGCAGCATCGCATTGCCGACATGGTCGATGACTCCGGTCATGCCGCCGAAGTGCCGTGTAATCTCGTCGCATTCGTCCACCGTGCTGGTATCGCACCAGAGCTTGGCGGGACGGATCACCTGTCCCTTCGCATCGAGCGGGACAAAACCGTGTTGCTGGCCGGAAACACCGATGGCCTTCACTTCGTCGGCTCGCGACCCCAATTGCAACGTCACTTCGCGGATCGTCGCATCGAGCGCGTCGGCCCAGGTGGCTGGGTGCTGTTCCATCGCACCGGCTGGCAGCCCCGGCAGAACGTCGTAAGCGCGACTGGCCTGCGCGAGGACACGCCTGGTCACGGAATCGAACGCAATCGTCTTGGTGCTTTGCGTCCCGCAATCGATGCCGAGTGTGATGGCCATGGCCGGTTGGATTCGAAGCCGATTACTCCGAGGCTTGCAGTTCCTTGATTATCGGCACAGCCACCGCAGACGACTCGATGGACAGCGTCGAGGTAAGAATCTGGCCGCTCGGATCGAGGTGCGTTTTTTCCCGCACAAAGTAGTTTTGTCCGGCCACGGCGGTGACCGTCACTTTGCTTGATTCAAGGGTCACGGTGTGCGGCCCCGGCGTCAGGGTGGCGTAGAGATAGGAACTCGAGGAAACCAAGCCAAGCGCCTGGCCGTCGAGGAACACCCGGTGCGAATTATCAGCGCGTACCAGGCTGCCTTCCTCGAAGATATAAAGTCCCGCCATGCCCGCCGGCGGCTGAAAGGAGTTGGCGGAGAGTTGGGATTGATTGGTCTGGGGCGCAGTCGTTGCCGTGCTGGCGCAAGCTGCAACTACGAAGGGCGAAAGGACCAGGAAACAAAGGCGAAGAGTTTTCATCTTGGGATATTCAAAGACGAAGAGGAGTTCTCGTCGAGGATGGAATGAACTAAACGTGCTTGCGGGAGGCGGAGAGCAGGGACACCCCGTAAAAGATAAGGTCGATGCCGATAAAGGTCCCGATGACCCAGAAGGCCGAGCTGGGCCAGTGAACGAGGATAAGCGTTCCCAAAATAATGCCGATAATGCCGCTGAAAATAAGCGCGCCCCGATGAGGCAGGTTCTGATGGAAAATGGCGAAGATCATCTTGAAGATACCCCCGAGTAGAAAATAGGTGGCCACAATAAAGGTGATGACCACGATGCTCGCCGCCGAGTCAAAAATCAGGATGAGCCCGATGAACGTGGCCAATAATCCCGCAAACAAGTTCGCGAAAAATCCAGCCCAGCCCCGCTGCCAGAACGAATGGACGAGGCCCGCTATTCCCGACATGGTCAGCAGCACTCCAAAAAAGAGGGCGGAAAACAGGGCGACCTCCAACGGAGTCGCAATCGCGATCATGCCGACGAGGATATAGATTACTCCCAAAAATAGGGACCAGCGCGAGATGGTAGGAGAAGCGGCCATGATTGACCATTATAGAACCGTGCGCTGATTGGCCAGTTATTTTAATCTCAACAATTTTTCGACCATCTTCCGTCACACATCCGACACGCAAATGCAAAGGATGCGGAAGGAAATGGAGTCCTAAAGCATTGATGTAGCCGGACCGGAACACCGCCATCTTCTTGACGTCATTCCGCCGCGAAGAGTTCACACTAAACAACTCGCGCATTCATTACATTTCTATAATACAGAGCGCGTGAAAAAATCCGCCGCTCTTCTTAGTTTAGTCGCCATCTCTTTACTTTCCACTGCCAGCCCGGGTTGGGCATCAGGGGGGAATGGCTCCTTCACGATCTCTACCAGCTCATCCACAGCCCAAGCCCTGACCTCGGGGGGAACGGGGGTCGTTACCTCCACGGGCACCTTGAATGTGACTGCTTCTGGCGTAGTTGCCGTAGGCATGACTGGGACGGCAACGCTCACTAATAGCGGCACGATCGAACAAACAAACGGAGGACGCGCGGTTCGAAGCACCGGCACCGGCAACACGATAACGATTACCAATAATGCCACCGGATTAATCACGGCCACGGGGGGCGATGCTTTCCAAATGAACAAAACGGGCACGGTAACGATCAATAATTTTGGGACCATTTCCACAACCCACGCGGATGAGGGAGCAAACTCCACCGGCACGAGTAATCAAGGCCTCAATATGAACATATTGAATAGCGATGGCACCACCACGTCCTACGCCGGCACCGTTTTTAACTACGCTGGCGGAACGATTTCGACCTTTGAATCGGATGCGATTCGTCCGGGCGCGGGCAACACGATCTATAACTCCGGGACTATCAAGTCAGTGAACGCCTCGGACAATACAAGCAGCAGCGACGCCATTGACGCGCAGGTTAACAATACCGGAGTCACCATTATCAACGGTGCCAGCCAGACGGCGGGTTCAGGCGCCGCCAACCTGATCGAAGGCGCCCGGCACGGAATCACCGGAGGCCAGCAGATCGATACGGCGGACACTGCGGGCTCCAGCGGCGGCAATGCCAACGGCGTTTATAATCTGCCGTTCACCATGAGCATCACCAATAACGCCGGCAGCACGATCAAGGGAGACGACGGCTCCGGTGTGAATATCGATGGTGTGAATGGCACTGAAGTTGTCACGATCAATAACGCCGGAACAATTACCGGCAACGGCATGACCCGCGATGGCGACGGCGTCGATGTTGATGGTTTGGTGGTCCTCACGAACTCGGGATTGATCCAATCTTTAAATGCATCCAACCCAACTTACAACACCACGGTCAATGGCACTCTTGACCTCTCCCTGGAATCCAGCGAAGGCGTTACCGTCGGAGGTGGCACAATCACGAATTCCGGTACGATTGAAGGCTCGGTGACGACCGATGCCAGAGGGTACGTCTCGGCCCTCGGACGCGGCATCACCCTCGCGGGCATCGACCATACCGAGACCAACGGCGTGGATACCGACGTCCCCATTCAAAAGATTTATGCCAACACCACAGTTCTCAACAGCGGCTTGATCAAAGGTGACAGCGATTCCGGCATCGCGATTCTCGGCATCAGCGGCACGACCAATTTCAGCGTGACGATCACAAACACGCTCGGCGGCATCATCGAAGGCAACGGCTCCGTGGCCGTCATCGATGGCAGCGCGCTCGCCAACGGCGAGGGAACCGCCAGCTCGAATAACGAAACGATCATCAATTACGGCACGATCAAGCAGGACGGGGCCGGCAAGGCAATCAGCCTTGGCAGCGGCAACAACAGCGTGCAGCTCGTGGGCCCTTCCGCCTCGGTTATCGGCGACATGTCTGGCGCCACCCTGACCGGAACAAACACTGCGGCCCTCTCGTTTGATCCCACCACGGGCCACAGCTTGAGCTATGGCGGCGTGATCTCGAACTTCACCAGCGTCGAAATCAAGAGCGGCACGGTGACCTTCTCCGGGTTGAACACCTATAACGGCACGACGACGATCGACGCCGCGACCCTCGACTTGACCGGCTCCGGCACCATCGGAACGACCACGACGCTCACCATCGCCAGTGGAGGTATCTTTGATCTGGGCGGCGGAACGGTCACCGTCGGCACGCTGGTCAATTCCGGCTCGATCAATAACGGCACGGTGAACACCTCGGGTTCCGGCTCGGTCAGCGGCCTCTCCGGCAGCACCAGCTTCAACAAGAACAGCGCCGGAACCACCATGATCAACGGCACCAATACCTATACCGGCGGCACGACGGTCAGCCAAGGTAAGCTGGCGGTCGAAGGATCAGTCACGGGCAATGTGAATGTCCACTCCGGCGCGGAAGTGGGCGGCCACGGCTCCATCGGCGGGACCATCGGCGGCGCGGGCTCGGTTGGGCCTGGCGATAGCCCTGGTATCCTGACGGCCGCTTCGACCGATCCCAGCGGCGGACTGAGCTACAATTTCGAGTTCACCCAGGCGGGTGCCCCGACTTGGAGCAATGCCGCCGCCAGCGGCAATGACGTGCTGCACCTCGAGGCCGCGTTGCCCTTCACCGCGCCGTTGACATCCGCCAATACCGTTAATCTCTACTTCAGCGCTCTCTCGCTCACGTATGAGGGTGGCTTCTTCACTGACGGTACGACCGACGATCTCACCTCGAATATCGCCAACGCGGCTTACAACTATTATCTGCTCGATGACGCGAGCGGCACGGTCACCTACAACGGACATAAGTACGACCTGATCAATGGCCAGGTGCTGGCGAGCACGACGGCAATCTCCGGGGCCAATTTCGGTGACGGCACCAAAAACGGCTTCACCGAGAGTTTCTTTGTCAGCCCCACGGCCATTCCGGAACCTTCCACCTATGTACTGCTCGGACTCGGTGCGCTCGCAACGCTGGCCCTGAATCGCCGGCGCGGTTCGAACCGGAATTAGACCTTCTTTCGCTCCCTCAGCTCCCGCACGAACTGGTCCCACCAGGGCTCGTGCGCGGAGCGGGACTTTAAGTCAGCCATTTCCAGGTTCCAATGGATTTCGGCTTCCCGACGAAAGTCGTCGAGTTTGGTCCGGTCGCCAAATTCCGGGATGAGCCAACGCCGCCCGATCTGCGCGTGCAGGACCTCGTCCGCCCAGTCGTAATCCTGCATGGTGACGCAAAGCGGATCGCCATAAGCCTGCGCGATTTTCCATTCGTAATGCTTGCCGGTGTTTTTCGGCATGAGCCCCTGCTCAACGCCCCAGAGGATCGCGTGGACCTGGCGAGGCTCCAGCCGGTTAAGCGCGGTCGAGATATGGATGTTGACCGGAAATTCATAGAACGCCATCCCGTGGGCATAGAGGGCCGTTTCCCCCATCAGGGCGTGCCGCGCCTCGTCCCAGACTTGCCGCGCCAGGTCGACATAATATTCCCACGGCTTGCCCCGCGTTCGATACATGACCGCAGAGAGATATTCCGGCACACCCATTTCCCGGAGCCGTTTGTAAATCAGCGCGAACATCCGCTCATCCGGGGCCTTGCTCTCGTCCTGATAAACGCTGTGCGCAGGCTCTGACGTATTGAAGACATCGCGGAAACGACCGTCTCGTTTCGGCTCAATTTCCATTTGATACTCTCCGCCATCGGATCGCGGCGCAAAAGCGGGATCTTTTTCCACGATCGGTTCCTTCCCACAAATACCACCGGCCCTTCCCAGATAATAATTCAAATGGCTCTCCCAAGCCCGGGCGGTTTTTTCATGATCGGCGGGCTTCACAAGCAGCGCGTTAATCACCTTCGCGCCCCACGTTTGCATTTCCTCTTCCTCCTGCAGGATAATACGCAACATTCGCACCGTCGGGTGATCGATCAACGGATTCGTCTTTACGAGATGCGCCTTCAAGGCCCCGCTCAATGCGGCCCTGACCCCTTGATAAAGACCGACAATCAGTTCGATCGAATTCTGCGCGCGCAAAGCTTCATCGAGCCAGATCTTGAGATTATCATCGGGCACTTGGTCGAGATGCAAGGGGGGCTCGCGCATCTCACTCACCCGGCGCCGGATCATCGCGCTATGCTCCGCATCCAACCATAGATGAAGACTCAGGCCCGCCTTGATCTCCCATTCCGGCGTGCCCGTGATATGGGCCGAAATGATCTCCACGAGGCGAACCTTGAGGTAATTATAACGGCACAGCCATTCGGTGTTTTCCTCGACCGAGATTCCCGGGCGGCAAGCTTCCTCATACGAAGCAATTCCTGCCAACGGCGGCAGGCCAAGGTTATTGATCTGAAGCGAAGCAGAAGAAGTCGTCATCTTTCCAATTTGAATCGACCACTCCCGCCTCTTCCAGCTAGAAGGGTTTATCCTTTGGATCAAATAGTTGACAAAAAGAGACCATGCGCCGCCTATCTCCACCTTCGCGGCTGAATTTCCAATTACTGGAAACCAAGCTCATCTGGGTCCAGGACCGGCTGCTGGAAGAATCGCGGAAAACCAACGCGGTCACCGTGGAGGACATCCCCGCGTGGCTGGTACGGCAGGGCCGGTTGGTGCTGGTCATGGGGAAAGAAAAAATCGAGGCGCGCGCGGGTCACTGGATGTTTCCCCGGCAAGGCCAGGGCCGGGTGTACACCATGCCGAATTCAAAGATTCTCTCGTTCCGTTTTCGCCTGCGCTGGCCCAACGGACAGGAAGTCTATCGCCGCCGCCGCACGCTGGTGCTCAACGCGCGAAAATGGCCGGAATTGACCCAGGCTGCCCGTCGCCTTTTGGATCATCTGAACGGCCAGACCTTGTGGTATGCGGACCAATGGGAACCGGCCTCGTGCATCGATTACTTTGCAATGCAGTCCCATTTCCATCGCTGGCTCGCGGCCTATGCCCGGGTCATGGAAATGCACGGCGCAACGCGCAGCCTTTCGGACGAAACGGACGCCCCCGCCCTCGAGGCGCGAAAAGCCCTGATGGATTGGGACCTGGCGAAACCCTTCTCGAGGAAAATCCTCTCGCGCCAACTCGGCGTGAGCACCCCGGCCCTCTCCCGGCGCTTCAACGCTTATTATGGCACCACTCCACGCGGATTTTTGGAGCAACGAAAACTCGAATGGGCCCAGCAACGCCTCGCCCAAAGCCACGAACGCATCAAAGCCATCGCCGCAGAACTCGGCTTCACCAATCTGGCTCAATTCTCCAACTGGTTCCGCCTGCGCAATCAAATCTCGCCACGCGCTTATCGCCTTTTCGCGACAGAAAAGAGCACCAAACATACGCACTACAAGCCCCTCAAAAAACGAAAAGCCTTGGCCCAAATTCAAAAAAAGGTGAGCCGCTTATCAGATTTGAACTGATGACCCGCTCATTACGAATGAGCTGCTCTACCCCTGAGCTAAAGCGGCGACATTATTGTCGAATCATTTACAGTGACTCCAGTTTTACTTTCTAACTTTATCGCTGTAAGTCGTCACGATCATAATACATCGTTTTGAAAATGGATGGCAAGAGGAAGCGGCGCCTTCCATTGAATGGGACAGCTACCCTCCCATCGACATGGGAGTTTTCGGCGGCTGTTGCGAGGAACCTTACGCCATCGTGTTTCGGTTGGATGGCTCTTCAGGGTAAAATTTATGCTACAATTGGTTAAATCCCACTGGCTGGTTAAGGAACGGCCTAATTTATCTCCATTTGCAGAATACTGCGGCACCACGCAAAAAAAAGTGAGCACGTGTGTGAAACCTACGAAACCGTCAGCCCGGGCAAATTCCCAGACTCGACTCAGTGGTATGAACCGGCTTTAATCATTAGGAAAGCTCCCCACTCGGAGTTTCACGAAGTGATTCGGCTAATGTTCCCCCACCACTGATCCCATGAAAAATCTCAAGGTTTGGCAGAAACTGGCATTACTTGGCGTCCTTTTCCTAATCCCCTTTGCCGTCGTGACCTACACAATGATCTCTTCGATCAACACGGAAAAAGTCGATTTTGCCCAACATGAAATCTTGGGTACCGAGTATTACGTCCCGCTCTCGG
>Ga0206955_1332_pt1 | contig 10108 bp, 9 predicted proteins | sample Alteio_BWOrgHeat_34_FD_153247 | JGI IMG/M metagenome (GOLD analysis project Ga0206955, IMG submission 153247) | Enriched cells from forest soil in Barre Woods Harvard Forest LTER site, Petersham, Massachusetts, United States -... | ecosystem: Environmental > Terrestrial > Soil > Temperate forest > O...
TTTTTCAACGCGGTGAGATGCGGGAAAAGATTGAAGGCCTGGAAAACCGTGCCGATGGAACGGCGATGCCGCAGCAGGGCCTCGTCATGATATTCGATGGGCTTGCCATTGACCGCGACGCTGCCGCTATTCGGATATTCAAGCCCGGCGATGATGCGCAGGAGCGTCGACTTGCCCCCGCCGGACGGACCGATAAGTGCGAGGCAATGAACGCCGTCGAGTTCGAGACTGACCCGATCGATGACCGTGTGCGACCCGAACTTCTTCACCACATCTTGAAGACTAAGTTTCATATTTGAACCGGCGCTCAAGCCAGCGCGACCAAAGGGCAATCGGGACGGTGAGGAGAAGATAACCAACGGCCAATGGAAGATAAGTTTCCAGCGTGCTGTAGGAATTGGAGTTGACCTGCTGCGCGCTGAACGTGAACTCCTTGATGGCGATGTATGATAACAGCGACGAGTCCTTGATCAATGAAACGAGCTGACCGACCAAAGGCGGCAGGACTTGTCGGAAAGCCTGCGGGATGATGACATAGCGATAAGTCTGAACGCGGGTGAATCCGATGGCGCGAGCCGACTCAATCTGCGACTTACCCACGCTCTCGATGCCTGCACGAAATATCTCGCTGATATAGGCGCTTTCAAACAGCGTGAGGATCAGGATGCCCGCGATGTACCGGTTCTCGACCCGGAACACGTTGCAGAAGCCGTACCAGATGACGAGGATCAAGACGAGCAGTGGCGTGCACCGAACGATCTCGATCAGGACTTTCGTGAAGTAACGCAGCGGCAGAAAAAACGAGCGCTGGAAGAGCGCCAGGACAAAGCCACCGAGCGTGCTCATCACCAACGCCACCGCCGTGACGCCCACCGTCATCAACCATCCCGCAAAAAGCTCCGAGCGATGGTCCCAGACCGATCCCCACACCCAATTGATATCGAGAAAAAAGAGGCACAATGTGACCGCACCAATCAGCAACACCAAGGCCAGCGCGACGTTCAGCACCTTGGCCACGGTCGGTGGCGACACCTCGCCCCGCGCCCCACCGGGAGCCAAAACCAAGTCGCGCCATGTTTCGATCACGATGTGAAAACTACGGGAAACTGCCCCTTTGCCAAGGCGGATGCGCTGAATCTCTTCGGGTGGCCCGGGCTACTTGTTGCCCGGGTGGCCGAAGGCCACAGGAGGTGGCCAAAGATTTCCGCAACTCGGAATTGAGTATCCCCAGTGACCTCCTGTGCGCGTTGCGCACCCGGACAACAAGTTGTCCGAGCCACCCAAGCCTGGGGACTTCTATTTCTTTTCAGGAATGCTTTTCGTTAACTTAGCCAGGTAGTGTCCGTCCCCTTCAGAAAGGACGAGTTCCGCGGTCCAATGGTGATTGCGGGCGTGGGCCTCGAGCGTGGCGAAATCGAGATGCAGCCACGGGAAGAGGGTGCTCGTCTCATTTTCGTAGGAGGCGGTGTAGAATTGCTGGCCGGGATAGCGCTTTTTCCGGACGTTCTTTTCGCGGTACCGGACGTGGATGGGATCGGCGGTTTTCGAGACGTCAATCGAATCGCAGAGCAGACATCCGCCCTCGTTGATGAGATGTCCCGCATGCGCCAGAAAACGGTCGAGTTCCGAGGGCGTTCCGACCATACCGATGCCGTTCATCAGCATGAGCAGGGTGTCGAAGGTCCTGTTCTCAATCGTCATCACGTCGTGCGGCAGGGCTTCGCGAACGCCCCGCTCGCGCATGACGAAAACGGCCTCGGGGAGAATATCGACGGCGCAGACTTCGAGGCCTCTTCGCTGCAATTCCAAGGCATGTCTTCCCGCGCCCGCGCCGATATCGAGGACCTTCCCTCGACAGAGATCGAGCGCGCGTTGTTCCAATTCCGAAAAATGGGTGTCGTCGAAAAACGTGGCCGTTGAAATAACCGCTTCGAAACCATCGTCGCGCCGAAGAACGAATTTCGAATCGATTGCCGTCCGATGATGGTTGAGAAGAGCGCGGCCGTAGGGAGTCATGGGCGGGGAAGTGTGGACGGGTTGGAACAACGAAAACAAGTTCGTTTCCACCACCATGTCTTGCGCGAGGAACGGCACTCGTTTAACGTCATCATCATGGCCGAGACGGAACAATTCCACACGACCTGTTGCATCGCGGGCGGCGGCCCGGCGGGGATGATGCTCGGCCTGCTTCTGGCACGGGCGGGCGTGGATGTGATTGTGCTGGAAAAGCACGCCGATTTCTTCCGCGATTTTCGCGGGGACACGATCCATCCCTCGACGCTCGAACTGCTTTACGAACTCGGTTACATCGATGATTTCCTGAAATTGCCCATCCAGAGGGCCGAGAGGGTCGGCGGAACCATCGGCGATTGCAAGTTCATCGCGGCCGATTTCACCCATTTGCCCACGCATTGCAAATTCCTCGCGCTCGCCCCGCAATGGGATTTTCTCAATTTTATTGCCGATCGCGCCAAGAAATATCCGGCCTTCCATTTGAAGCTCGAGCATGAGGTGACCGACTTGATCCGGGAGGGAAAACGGATTGTCGGCGTTCGTGCCAAGACCAAGCAGGGAACCGTCGAGGTCATCGCGGACCTGGTCGTCGGCGCGGATGGTCGCGGTTCGTGCGTGCGCGAGGCGAGCGGTCTGGCGGTGACCGATCTCGGGGCGCCCTTCGACGTCTTATGGATGCGGGTGAGCCGGAAGCCCGAGGATTCCGAGCAGAGCCTGGGTAATTTCCGCTCGGGCCGGGGGCTCGTCACGATCAATCGCAAGGAATATTGGCAGTGCGGCTATCTCATCCCGAAGGGATCGCTGGAAGAACTCAAGAAAAAGGGCCTCGCCGAGCTGCAGAAAGAAATCGCGGAATCAGCGCCCTTCCTGCGCGAGCAGGTGGGCGAGCTCGATAGCTGGGACAAGATCAAGCTGCTCACCGTCCAGATCAACCACCTGGATCGCTGGCATCTCCCCGGTCTTCTCTGCATCGGGGATGCCGCCCATGCCATGTCGCCCATGGGCGGCGTCGGCGTCAACCTCGCCATCCAGGACGCCGTGGCGGCGGCCAACATCCTGGCCGCTCGATTGCGCGAAAAAACGGTGACCGAGGAACTCCTGACCCGTGTGCAGGAACGCCGCGAATGGCCCGTGAAGATGACCCAGCGCTTACAGGTCTTCATGCAAAACAAGTTTCTCCTCCCGGTTCTCGAAAGCCACGTCCGCCTGGCTACCCCCTGGCCGGTGAAACTTCTGGCCAACTTCCCCATTTTCCGTCGCATTCCGGCGCGCATCATCGGCATGGGTTTCCGGCCCGAGCATGTGCGTACGCCGGAGATCAAGTAATCACACAAACCAGCGGTAATGCCCGACGAGGGTGAAGGCGAAAAGGACATCCTCGCATTGTGCGCCCTCGCCGATGTTGTGCACCAATAGCGGCCTATTCGTGCCGGGCACAAGATGGTCAGTGACGAGGCCAACGTGGAGCAGGCCGGATGGCAATCGCCAGACCACGACGTCGCCGGGAAGATAATCGGTTTCCACTTTGCTGAGCGCCTGCTCCTTGCCTTCGCGCTTGAAGAAGACCATCAGGTTGGGCACGCGCCGATGGTCGATGTTGGCATCGAGCGGACTCTTGCCCCAGTCGCGGGGATAGACATCCGGAAATTTCTTTTTGTCCTCGTGGACCAACACTTGCAAATCGACATCGACCTGGCGCAAAGCGCGGATGACCACGTCGGTGCAGACACCTCGATCCGATGGAACGTCGCCGCCCGGATAGGCGAGTTTCACGTAAGCGGGATCGTAGAGAGTAGTCACGCCGACCTCGGCCAGCGCGGCGTTCGAGAGCGCGGTCCGTTTCGCCGCCGCCGTTTCCGCAGCCGGAAGATTGACCTGCGCCGCCAAAGGCCCGGTGATACCAATCAATACGATGACCATCCAAAGGCAGCCACCCTTGCCGCAGGCGAATGCGCTCATGAGTTCTTTGCGATCTCCTGGCCCAGGGCGTGATGCGGCTTTTCAACCGCTACCGTTCCCGGCGCAATCGATCGGGCCTGCGTTGCGAGATCATGCACAAAGGTAAAGCCCTCGATTCCGAGGATAAGGCAGCAGACCAGGGAGGCCATCCGGCACCAGTCGTTCAGTGAGTTCATAGGGAGGGAATCGCAGGGCCGATTCGCTTTCTGACAAATTACTGCCCCATTTCTTCTTTTTTGGTATAAGACAGGGCTCCTCGCTTTCCCATGAATCCGCTCCTGCGCTGGGTGACCAAGATCATCCGCATTTTCCGCCCGGCCCCGGCGCCTGTTGCCGTGCCGGAAGCGGCTCCTTTCACGGTAGTCGAACCTTCGCGAACTGAACCGATCAAGGAAACCCCGGCCAAGGTTGTTTCTCCTGTCGTCAGTCATTCTGCGCCTGTCGAAAAACCAGTTCAGCCTGCCGTGGCAGAAGACCGAACTGATCCTTCGACTTCGCCGCGCTCCGCTCTGGATGACAGCGTTGCTAAAGAAGAACCACCGCCCGCCGCCAAGCAGACCGAACAATCTCCTCGGCAAGCGCGCGAGGACAAAACTCCCGCCAAGAAAGCGGTGGAAAAATCCATCCCTCAACCTGCAAAACAACAGGAACCGACTCCTCCAATCGAACCAAAACAGGAAACCAAACCCATCTTCACCGGCCGCGTGGAAATCACTCCCGACCTCGACAACCCGGCCCGTCTGCGACAAATTAAGGGCGTGATTTCTGTTAACGATATTGCCAACCGCGAACTGCTCGACCTCGTGCCCTACGAGCCAGGCAAGCCGGTCGATGACGTGGCGCGAGAGATCGGCCTCGACCCCTCTTCGATCATCAAGCTCGCCTCCAACGAAAACCCGCTCGGTCCCTCGCCGCTGGCCATGGCCGCGATGCACAAGGCGATCGAGACCTCGCACTTTTACCCGGATGGCGGCGGATTCCACCTGCGCAACGCCATCGCCCACGCATTTGGTCTGGGCCGCGAGAACGTCGTCCTCGGCAATGGCTCGAACGAGATCATCGAACTGCTCTTCCACACCTTCACCCGGCCTGGCATCCACGAGATCATTACGGCCCGGCACGCCTTTGCCGTCTACACGCTCATGGCCCAGCTTTTCGGCGTGCATGCCATCGTGGTCGACGACGTCGATTTCACGCCCGACCTGCCCGCCATGCTGAAAGCGGTGACGCCCCAGACGCGCCTCATTTTCCTCGCCTCGCCGAACAATCCCACCGGTTCACGCGTGACCAATGAGGCGCTGGATGCCTTCATCCGCGATTTGCCGCCGCACGTCATCGCCGTGCTTGATGAGGCCTACTATGAGTTTCTCGATAACCCACCCGACTCGGTCGGCTATGTGAAGAACGGCGCGCGCGTCGTGCTAATGCGCACCTTCTCGAAGATCCAGGGCCTCGCGGGGCTGCGCGTCGGCTACGGCCTCGCCCCGGCGGAAATCGCCAACCTGCTCCAGCGCGCGCGGCAACCGTTCAACGCCAACTCGATCGCCCAGGCGGGTGCGATGGCCGGACTCGCTGATCTCGATCACCAGAAGAAGACCAAGGCCATCACCGATGAGGGCCGCCGCGTCATCGAAGGCGCCTTTGCGAAGATGGGACTGAAGTATGTTCCGTCGGCGGCGAATTTCGTCATGGTGCACGTCGGCGACGGCGGCGAGGTCTTCAAGCGCCTCATGAAAAAGGGCATCATCGTCCGCTCGATGGTGAGCTATCACCTGCCCGAATACATCCGCGTCAGCGTCGGCACGCCAGAACAGAACGCCCGTTTTCTCGCGGAGTTGCCCGCCGCGCTGGAAGGGCTCGTTTCCTTCACACGTCCATGACCTTCGGTACCGTCGCCATTCTCGGCCCCGGCCTGATCGGCGGGTCGCTCGCGCTTGCGCTGGCGGAGAGAAAACTTGCCGACCGGCTGATCGTCTATGGCCGCTCCCAGACCTCTCTGTATGGCATTCAGTCCGCTTGCCCGATGGCCGAGTTGACAAGTGACCCACAAGTGGCAGTCAAGGATGCAGATATCGTCGTACTTTGCATGCCTATCGAGGCCATGTTCGCGTTCGTAGCCCCTATTGCGCATCTGTTCAAGCCCTCCGCACTGGTCACGGATGTTGGAAGCGTGAAAGGCCGCGTTGAGCGCGATCTAGCACCACTTTTTGTTAACAACGCTCATTGGATCGGCAGCCATCCGATGGCTGGGAGCGAAAAATCAGGCTTTGCAGCGGCCAGAGCGGATTTGTTCTCAGGTGCAAAAATCATAATTACTCCGACAGAGAAATCATCTCTTTTGGCAGATAAAAAATCTGAAGAATTTTGGCGGGCACTTGGAGGACACGTCGTCCGCCTTGATCCGGAAACACATGACAATTACGTTGCGCAGATAAGCCATATTCCCCATTTGATCGCCTCTGCTCTCGTCAACCACGCTGGACAGGAGGCGCTTCCACTTGCCGGGGGAGGGTTTCGAGACACAACCCGCATCGCTTCGGGTTCGCCTGCCTTGTGGACAGAAATCTTAAGTGCCAACGCCGGTGCCATCGCTCGAGACCTCAATCGATTGATCCGCGATCTTTGCAATTTGGAGATAATTTTGAAGGGTGTTGACGGGATCCCCGATAAAACTTCATTGCTGCATTACCTGCAAAAAGCTCAAGATTCCCGCTCTCATCTTTACGATACAAAGCCAACTTCTTCCAAACACCCATGAGCCGCGCCCCCGCTTCCACCCTCACCGTCCGCCAAGCCCGCCAGATTGGCGGCGAAATTTCCGTACCAGGCGATAAAAGCCTTTCCCATCGTGCGGTCCTTTTTTCCGCGCTGGCCGATGGCACGACGGTGATCGATGGCTTTTTGCCGGGCGAGGATTGCGTCTGCACCATGCGCGCTTTGCAGGCGATGGGTTGCGTCATTGAAGTCGAATCGAAGACGCGCCTCATCGTTCATGGCACGGACGGGAAGTTGAAACCGCCGCTGGAACCGCTCGATTGCGGCAATTCCGGCACCGCGATGCGCCTCATGGCGGGCATTCTCGCGGGACAACCGTTTTCCAGCCGCCTCATTGGCGACGCCTCACTCTCGGGCCGTCCCATGAAACGCATCGTCGATCCCCTCGTCAAAATGGGCGCCAAGATCAAGGGCAAGGGCGACAAGCACACCGCGCCGCTCGAAATCGAGGGTGGCTCGCTCACCGGCATCGACTACACCCTGCCCGTCGCCAGCGCGCAATTGAAGTCGTGCGTGCTCCTCGCCGGACTTTTCGCCAACGGCACCACCAGCGTGACCGAGAAGACCCCGTCGCGCGACCACACCGAGCGCCTGCTCGCCTATTTCCACGCGCCGCCCGTCATCGACCTCAATCCCGAAGGCAAGGGCAAGACCGTGCGCGTTCGCGGCGGCACGCGGTTGCATGCGCGTGATTTCACCGTGCCGGGCGATTTCTCCTCCGCCGCGTTCTGGATCGCCGGGGCCGCCGCGCTGCCCGGATCGGACCTCACCATCACCAAGCTCGGCCTCAATGGCACCCGCACCGGGCTGCTCAGCGTTTTGCTCCGCATGGGCGCCCACATTCACGAAACGATTGCCGATTCCTCCTGCGAACCGTTCGGCACCGTGCGCGTGTATGGACGCAAATTGCGCGGCACAAAAATCGCCGGCGCGGAAATCGCCAATGTCATCGACGAACTGCCCATCATCGCCGTGATCGGCGCGCTCGCCGAGGGCAACACCGAAATCCGCGACGCGAAGGAATTGCGCGTCAAGGAAACCGACCGCATCGCCGCCATGGCGAACAACCTGCGCGCCTTCGGCGTCGAGGTGACCGAGCACGACGACGGCATGACGATCCACGGCGGCTCCCCGCTCAAGGGAGCCAAGGTCGGCAGCTTCGGCGATCACCGCATCGCCATGGCCTGCGCGATCCTCGGCCTCTTCGCCAAGGGCGAGACGACCATCTCGGAAACCGGCTGCATCGCCACTTCCTACCCCACCTTCGAGCAGGACCTCCGCAAGATCGCCCAGTTCCAGGAGACTGGGTTTGCGGCGATGCTCAGCGGGAATCGATAGATAGGTTGATTCCTAATTTCAAGTTTTCGTCATGAATATGCTTGGAAAGCCGTTGCAAATCGCACGCGCGGTTAAGTTGATTATATTACTAGGCCCCTGGTTGGCTTTCGTTCCTTGTTTGAACGCGGACAATGAGCCCGATCCCTACCGCTTAAAGCATTATCCGCCCAAGTTGGACTTGGAAGGATCGCATCCCGAGGGCTTAGAGGAAATAGCCTCTCCTGATTCCAAGCTGAGAGCCTTCACTTCTTGTTCACATGAACATCAGGCCATTGTCGGAGTCGTCGATGCCCACAATAAAATTCTCTGGCAACTTTATACCGGCACCAAGGCGGGCAGCGGCTTTTTTTGGAGCGCCGATGGCAGGCACCTGGCGTTTTGGACGGACTATTGGTATTCCGGCGTCGATCTTTACGCGAAGCATAAACCGAACGAGGACCGAGACGAGAATTACGTCTATGTCCTCGATGCCAGGACGGGCAAGATCGTGTATGAGTTGGATCCTGACATCGTGATTCTCCACCTGGATCGCATTCCCGATCCGCGCAAGATGCGCCCGACGCTCCTGGGTGGAGGCTCCATCGAAAAGATCGAAATTGTTGGCAACAAACTGACCATCGCGGAGAGATTTGCGCCCGAATCGGGTCCGATGCCCTGGCAGGATCCGCTGGGACATCCCGTGGAAATTCCCGATTGGATCAGGCATCCCTTGAAAGGATCGATCGTCATTCCGGGCCTTGATTCATCGCACTCTCATTAGAGTACTTCCCTGCCCCCCACATAGAACCGGTTGCCAAATCGCTTAACTGCGCCAAAGTAAAAGCATCATGGACGATTCGGCTATGCAGGAGCGGTATCGCGCGTTGTTGCTCGCGGCCCGGAATCTCTTTTCGCTGACGAACCTCGACGACCTGGTCGAGAACATCCTCAAATACTCGTGCACCATGATGCAGGCGGAGGCCTGCTCGATGTACCTGCCCGACCGCATCCGGCGCGAACTCATCATTTATTCCGCCCGAGGCAAGGACGACGCGATCAACGCCTTTCGCATTCCGTGGGACAAGGGAATCGCAGGCACCGTTTTCCAGCAGCGCAAATTCCTGCGCATCGACGATGCCCAGAACGATCCGCGCCTTCTCCGCACTGCCGACCAGAAAACCGGTTTCATCACCCGGGCGATGCTTTGTGCGCCGCTGGTCGATAAGGACGATTGCTTCGGCGTGCTCCAGGCGCTCAACCCCATCGATCGGCCGATCTTCACCGAGCACGACCAGGACATTTTCGAAGGCCTGACCAACATCGTCACGGGCGCGCTCGTCCGTTTTGATCGCGAGGAAAAAATCACGCTCGAGGTCAAGCTCGCGCGCGAAATGTCCCTCGCGATGGAGATCCAAAAATCGTACCTTCCGCCCGAGGAACTGTGCCTGCCCCGCGCCGAAATGCGGGTGCGCTACCGGCCCGCCCGCACCATCGGCGGCGATTTCTACGCCTCGATCTCGCTGCCCGACGACCGCCTGCTCGCTGCGGTGGGCGATGTCAGCGGCAAGGGCATCCCCGCGGCGCTCACCACAGCGCAAATCACCACCGAAATGCAGGCGCTGTCTCCCCTGGCCAATTCGGGTCTTTCCGATTACGTCAACGTCCTCAACGATGCGCTCTGCCAGCGACTGGCTGCGGGCCGTTTCGCCGCCACCACTTTCCTGCTGTATCATCCCCAGCGTGAAATCATGGAGATCATTTGCGCGGGCCAATTCGAGCCTTGGCGCTGGCACAACGACGTTTGGGAACCGGTCCCAGTGCCACACGCCCTGGCGCTGGGCATTTTTCCCGGCCATCAATTCATCACCACGGAAGTTCCCTGCAAACCCGGTGAAAAATGGGTCCTGTTCAGTGACGGCATCAACGAGGGCCGCAACCCCGAGGGCGAGGACTACGGCATCGAGCGCCTGAAAAACAGCCTGGGATCGGGCCACGCCGCCTCGACCCTGAATCATGCGTGGAGCGACTGGGAAAACTTCGTCGA
>Ga0206955_1300_pt2 | contig 10058 bp, 6 predicted proteins | sample Alteio_BWOrgHeat_34_FD_153247 | JGI IMG/M metagenome (GOLD analysis project Ga0206955, IMG submission 153247) | Enriched cells from forest soil in Barre Woods Harvard Forest LTER site, Petersham, Massachusetts, United States -... | ecosystem: Environmental > Terrestrial > Soil > Temperate forest > O...
GGGCAACAAGTAGCCCGGGCCACCCAAAACTGCTTTAAGTTTGGGAACGAGATATTTTCCGGTGTGGCTGGCGGGCGTGGCCGCGACGGTTTCCGGTGTGCCGGCGGCGACGATGCGTCCACCTTCCAATTCCGCTTCGGGGCCGAGATCGATGAGCCAGTCGGCACATTTAAGGACGTCGAGATTGTGCTCGATGACGACGAGGGAATCGCCCTGGTCGACGAGGCGCTGCATGACGCCGAGGAGGAGGCGGATGTCTTCGAAGTGGAGGCCGGTGGTGGGTTCGTCGAGGATGAAGAGACGGGTTTGGCGGAGGCTTGGCCGACCGTCTCCCGGAGGTCGACGGCTACCCATGCTGGCGACCTCTTCGCCCTCGCCCATTGGTTCATCACTTAGATAACGCAGCAGTTTGATGCGTTGGGCTTCGCCGCCGGACAGTTGATTGAGCGGTTGTCCTAGGCGGAGATAGCCGAGGCCGACTTCGGAGAGCAGGGCGAGCTTCGCGCTGATTTTTTCGTGGAGCTTTCGCTCGCTATTGGGAAGACCGTCAATGGCGGGATCAAAATGGTTACGGGCTTCGTCCACGGTCATTTCGAGGACTTCGTGGACGTTGAGGCCGCGATACTGGATTTGGAGGAGGGACGTTTGGAAGCGGCGGCCTTCGCAAATCGGGCAGGTGACGAAGACGTCGGCGAGAAATTGCATCTCGATTTTTTCCGCTCCGGAACCGTTGCAGCGAGGGCAGCGACCCGTGCCGCCGTTGAAGGAGAAATCGCCCGCAGCATATCCCTGCGAGCGGGCCGCGTCGGTACTCGCAAAAAGATCGCGGATTGCATCGTAGGCACCGAGATAAAGCGCGGCATTGGAGCGCGGCGTGCGGGACAAGGGGGATTGGTCGACGCGGACGACTTCGGAGATGAAATCGGTGCCGCGCAGTTCGCGCCAGGCGGCGGTTTCTTCGCTATCGGACTGGACGTGGCGGGACGCGAGAATTGCGGGATGCAGCACCTGGTGAACGAGTGTGCTTTTGCCGGAACCGCTCACGCCGCTGATCGCCACGAAGAGGCCGAGAGGAATGGTGACGTCGAGGTTGCGCAGATTGTTGGCGGAGGCGCCTTTGAGTTGAAGCTGAAACTTGGCGTCAGGCGCACGGCGTTTTGCCGGAAGAGGAACGGTCTTCGTTTCGTTTAAATAAGCGCCGGTCAGCGAATCTTTTCGTTTCAGCATGGCCTTGAAATCGCCGGAGAAGACAAGGCTGCCGCCCGCCGCACCGCGACCGGGGCCGAGTTCGAGAAGATGATCGGCCTCGCGCATGACCGCTTCCTCGTGCTCGACCACCAGCACGGTGTTGCCACGATCGCGCAGCCGTTTCATCACGCCGACGAGCTGGCCCATGTCGCGCGGGTGCAGCCCGATGCTCGGTTCGTCGAGGACGAAGAGCGTGTTGACGAGCGAGTTGCCGAGGCAGGAGGTGAGATTAACGCGCTGGATTTCGCCACCGCTGAGGGTGCGGGTGGCGCGGTTGAGGGTGAGATAACCCAGGCCAACTTCGAGGAGATAGATGAGACGAATCAGGATGCCGTCGCGCAATTGTTCCGCCGCATCGTCGTCGGGCGGGAGAGCGAGTGACTGGAAGAAATCGCGGGCCTGCGTGAGTGTGAGATGGTTGATTTCGGGGAGGGTGAGGCTTTTCCCACTACCTCCTGTGACCTTTGGCCACCCGGACAACGAGTTGTCCGGGCCACCCGAACCGAGGCGGAAGTTGAGCGTCTCGGGTTGAAATCTTGTGCCGTGGCAGACGGGGCAACTTTTGTAAGCGCGATAGCGGGAGAGGAAGACGCGAACGTGCATCTTATAGGTCTTGGTTTCCAGCCATTGGAAATAGCCCTTCACGCCGTACCAGGTGTTGCTGTCCTCGATTTCCTCGAAGGTCATGCCTTCGCGTTCACCTTCGATGACGAATTTTTGCTGCCAGGGCTCGAGATCGCAAAAGGGTTTGTCGATGGGGATGCCTTCGCGGTTGCAGTGCTTGAGGAGGTCTTTCTGGCACTCGAGGGACATGCCGCTTTGCCATGGCTTGACGACGCCACCTTTGATGCTGAGACGGCGATCAGGCAGCGCGCGCTCGTAGTCGATCTCGATGGTGCGGCCAAAGCCACGGCAAGTGGGGCAGGCGCCCTGGGGATTGTTGAAAGAGAAGAGCGCGGGTGTGGGTTCGCGAAAGCGAGTGCCGTCGTAGGGACAGACCCAGGCGCTGGCGAAGCGGAGTTCGTTCTTGGGATCAGTTCCCGTGGTTGTGTCGAAAATCTGCACCTCGCCCTTGCCCTGACGCAGGGCTGATTCGATGGCCTCGGCCAGTCGGGCGCGATTTTTGGTGCTGACGGAAACGCGATCCTGCACCACGCGCAAGACCGGCGGCGCTTTTTCCTTTTCCGGAACCGGCTCGTCCGTGCGACGCAATTGGCCGTCGATCCAGACGCGCAAAAATCCCTGTTGCTTGAGCGTCTCCATGACGCCGGCCAGTGATGGCTTGTTCGGCATCGGCACGGAAAAACCGACCAGCACTTCGCGGCCCGCGCGCTCCTCGATTACTTTGTCCGTGATCTGCGTCGCGCCGAGTGGTCGCACTTGCCGCCCGCAATGGGGACAGGTCAGCGACGCCATTTGCGCGAAGAGCATTTTCAGGTGATCGGCGATCTCGGTCATCGTGCCGACCGTGCTGCGCGAGGTCTTGACGGAGTTGCTTTGCTCGATGGCGATGGCGGGCGGCAGACCCTCGATGTGGTCGACCTCCGGCTTGTCCATGCGCTCGAGAAACTGGCGCGTGTAAGGAGAAAACGTCTCGACGTAACGGCGCTGGCCCTCAGCGTAGAGCGTGTCGAAGGCGAGCGACGATTTGCCCGAACCGCTCAGGCCCGTGACCACGGTCAGGCAGTGATGCGGGATATCGACATCGATGTTCTTGAGATTGTGCTGGCGCGCGCCACGCACGCGGATGTGGCTGGAACTCATGGGCAGGGGGAGAAACGTAATGCGATGCAGCCAGAAGACAATGGGGCTCGCAAATATTTTCCGGAAAAAGAACTTGCCCGATGTGCTACCCTACCGCGATTTGCCTCTTGCGGCGGGAAGTGCTTTTTGCGACTTTGACCGTTTCCCCTCCTCCCGAAATATCCTCCATGCATTCCATTATCGACTTCATCAAGAATCTTTACGACCCGGTCTACATGCAGGGGCTGATCCACCAGGGAGGCGTGCCGCTGATTGCCGCGATCGTTTTTGCGGAGACTGGGCTGCTGGTCGGTTTTTTTCTGCCGGGCGATACGATGCTGTTTGTGGCGGGCGTCGCTGCTGCGAGCATCGGGCCTTCCGGCGAGACATATCTTAATATAGCGGTACTGGTCCCGGCCCTGATTGCCGCCGCGATCATTGGCGACCAAACCGGCTACTTTCTCGGCTACAAGACGGGTCACGCGATCTTCACGCGCGAGGAAGGTTTTTTCTTTAGGAAAAAGCACGCCGAAAAAGCACACGCGTTTTATGTGAAATATGGCGTCTGGGCAGTGGTGCTGGCGAAGTTCGCGCCGGTGCTGCGGACCTTCGTTCCTTTCATGGCTGGGGTCGGCGAAATGAACTACCGCAAATATCTCCTGATCGACTCAATCGCAGTGGTGGCCTGGATTTGCCTTGTCGTCCTGTCAGGCTATTTTCTCGGCGTGCATGCGCAAAAACATCTCCATTATATTGTGCTCGGAATCGCGTTCGTCTCGATGTTGCCGGTGATGATCGGCGTGCTAAAAGAATTCCTGGCGAGCCGCCAATCCTCCTCTTAATTTTATGGCCGAAAATACCCCGAAACCGTCCAAAGCCCCCGCCAACGCCATCAGTCCCGTCCGCGCCGTCGATTTTCCCGAGTGGTACCAGGCGGTCGTGGCCGCCGCCGACATGGCGGAAAATTCCGAGGTGCGCGGCTGCATGGTGATCAAACCGTGGGGCTATGGCATCTGGGAATTGATGCAGGCGCAACTCGACAAGATGTTCAAAGCGACGGGGCACAAGAACGCTTATTTTCCGCTCTTCATCCCGCTGAGCTACCTCGAGAAGGAAGCGGCGCATGTGGAAGGCTTCGCGAAGGAATGCGCAGTGGTGACGCATCATCGCCTCGAAGTCGGCCCGGACGGTAAGTTGGTCCCGGCGGGCAAGTTGACCGAGCCGCTCGTGGTGCGTCCGACATCCGAGACGATCATCGGCGCGACCTATGCCAAGTGGGTGCAATCGTATCGCGATCTTCCGCTACTGCTCAACCAGTGGGCCAATGTGGTGCGTTGGGAAATGCGGCCCCGCATCTTTTTGCGCACGACCGAATTTCTCTGGCAGGAGGGCCACACCGCACACGAGACCGAGCAGGAAGCGCTGCACGAAACGCGGCGGATGCTCGATGTCTATGAGACTTTCGCGCGCGATCACCTGGCTATTCCAGTGGTGACGGGTCGCAAGAGCCCCGGCGAACGGTTCCCCGGCGCGGACGACACGCTCACGATCGAGGCGATGGTGCAAGACCGCAAGGCGGTGCAGGCGGGCACGTCGCATTTCCTTGGACAGAACTTCGCCAAGGCGTCTGGCATCCAATATCTCTCGCGCGAGGGCAAACAGGAATTTGCCTGGACGACGAGTTGGGGCGTGAGTACGCGGTTGATCGGCACGCTGATCATGGCGCATGCCGATGACGATGGCCTCGTTTTGCCGCCGCGCGTGGCGCCGACCCAGGTGATCATCATCCCGATCATTCCCAAGGACGAGCAGCGCAAAGAAATCCTGAAGGCGTGCGGAGCGATCGCGCAACAGATCGAGGCGCAATGTTTTCACAAGGAAGGCATTCGCGTCGAGGTGGACCAGCGCGATATTCAGGGCGGTCAGAAGACGTGGGAATGGATCAAAAAGGGCGTGCCGATTCGCGTCGAGATCGGACCGCGCGATCTCGAGGCCGGAACCGTTTTTGTCGGACGTCGCGACAAGGGGCCGAAGGAAAAGCAATCGTATCCCAAGGAGGAATTCGCCCAGCAAGTCCCCGCGCTGCTCCAATCGATCCAGGACGCGATTTACGAGCGGGCCGTGGCGTTTCGCCGCGAGAACACGAAGATCATCGAGTCGAAAGAGGAGTTCTACGCTTTCTTCACGCCGAAGAACGCGGACAAGCCGGAGATCCACGGCGGATTCGCGCTCGCGCATTGGAATGGATCGGCCGAGGTGGAAGCGAAGATCAAGGAAGACCTGAAAGTGACGATCCGCTGCATTCCGTTCGAGGAAATGCCGCAACCGGGCACCTGCATCTTCACCGGCGAGAAGAGCGAGCAGCGGGTGGTCTTTGCGAAGTCGTATTGATCTGCCACGCTCTCACGAGCGCGGCTACACAGCAGATAGCCGCCGCCGTGAGGCGGTGGTTCCCCTTATTTCTTGTCGCTGAATCCATCGTTCAATTGCTGGAAGACATCGTGGACTTGCTGGCCGATGGGCAGGACGATGAAATAAGCCACAAGGATGGCAAGGACTACAAGGATGAGGTAGCCAAATCCGCCCCAGGGCCGCTTGGGTTTGTCGCGTTCCATGCCTTCGTATTATGAACGCCTGGCCCAAAGAGGGCAAGACGCAGACGCCCGTCCGTGGTAAACCGAAGGCATGCCCCTGCCCCCTTGCGAAGCCGCGCTGAGCTCGCTGCCCGAGCGCCCGCTTGTCGGCGTGTCGGGCGGGGTGGACTCGGTGGCACTGCTGCAGGCGTTGGTGAAGACGGGGCGCAAGCCGGTGGTGCTGCACTTCGATCACGGTTGGCGGGCGGAAAGCGGCGGGGATGCCCGGTTCGTGCGCGAGTTGGCCGATCGACTTGGCCTCAAATATGTCGGCGGCAAGATGCGTTCCACGGGGAAAATTCATCGCGAGGCGGAGGCGCGGGCGGCGCGATATGCTTTTTTTGCGAAGACGGCGAAGAAGCTAGGCATTGCCGATTTGGTGCTGGCCCATCATGCGGACGATCAGGTGGAGACTTTTCTGATGCAGCTCCTGCGCGGGAGCGGGGCGGCGGGACGCGGGATGGATTTCCTTAGTCGGCGCGCGGGACTTGTCCTGCACCGTCCGTGGCTCGGCGTCTGGAAAAAGGAGATTGTGGCTTATGCGCGGAAGCATCGGCTCCCCTGGCGGGATGATGCGACCAATGCGGACACGCGGCATCGGCGCAATTTGATTCGCCAACGTGTGTTGCCTTATTTGCAAAAGCAGATTGGGAAGCAGGTCGCGGATAATTTGCTCCGAGCGGCGGAGATTTCCCGTGCGGAGAGCGAGTGGCTTGATGGCTTGTGTGCGGAGTCTGCCAGACTATCGGAGTTGCCCGTGAAAGCCCTGCGGACGAGTCCCCTCGCCCAGCAACGGCGGACGATCCTGCGCTGGTTGCAGCAGCGCGGCGTGAAGGACATTTCCTTCGCGGATGTGGAAGCGGTGCGGGGTCTGTTGGAGAATGTGATTCCCGCCAAGGTCAATCTCAGCATGGGAAAATTCGCGCGACGCCGTGCTGGGAAGATATTTGTGGAATAAAAAACTCCGTCATCCTGAGCTTGTCGCACACTCGTGTGGCAGGATCAGTTCAGTCACGTTCCCTTCGTTCCCAAGTTGTACTTGGGAATGCCCTTGTCGGCGAAGCTGTGCTTCCCTATGGCTGAAGCAACGAAGTTGCGGGGACATGTACGTTCCCAAGTGCAACTTGGGAACGAGGAACCTCATGACTTTCAACGCCCTTTCCATCGTCCATCCCGCCGCGACTAAAATCGCCATCGGACAAAAGACACTCGAAATCCGGTCATGGAAACCGCCCACGGTTCCCCACCTCAACTTACTGATCGTGGAAAATCACCGACGACTGGATCGCGATGGTGACATCGATCCGGAGGGCATGGCGGTCGCTTTGATTGATATCATTGAAGTGCGCGATTGGACGGAGGAGGAAGCCCGGAGAGACGGAAATACCTTCGCTGCCGGCTATTTCGCGTGGGTCATTGCCAATGTGCGTCCGATTCAGTTTCCTTTTCGCGCCCAGGCGGAGCGAATGATTTATAAGGTTACGGCACCGGATGGAGTGCTGAAGGCGGAGCAATAGAGTTGCGCTGACAAGGGCGTTCCCAAATGGAGTTTGGGAACGAGGGCAACCTCGTCAAATGTCCATCTTCACTTGCTTCTTTTTCCCTATAGTTATTCTCCACAAATGCCTTAGTCCGTAAAATATTCCGGCTAATCCGAATACAAGAATTATGTCAGTAGGCCAAAGAAGTAGATATTCATTATCAAAAAAGAGATTCGTTGAAGACTGAAATAGGGCTACAGAAAGAAACGTCCACGTTGCATACCTCATCGTCAAAATAGGCAACGATAATAGGAGGCATGCTGCGCCGAAGCCCCCATAGGTGTCATAACCCGGTTCGCCCGGTTCGAGGTCATATTTGCCACCAAAGTAATCTAATGCAGCGATACAGCATGCTATCGCAAATATGATTGCGATATTTTTGTATTTCATACTCAGTTGAAGATGACTGAATTCTAAAATGCTGAAGTAAAGCTACCGAATATAAAACGTCTCCGGCACCCACCGTTTGTTCTTGAGGGTGACGCGTTGCCAGCCGGATTTGTCGTTCGTGGCGATCCAGCGGCGTTCTTCCTTGCGGTAATGCCAGTCCTTGTCGACTTGGTAGTAGATTTGCCGGTCGCGGATTTCGAGGATGTTGCAGATCTCGTGGTTGTGATGATTTTCCTGGTCGAAATCGGTCAGGATCGGGTTGGCCATGTGCGAGTAGAGGGCGTTGAGTTCGCGCAGCAGGGCCCCTTCGCGCACGCCGAGGTCACGGACACTGAGGCCGAGCTTGCGGGCCTCGCGGGCGGTGATGGGATAGGAATGGGACGGATAATTCGCGTTGAGCTCGCGGCTGATCCGCGCGGCGCGTTTGCCGGTGGGCATGTGGTAGCTGAGCAATTCCTGGCAGATGCGAATCGAGAGCGAGCTGGAGCGGTCGAGCGCGCCGATGACGAGCGGGTGCAGGTAACGGTAGACCTCGGGGTACGGGTTGCCCTTGACGCGCTGCTCCTTCCAAAGGCGCAGGATGCGCGAGACCTCGTCCTGGCTGACGGAGACGACTTCGTTGCGGCTATCGACCGGCGAAAGCTGGTGCTTGAGGCTGCTGTCGACCGCCGTGAGGTACGAGGTCGGACCCATGTGGATTTCGTTCGCGCCCAAGGCGACCATGGTGGCAGCGGAGGCGCACTCAAACGGCGCATAAAGGACGACGCGCTTGAACTTGCTGCGCAAGAGATGGACGAGACGCAGGGCGGCCTCGGGGTTGCCTCCGTCCGACTTGAGGAAGAGTCCCACGGCGTCGGCGTTTTTGCGGGTATCGAGCAACTGCGCCATGGCCATGACGTCGTTCTGGCAGATGGAGCCGCCGGAGGAAGTCCAATAAGCCAGCAGGGGCAGGCCGGTGACCTTCTCAAATTGGGCGAAAATCGCCTGCGTTTCCTTCGTGTGAACGGGTGCCCTCTTGGTGGGCGTGGGGCGGACGGCGACGATACCGTTTTCAGGAGCAAGCTTGGCGCGGGAGCGGGGCATGACCTTTTAGCATGTCACGCCCCGAACCGGGAAGCAAGGGGCGGATTAGATACCAGTTCAGGCTGTAGCGGCGGTCTATGACCGCCGAGTTTTCGCAACTTGACTCGTTAAATCGTCGGCGGTCTTAGACCGCCGCTACAGCCTGAACTGAAATTGCGCGATCGCTTGCACCAACCATACACCGGGATTAAGTCGCGGTAACTGGCGCAGAATCGGTTTGCATGTCTTGTCATAGTGGCTACATACATAAATGGCCTTTTCTTTCCTCCGTCACCTTCGTGTCGCTTCATCCACTTCCGTAGCCCTCCTTTTAGGCGTCGCCTTGCTGGCCACGGGCTGTCATCCGCGGGTCTCGGACCCCAAGGACCCCAAGTTCATCGTGGCCGAAAAGGGCACCTGGACGATCACGCGTGGCGAACTTGACGCCGAAATCGCCTCCTATCTGAAGCAACACCAGATGACCCTCGATCAAGTCGGGCCGGCCAACATTCCCAAGCTGGAGACCTTCATGCTCGACAACATGGTCCTGCGCAAACTGATGCTGGACAAGGCGACGACGATGCAGTTGAAGGACGTTGATAAGGACGAGGCCGCGCAGCTCGCCGAGATCAAGGGCCGCGTCCCCCCGGGCCAGGACCTTGATACGGAACTCAAATCGGTCGGGATGAGCCTCGATGAATTGAAGAAGCGCATTCACGAACAGGTCGTCATCAGCAAGGTGCTGGAGGCGGAGGCCTTCAAGGATTCCACTCCCACCGAGGCGGAAGTCTCTGATTTTTACATGAAGAACAAGGAAAAGTTCAACATCTCTCCCCAGGTTCGCGCGAGCCGGGTGCTGGTCCTGGTCGATCAGAAGGCCACGCCGGCGGATAAGGCCGCGAAGAAAAAGATCATCGACAAGGCCCATGACCGGGTCGTGAAGGGTGAGGAGTTTTCCAAGGTGGCCACGGAAGTCTCGGAGGACCAATACTCCAAGAGCCGCGGCGGTGACCTGAGCTGGTTCAAGCAGGGCGAAACCGGCGAGCCGGAACTCGAGGCCATTGCCTTCAATGCCAAGACGGGCACCGTCAGCTCGGTCTTCGAGAGCCCGCTGGGCTACGAGTTCATCAAAGTGACCGACACCAAGCCGGGCGGACTCGCCACCCTGGCCGACGCCAACTCGACCATTACGAAGTACCTGACGGAGATGAAAAAGCGTAATGAGGAAGACGTTTATACCACGAAGCTCCTGGCCGATAGCGACGTCAAGTTCTACCTCGTGCGGGTCGATCTGAAAGCCAAGACCCCGGCTGCGCCCAGCGCGCCTCCTGCCGCCGATGCCGCCCCCCAGGCTGCTCCCGCGCCGGATGCCCAAGCCCCGGCTCCTGCACCGGCGCCGGATGCGCAAGCCCCGGCTCCCGCACCTGCCGCGCCTCCGTCG
>Ga0206955_1336_pt1 | contig 9909 bp, 11 predicted proteins | sample Alteio_BWOrgHeat_34_FD_153247 | JGI IMG/M metagenome (GOLD analysis project Ga0206955, IMG submission 153247) | Enriched cells from forest soil in Barre Woods Harvard Forest LTER site, Petersham, Massachusetts, United States -... | ecosystem: Environmental > Terrestrial > Soil > Temperate forest > O...
TTGCACTTCATTTCAAGAATTATAACGAAAAAAGAAGGCGGAGATTATTATGACTGAAAAAAAAATTACCAGTTATCCGAAGGAGAAAATTAACATCCTATTTTTAGAAAATATAAGCGACGCAGCCGTGAAGCATTTTGTTGACGAGGGCTATGCTTCCGTCAAAAAACTGGGTGGCGCGCTGAAGGAGGAAGACCTGATCCGCGAGGTAAAAGACGTTCATTTGCTGGGCATCAGGTCCAAGACGCAAATCACTCCAAAAGTGCTGGAAGCGGCAAAGAAACTGCAGGCCATTGGATGTTTTTGTATTGGCGTTAACCAGGTGGATTTGAAGAGCGCAACCAGCCACGGTGTTGTTGTTTTCAATGCGCCATATTCTAATACCAGGTCAGTGGCTGAGCTTGTCATGGGTATATCTATTATGCTTATCCGCCGCATTCCCGATAAAAGCAGGGGAGCTCACGACGGCCTTTGGCTAAAGGAGGCTAAAGGAAGCTACGAATTGAGAGGTAAGACCATGGGAATCATCGGGTACGGCAATATTGGGACCCAGGTCAGCGTACTCGCAGAGGGGCTGGGCATGAAGGTGATCTATTATGATATTATAACCAAGCTCCCCCTGGGAAATGCCGAGCAGAAGAAAACAATAAAGGACCTCGTCGGCCAGGCCGATATCATCACCCTGCACGTTCCGGAAACGGCCCAAACCAAAAACCTCATCAACAAGACTGTAATTAAACAATTCAAGAAAGGATCAATTCTCCTGAATTATGCGCGAGGAGAAGTGGTCGATCTCGATGCATTGGCAAAAGCGATCCAGGAAGGACAGATCGCCGGCGCCGGAATCGATGTGTATCCCTGGGAGCCGGAAAAAAATGGTGACAAATTCACAACACCATTACAAAACCTGCCCAATGTAATTCTCACACCGCATATCGGGGGTTCAACGGAAGAGGCACAGGAAGATATTGGCGAAGATGTCAGCAATAAATTATTTCAATACCTGGAGATGGGTCTCACAATTGGGTCACATACTGTTCCCGCCATCAACCTGCCTCAGCAGACAGGCACCCATCGCATTTTACATATTCACAAAAATGTACCTGGTGTTCTGTCCGAAATCAACACACAGCTCTCGAGACATAACATTAATATCCTGGCACAATATTTAAAAACAAATGATGACATTGGCTATGTCGTGCTCGATGTGGACAAGCGCCTCTCGGCCCAGGCATTTCAATTGCTGAAAGAAGTCCGGAATACTATTAAAGCGAGGCTGCTCTATTAGCAATTGCGATGGAATCATTAAAGCGGAATTTATGAAAATTGTAATAGTTGGGGGAGGTTTTGGAGGTTTGAAATTGGCCAGGACTCTTGCCAACAAAAAGGGAGTAGAAGCAGTGCTACTCGACCGCTTCAATTTTCACCAGTTCCAGCCCTTATTTTACCAGGTTGCAACTGCCGGACTCGACCCCAGCAATATTTCCTTTCCATTGCGTAAAGTCTTTCACAATAATAAAAACATAACGGTCAGGTTGGGAAAACTCATCGAGATCCTGCCCGCCGAAAACAAGATCAGGACGGATCTGGGAGACATGGATTATGATGCTCTGGTGATTGCGACGGGAGCTGATACGAATTTCTTTGGCAACAGTGAATTGATGAAAAATACGCTGCCGATGAAGAGCACGTGGCAGGCGTTACAGATCAGGTATAAGTTGCTTCAGAATTTTGAAGACGCCGTCAATATCAAAGATCCCGTGGAATTGGAAAAATTTCTTACCATCGTGATCGTGGGTGGAGGGCCAACCGGCGTTGAATTGAGTGGTGCCATCGCGGAAATGAAAAAGGATTTTCTCCCGAAAGACTACCCGGAGATCGATTTTAATAAAATGAAAATCTACCTGCTGGAGGGATCTCCGAAGACACTTGCGGTAATGTCGGAGAAGTCCTCGGCGGAATCACGTCATTATCTTGAGCGTTTGGGTGTTACCGTTAAAACCGGGACCGTCGTGAAAGCCTTTGATGGGAATACGGTTACGCTGCAAAATGGAGAAACAATTCCTTCGAAATTTGTGATCTGGGCGGCGGGTGTAAAAGGAAATGTGCCGACCGGCATCGATCCATCACTGGTCGTGAAAGGCAACCGGATAAAAGTCGACCGTTATAACAAAGTTATCGGCACTCAAAATATCTATGCGATCGGAGATGTCGCTTATATGGAAACGCCGAAATATCCTAACGGGCATCCACAGCTCGCAGCGACGGCGATCCAGCAGGGTAAGCGCCTCGCACTGAATTTCGTCGAAATGGCAAAGCCCAATCCAGAGCTTAGAGAATTTGAATATTTCAACAAGGGAACGATGGCAACCGTTGGAAGAAACCTCGCCGTTGTTGACATCCCCACCAAACCCAAACTGCATTTTAAAGGACTGCTTGCATGGTTGATCTGGATGAGTCTTCACCTTATGCTGATCCTGGGCGTAAAAAACAGGCTCTTCGTATTTCTCAACTGGCTCTATAACTATTTTACCCGCGACCAGTCACTGCGGCTTTTGATCCAGGATCCGGACAAAAAGACTCTAAATAGCTGATTTTTAGGATTGTTTGCCGCTCATTTCGTCTTCCTGTTTAGTATTTTCTTTCCCCTTGATTTGAAAGCTGCAGATTCGTGGGGCCATCGCTCCTCGATGATGAGTTTCAGTTCAGCCAATATTTCGGGATATTGATGGCTGAGGTTATCAAGAATAGAGATAGAAAATGCCTTGAATGCGACAGGATCTTCGTTGGATTGAAGATATTCGAAACAGCGGCTCATCAGTTTTCCGTGAAATTTCTTTGGGATCTCCACATTCTGGAGGAGGCGGAGCGTATTCCTGATGACGGCATCGTGAAGATTCTTTCTGTAGAGATTGTCGATGAGGGGCTTGAAATATGGAACGACGAGTTCGGGATGCCTGCGAACGCAATAGGACATGGGCCAGGCTGCCCGTTGGGTGACCCTATATTCACCTTCGAAAAACAGACACATCAGCGAAGCGAATTTCGCAGGGTCGTCACCGATATACTTTACAATTCTGTCGCATTGTGCCCTTGAATGTTCTTCGAGCAAAGCGTTTTTCAAATTCATGTACGGGCGATCAATTTATTAAAAGAACCCATGATGTTCTTATAAGAGAGCATGGTAAATTTAAAGACTTCTGCAAGTCTGAATCCGATAGTTTTTCTAAGAACAAGGCAGATCACCAGGAAGAATCCTGTGGCGGCAACTACTGCGCCATAGGCGGCGCCCAGCCATCCGAGATAACGAAGTCCGAGGTACATCAAACCATAGTTGAGCACCATGGAAAGAAGGTTCACCCAGAAATTGATTTTGGGTTTTCCGATGGCGTCCATCGTGGCGCCGAACTGGTAAGAAAAAGGGCGCATGAAACTGAATAGGATCATGATCTCCAGGATCGGAACGGCCGCAAAATATTTGCTGCCCGCGAGTATTTTTATGAATAGTTTGGGAAGAAGAAAAATAATAATGCTTATGGGAGCGAGAATGCTGATGATGGTACCGATCATTCTTTCTACATAGTATCTGACTTTCTCAGTTCCGCTGAGCGCCATGGCTTCCACATTTTTCGGGAACAAAACGTCGGCGACGGCCATGGAAGGTACATCCATCATATTGTTGATACGCGAAACAACATTATAGTAAGCAACAACTTCGGCAGAGATGAGGTTAGCGGTAATAAACTGGTCGGCATAACGACCAAGATTAGACGCTACATTCGTTCCAAAAATATATTTACCGAAATGAAACATGCGTCTCATGGTTATCTTGTCGAAGTCGAATCCCCGGAAAAAATAAGATCTCGCCTGGTACGCCAATACAAGCATTCCGAAAAATAATGCGCCGATCTGTAATTTGACGAGCATGATCAGGGTCAGTTCATTCCTCCAAAAAATTAGAAATACGATGATCCCTAACAGGAAAAGTCCCTGGCGCAGAAAATAGCCGTAAAAAATTTCCCTGAATTTGAAATGTGCCTGCAATAATACTTCGAAATGATTGAAAGGGATCAGCAGGAGGATGAAGAGAATTCCCCATAGGCACATTTCGTAAAGGCCCGGCGTGTGCAGCCATTGCGAAAAGGCACGTCCGGCAAACAGAATAAAAAGGATGACGAGGACGGAGAAACCAATATTGGTAAGCAGGGAAACGGATTGCACTTTGTTTCGTTGATTGACATATTCGGGTTCGCTGAGAAACTTGATCATCGGGTTGCGCAAGGCGCCCTGTTTGATCGTTTCCACGACGGTCAAAATGCTCAGGAACAGCGACCAGATACCCATTTCGGTGGCCGTGGGAAAAACTTTTTTAGCGAGGATGATATAACCGACAACGCCAAAGGCTATGAGAGAAAATCGGTTGAGCAGGGTGAAGAAAACGGATTTGAACCAAAAGGAAGAGAATATTTTAAGTTTCAATTGGACCGGTTTAATGTGAAAATAAGGCAAAAAACCGGTTTCTCTGAAACCAGCGACAATCGTCTGGCGGAATAGACAGGATATATGTAGAGAAAGCGCGCAGCTAGTGCGTCCAACGGCGAAGCAGGTCCGAAATATGTTGCCATTTGTTCAGCACCATGCTGGTAATTACACTAACGATCACCGTTACAATGATGAGTGCAAGCCAGAATTTTGCGTTGAAATGAAAAAACCTGTTGCGTTTTGAACTGAGGTGTTCGAGCCTACGGTGGATTTCTTTTCTTTCGCTCAGTTCTTCGTATTTTTCTTTGCCCAGCGGAGTGATCTCAAACTGGCCGGCTTCAAAATCATTGATAAAGCCAAATTCTTTGAACTTACTGAACAGGTTGTCTATATATTCCTTTTTATTATCTATTGTTTCGGGAAGTGAACCGTTCAGGTAGTTGATAAAGGACTGCTGGTAAATTTTTCCCCGTTTATAAAACACTTCGAGGAACTGATATTCGGCCTCTGTCATAGTTTACGTGAAATTATAGGCTGTTGAAATTTAAAAAAACCTGAAGCAGATCGTAGGGACTGGGGATTGCGAAACTAAGAACTTTCTTTTAAAACGAGCCAAATTCAATGGGCATAAATTATAGGCGGAAATGCCTTTCCAGTTACCGAGGCTATTTTCCTATAATTTATATTATGTTAAATAGCCGCACAAGGCTATGAGAAAAGAAGGAAAGAAAAAAAGACCCACGCTTCTATTGGAATACAAAATACAGAGAACATTAGGGTTATGAGAACCAATCCCCGCTCATGACCTATCAGGAACATCTCGACTTTGTTTTGTTGGAACTTGACGCAGGCGGCAATAACATGCAGAAAATATCAGATATTCTTAGAAATGGTCATCTAGATGAATCATTTTCTGGCGGCATCGAGGCTGATCTTGCCGACCGAGGTTTTATTGGATTGACGGGTTCTGGCTGTTACCTCAAGCAGCCGGGAAAGGCTTACGTTACAAGGCTAAAAATAGATGGTGTTACACGGCCGATAGAAAAATCTGGAATTATAATTAATTCATTCAATAATAATTCTGGAAATCTAAATCAAGATTCAGATTTTTCTGAAAGTCCCATTACCCAAAGCGTTACTATCACGCCCAGCACAAACGAGAGCATGGACAAAAATATGGCTTGGTATAGTAAGCCGTTATTCAAATATTTTGTGTGGCCGCTTTTAGTAATTTTAGTAGGTAGCTATATTGTATATCTGATCACAATTATTTTTAAGTAATTCCCTGGCGCTTGCATTGATGTATTACGGATTTGTGCGCGCTGTTACTTCTATAACGGATTGTACTAATGATCGTGGATTTGGTCCCCGTCGCGATCGCGACGATGATCGGGTAAGAATTTGAAAATCTCAGGCGTGAAGATGTCTGAATAAGGCCAGGCGGACTTCCCTGCCGGCGGATTCACCTGAACTCTTCTTAATTTCGGCTATTTTTTTGACGACGGCCTGCTCAGCTGTTATTCCTGATTTCTTCTTCTTGTAGGCTTTCATGCTCTTGACAACAGCGGCGTGAGATCTTAGCTTCATGGAAATGGATTTAGGAATTCCTACAGGGATAACGCATAAAGCCGCCGGATATTGAATTGCCACTTAAATTTAATGTTAGTGCTTATAATATGATGGTTTTCTATCTATTATGCTTGAAAAAAATGTATTGCTTTCAGCCCCTTCTGGCCAGTTTTGGATATAAGCGGATTTAAATGAAGGTCTCTGTGGAAATACGGTGCAAAATAGCGTGCCCTAAGAATAGGTGTAGGACACCGACAGTTTTTTTCGGAATTCTTCCCGAAAAAAATTCCAACAACGCCAAGATGGACGGCGGAGAAAAACGTTTTTTAACTGTAGGTGTATGACACCGACCGTTTTTTCCGGAATTCGTCAAGAAAAAAACGAATGTTGCCGCTGATCTATCTCATCAGGTGAAAACGCGGTGTAGAGAAAGTTGCTTTGACTGATGGTGTAGGACACCTACCGGTTTTTTTCAGAATTCTTCCCGAAAAAATTCCAACAACGCCAAGATGGACGGCGGAGAAAAACGTTTTTTAACTGTAGGTGTAGGACACCGACCGTTTTTTCCGGAATTCGTCAAGAAAAAAACGAATGTTGCCGCTGATCTATCTCATCAGGGTGAAAACGCGGTGGAGAGAAAGTTGCTTTGACTGATGGTGTAGGACACCTACCGGTTTTTTTCAGAATTCTTCCCGAAAAAAAAACTAACAAAACGTTTTATATACGTCTGGACTCAATTATGAACATACTCAAAAGAAATACAACCCACTTTCGCTGGAACCTTCGGTAGGCAATGAAAAAGCCTCCCGAATCCGGGAGGCCCAACTATGAACAAAGCTGCAAAAAATGCCCACCTTGACTGAAACTCAGGTGGGCGCAGCAATCTCTTATTAACAATATTGGTCGAACGCAGCAATCAGATTGTGCGCAATCATCTGTGCAGGCCTTCCTTCGATCTGATGGCGCTCAATCATGTGTACTAATTCGCCGTCCTTGAACAAAGCAATAGAAGGCGAAGACGGCGGATAAGGCAATAACTTCTCGCGAAGCGCTCTCACCGCATCCAGGTCGTAGCCTGCAAAACTTGTGGTCAAATGGTCAGGCCTTTTCTTGCCGTTAGCGACGGCCATCAAAACACCCGGCCTGGCAGAACCTGCCGAACATCCGCAAACTGAATTGATCATGACCAGCGTCGTGCCTTTTTGCTCCAACTGACTATTCACTTCATCGGGGGTCAACATTTCTGAAAAGCCACTGTCCGTTAGCTCCTCTTTCATGGGTTGTACTATTTCTGTGGGATACATCTGATTGTTTGTTTGATTTAAAACACAAAATTAGCGAAAAAGTTGGGTCCTCCCCTGCTGCTAACTAACTGAAATTTTGGCGTTTGTGTTGATGCCTTCCTGAAAATATGTCGGCAAATAATGCAGTTTCCTGCCGATTTTGGCTGTTTTCGTCTTAAATAATACGATGGTATATAGTTTGTCCAACCTATACCGTAAATCTTAATTCAAAATCTAAAAGAATAATTCTTATGACACTCGTTAAAGTAAACAACAAGCCTTTTGGAAATTTTGTGGACGAGTTCCTGAATGATTTCCCGGCACTCGGAAAATCATGGATCAATGACTCTTTCAGTTTTCCTCCCGTAAACATTCATGAAACTCCGGATGCTTATCATCTTGAATTCAATGTACCAGGCAGAGACAAGGAAGATTTCAAGATCAACTTCGAAAACGGCCTGTTGACTGTGAGCTACGAAAAGAAAGAAGAAAATCAAAGCGAAGACTACAAGACCGTAAGAAGAGAATTTTCTTATCGCAGTTTCAAACGCAGTTTTAGCATCGACCAGCAGGTTGACGCAACCCGGATTCAGGCTAAATATGAGAACGGTTTGTTAAAATTATTGTTGCCCAAAAAAGAAGAAGCAAAACAGAGCAGCAGACAAATAAATATCGACTAATAAGTTGCTCATTGTGAAGAGTTTGTTCTCATAAGCAGTTGGTTTTGGTTTTAATCCTCTTTAATCATAAAGAGGATTTTTTTTATGCTTTGTATTCTACCATTGCTGGATTAATTTCGGGCACAATTTCAAAGCCTTTACAACTGATGGTCGTAACCCGCGTCCTTACATATCTTTTTTTCATGTCTCTCGGGATGGTCACCACCATCCCTTGCTTTTGCCAGAGTCCGGGGTTCCATATTCCCATGGCGATAGACAGCTCTAACGGTCAGGATACTGCACTGAGGATCCGAAACCTCAACCCCTACTTTACCCTGCACGTTGATTCAACACTTTATTATAATCTTGAAATCAATAAAAATCCTTCACAGTATTTTTGGTACCTCAAAAATTCGCCGCTCGGCCTAAGGATCAACAAAGACAATGGGATGCTTACATTCAAGGCCGACAAATCCTATTTTCTTTCCGGCAGGTTAAAATATGATCTTCCTTATAAAGTGATGGTCGGCGTCCAGAACCTGAACAATCCAAAAGACAGAGCCGATACCTCTTTCACGATCGTTTTCTTTACCACCGAAATAGTTCCCTCCCGTGTGAAACCCAGCGTTAGCAATACGGTCTTCATCGACGAAGGCGATACCATCAGCTTCAGGATCGATTGCGAAGCAGGCAGTTTCCCCATTGAAAATATTGCTTTCTACTCCAATATTCCGCTCAAGAATTACACAGTCGTAAAGAAATGCGATGACGATTTTACATGGACGCCGGGTTATGACTTCATTAAAGAATCCGATTCCCTCAAACAAAAACTGGTGATCCTTCAATTCGTCGGGGTCAATAAATTCTTTACCAAAGACACGGCTACTGTGAGAATCTATGTCAGGGATGCCCTGAACTATCCCGTAATGCTGGAGGAATATAACAAAACGACCAGGGCGGTTTCAAACTATATTCTTCAATTAAAATATGCGTTCATGGAGCTCGACAAAAAAGTCAAGGGCACCAAAACCACGCGTACCACATTCGATATGACGACGGCCTCATCTGCGCTGGGTGGAACTATTTTGTCTTCTTCAGCTGCTGTCGGTTCACAGACTGCAGGCAAAATCCTTCCGGGAGCCGGCGTTGCACTCGTTCCCGTAAAAGAAGCGGTGGCGCCGCCCAAAACTGCAGAGCAAAACTCTGCATCCCTGATACGCTCCTCTATCAAGCGTCTTGAATATATGAAATCTGAAAATGCATTGACAGGTGAAAAAGATATGGATATCGTCAAAAAGATCACCAAGCTGAAGGATGAAATGAAGCAAATTCAAATACAACTGATCGACGTGCCTACCGATGAAACCATGACGATGTCGGAGGACGAACTCAACGATTACTTCAATAGCAAAAAGGTCAACGATAAATACAGGCTTAAAAGCAAATAAGCGGTCCCACAATTGGGCTTCTAACGTCGACCCACAACGCTTTATGTATATCCCAGGATCTTAAGCATGCTTTGAGCAGATTGCTCCTTGGCATAGACCCAATCCGATAATTTTCCATTTTTGTCGTAGCCGACAATGATATGTTTGGGAGAAGGAATAAGACAATGTTTTATGCCCCCATAGCCGCTGATCTGATCCTGGTATGCGCCGGTATGAAAAAAGCCAAGGTATAAGGGTTCGCCGTTATTCAATTTGGGAAGAAATACTTCGTTGATATGTTCTTCGGAATCGTAATAATCGTGACTGTCGCAGGTAATACCTCCCAGAACAACACGCTGGTATTCGACATCCCATTTGTTGATGGGAAGCATCAGGAAGCGTTCCCCGATGCCCCAGGTGTCGGGAAGCGTAGTGATGAATGAAGAATCGATCATGTACCAGATCTCGCGGTCATTCTGCATTTTCTGT
>Ga0206955_1338_pt1 | contig 9894 bp, 9 predicted proteins | sample Alteio_BWOrgHeat_34_FD_153247 | JGI IMG/M metagenome (GOLD analysis project Ga0206955, IMG submission 153247) | Enriched cells from forest soil in Barre Woods Harvard Forest LTER site, Petersham, Massachusetts, United States -... | ecosystem: Environmental > Terrestrial > Soil > Temperate forest > O...
TATCATAGGACATTTGCAGACGAACAAAGCCAAGGATGCCATTAAAGTATGTTCATTGATCCAGTCAGTGGACAGCCTCAAATTGGCCCAGGAAATCGAGAAGCAGGCCGTTAAGACAGGCAAGGCCGTTGACATATTAGTTCAGTTCAATACTGCCCGTGAAGAGCAAAAGTTCGGCGCGGTGCCTGAAGAAGCGGATGCTTTAATCGAAAGTATCAGTAAACTTAAGGTCGTTCACATCAAAGGGCTGATGTGCATGGCGCCTTACACTGAAGATCAAGGGATCATCCGCAAAACATTTTCGGATTTGCGTGTGATCAGGGACGGTATTAAAATACGATTTGCCGGACATCCGCACGTGGATATGGGTATTTTGTCCATGGGCATGAGCAGCGATTACAAAATCGCCATCGAAGAAGGCTCCACCATGGTACGCGTGGGCAGTGCGATTTTTAAATAGGGGACAATATGGGAAAAAATATAATTGGGATCATCGGCGGCGGGAATATGGGCGAGGCCTTGGTTAAAGGTCTTTATACTAAACATGCTGTCCATGTTTGTGAAACAAATGCACCGCGCGTTAAATATTTGAAAGCAAAATATAAGGGTGTTGTTTTGGGTGATTTGAAAGTGGTAGAAGCGGCGTCAGTGATCATCCTGGCCGTTAAACCGCAGGATATGGAATTGCTTCTAAAACAAATTCCGGTTGGTAAAAATAAGTTATTCATCTCAATTGCTGCTGGTCTCACAACAAAATTCTTTGAGAAACATTTAGGCAGCAAGGCCCGTGTAGTTCGCGCCATGCCCAATATGCCTGCATTGATTGGTGAGGGGATCACAGCCATTAGTGTTGGACGCTATGCAACTTCAGCTGATGTTAAGACAGCAGAAAAGATTTTGCAAACTATCGGCCAAGCTGTGATTGTCAAAGAATCCATGATCGATGCCGTCACCGCCGTATCCGGCAGCAGCCCTGCGTATGTATTTTTATTCGTTGAGCAATGGATCAGCGCCGCCAAGAAATTAGGCTTTGATCAAAATCAGGCTAAGCAATTGGTTTATAAAACCCTACTCGGCAGCGCCCATTTGCTGGAGAAAAGTCCGTTTGACGCAGCCGAATTGCGCGTCAAGGTAACATCCAAAGGTGGCACAACCCAGGCAGCGATGGATGTTTTTTCAAAAGGTAAGTTTGATCAATTAATTTACAAGGCTTTATCTGCAGCTAAGAAACGAGCTAAAGAATTGTCTAAATAATATTTTGGTTCTCATGTCGGACGCTTATAGTTGTTCGTCATTCTGACACTTATAGTTGTTCGTCATTCTGACACTTATAGTTGTTCGTCATTCTGACACTTATAGTTATTTGTCATTCTGACACTTATAGTTATTCGTCATTCTGACACTTATAGTTATTCGTCATTCTGAGCGAAGCGAAGAATCTGAAAAATGTTTGAAAAGAAAGGGTATGTCTATATTTTGACAAATAGCAAGAATATGGTTTTATATGTTGGAGTTACTAGCGATTTGGTTAAAAGAATTTACGAACATAAAGATAGTTGTGTTGAAGGGTTTACAAAGAAATATAATCTTAAAAAATTAATTTATTTCGAAGTTTTTGAAGATATTGTAAGTGCGATAACGCGGGAAAAACAAATTAAAGGTTGGTTGCGAATCAAAAAAGTAGCTTTAATTGAAAAAGTAAATCCAAATTGGAATGATTTATATGAAACTATTGTTTGAGATTCTTCGCTTCGCTCAGAATGACGAGAGGGAATGAATATGGCAACAGTTGGAATTATTGGCGGGAGTGGTTTATATCAGATTGAGGGGATAAAGGCTGTGAAAGAAGTCGCGGTCAAGACCCCTTTTGGTGCGCCTTCAGATAAATTCATCACCGGTGTATTAGAAGGCATTCCCGTTGTTTTTTTACCCCGCCATGGCCGTGGGCATCGCGTCAGTCCTTCGGAAATCAATTACCGTGCCAATATTTACGGCATGAAAAAATTAGGGGTCGAGGCCATTATGTCAGTTTCTGCTTGCGGCAGTCTTAAGGAAAAATATAAGCCGATGGATTTTGTGATCCCTGACCAATTCTTAGACCGCACCCGCAAAGGCCGCAAGGATACATTTTTCACCGACGGCATTGTGGCGCATGTGGCTTTTGCAGATCCTATTTCTAAAGAGATCGCGGATATCCTCGAGAAAAGTGCCAAAAAGCTTAAAGTCAAAACACATCGGGGCGGCACCTATGTGAACATGGAAGGCCCGCAGTTTTCAACCAAGGCGGAGTCTAATCTTTACCGTTCTTGGGGCATGGACGTTATTGGGATGACAAATTTGACCGAGGCCAAACTCGCCCGCGAGGCTGAGATTTCTTATGCAACCCTGGCCGCGGTCACTGACTACGACTGCTGGCATCCGTCGCATGATTCGGTAACACTCGACATGATCCTCGATTATTTGAATAAGAACGTAGCCAATGCCAAGGCTATTTTAAAATTAGCCATTGTGGAAGTCGGCCAATTAAAACATTTTAGCGCCTCAGAAGCCCTAAAATTTGCTATCATGACCAATCCGGCTGTAATTCCGGCTAAGAAGAAAAAAGAATTGGGAGTAATTATAGGGAAGTATTTCAAATGACGTTGAACGAAATGTTCAACGTCATCCTGAGGCAATAGCCGAAGGATCTCTACCAGAATGATACTATGGAATACCAAAAGACTTTAAATTTGCCGCAGACGGATTTTGCCATGAAGGCGGGCTTGGTCCAAAAGGAACCGCAGATACTGGCCCGTTGGCAGAATGATAAAATTTATCAGAACATTCGTCAAAAGAGCAAAGGGGCCGCCCCTTTTGTTTTACACGACGGGCCGCCCTATGCCAATGGTCATATCCATATCGGGCATGCGCTCAATAAAATCCTCAAGGACATGATCGTCAAGTACAAGACCATGAAAGGCTTTGACGCCTTGTATATCCCTGGTTGGGATTGCCATGGCCTGCCTATTGAGCATCAATTATTGAAAGACATGAAGGCGACCAAGTCTGATTTTGATACTCTGGTCTTTCGTAAAAAAGCGCATGAATATGCGATGAAATTTGTCGATATCCAACGGGAAGAATTCAAGCGTTTGGGGATTTTTGCGCAGTGGGATGATCCATATCTGACCTTGAGCCCGCATTATGAATATTGGATATTAAAATCATTAGCTCAATTGACCCAAAAAGGTTTTGTGTACCGCAGCCTCAAGCCAGTGAACTGGTGCTTTTCTTGCGAGACGGCTTTAGCCGAGGCTGAGGTGGAGCATGAAAATAAAGAATCACCGGCCGTGTATGTAAAATTTCAAGTCGAGAATCCTGAAATTTTTAGCCTTCCCACAGATAAAAAAGTGTCTTTGTTAATATGGACAACGACCCCATGGACTTTATTGGCGAATGTCGCGGTCGCTGTTCATCCGGAATTTAATTACGGCGTTTTTGGTGTAAACGATGAATTCATTATCATGGAAAAAAGCCGTGCGAATGATATTTTAGCCCAGAAAGCCCCGGGAGCAAAAATCACTCTGCCTTCCACTTTCTTTAAAGGTAAAGATTTAACCAAACTTACCTATGTGCATCCTTTTGGTAAGAAGGAACATTGTCCGGTGGTTACGGCGGATTATGTTACTAATGAAGACGGTACCGGATTAGTCCATACAGCGCCAGGGCATGGGCAGGACGATTTTCAAACGGGTTTGCGTTACAATTTGCCGATATTAATGCCGGTCAATTCCAAAGGTGTTTTTACTGAAGAGGGTGCACCATTTAATGGTCAGTTTGTTTTTAAGGCCAATGACCAGATCATTGCTAATTTACAAGATCGCGGATTGTTATTTGCAAATGAAAAAATAAATCACTCTTACCCCCATTGCTGGCGCTGCAAGAATCCTATTATTTTCCGTGCCACCGAGCAGTGGTTTTTAAGCATAGACCATATCAATTTGCGCAGTCAATTAAGAGAAGTGATCGAAGATGAAGTTGAGTGGATCCCGTCTGCCGGGCGTGAGCGCATTTTGGGCATGGTCAATACCCGTCCGGATTGGTGTCTTTCCCGTCAGCGTCTCTGGGGTGTGCCCATCCCGGCCCTGAGTTGCCAGGGATGCAAGGGAGAACAAAAACTTTTTGTTGAGGTCATTGAGCATGTGGCCAATCTCGTCAGGAAACACGGCAGTGATATTTGGTTTGAGAAAGATGTCAAAGACCTGCTGCCTGCCGGCTTCAAATGTCCGGACTGCGGAGCTCACGATTTTCAAAAGGCCCAGGATATTTTAGATGTCTGGTTTGATTCCGGCGTCAGCCATCAGGCGGTATTCCATGAGATGATCAAAAGCCCTTTACCTGCAGATTTATATCTGGAAGGTTCTGACCAGCATCGGGGATGGTTTCAGTCGTCACTGATCCCTTCCGTGGCCATTGATAAAAAAGCACCCTACAAACAGGTACTGACCCACGGTTTCGTCGTGGATGGGGCAGGCCGTAAAATGTCCAAATCTTTAGGGAACGTGGTCAAGCCTCAGGAGATCATGGATACCTATGGCGCCGAGGTCCTGCGTTTGTGGGTGGCAGCTTCGTCCTACAATGAGGATGTGCGCGTATCCAAAGAAATCATTGACCGCCTGGTAGATGCGTATCGCAAGATCCGCAATACCCTGCGTTATTTATTGGGTAATTTACATGGCTTTGAACCGGATAAGCATATCGTGGAATATGGGAAAATATTAGAACTCGACCGTTGGGCCTTAAACCGTTTGGCCCGTACGATTGAGGCCATGGACCAGGGTTATGAGCGTTATGATTTTGTACAGGTCTTTAAAACAGTGTACAGTTTTTGTAATGAAGATTTGTCGAGCATTTATCTTGACATCCTCAAAGACCGGCTGTATACTTGCCCCGCTTATTCAGAAGAACGTTTAAGCGCGCAGACTGTTCTTTACTATATTCTTGATGCCCTGACCAGGATTTTAGCGCCTGTAATGTCTTTTACAGTCGAGGAAGTGCTTGAATTCAGCCCTAAGCGATCGTCGGTAAAGCATGGAAGTGTGCATGAATTAAGTTGGGCCCTGGTGGACAAGCGCTGGAATGCCCCAGAACTTGAGGAAAAGTTTAAAGTACTGTTAGACATGCGTGGATTCGTCCTGAAAGCTTTGGATGAGCAACGCAAATCAGGAAAAATCGGCAGTGGTTTGCAGGCCAAGGTGGTCATTCTAACCGCCAGTAATCGTGATTTTCAATATTTCAGTTCTTTCAAAGATATTTTGGCATCTATTTTTATTGTTTCGCAGGTCGAGTTAAAACAAGTGGCTTCGGTTGCGGCAGGATTAAGTGAGTATTTTAGCCAGACTGAAGTGCAGATATACCCGGCAGATGGTATTAAATGCGCCCGTTGCTGGAATTGGCGTACGGATGTAGGGCAGTCAAGTGCTCATCCGACATTGTGTGCCCGTTGTACAGGAATCGTTGAACATAAGGAGAATACGTAATGGCTACAAGGAAGAAAAAAATAAATCCGAAGTTTGAGCCGTACAAGAAGCTTCTGTTGAAGACCAAGGAACAGATCGCGGGTGATATACGCGGTTTGTCCGACGAGAATACCGGCAGCGGCAATGACCGTGGCGGAGACGTTTCCGGGCATGCCTTGCATATGGCTGACGTGGCGACCGATATGTATGACCGTGAATTTACCTTAGGGTTGGCGGCGAATGACCGTGAGCTTTTGTATCAAGTGAATGAAGCTTTAGAGCGTATAGAAGCCGGGGAATACGGCTTGTGTATGACCTGCAAAAAATCAATTCCAGCGACAAGATTAAAAGCGATTCCGCACGCGCAAACCTGTTTGAAATGCCAGGAATTGCTGGAATCAAAGAAACGCTGACAGCCATCCCATGCAAAATGCCCGCCGCTCCCAATGGGATATTATAATTTTTTTATCGGGCGTTTTAGCAGTCGTCCTATTTGACCGCCTGACTAAGAATTTTTTTTCCGGTTTTCTGGATCTGAACGAATCCATTGCTGTTATCCCGAATATCTTGCGTTTTACCCTCGTGCATAATACCGGCATTGCCTTTGGTTTTTTTAAGGATTGCGGTGCCGTGTTTATTATTATCCCGGTGATCTTGACCGGACTTTTGATTTATAATGTGTACTATTACCGTCACAGCCCGCATCTGAGCCGGACCTACATCGTGGCTTTTTCGTTGATCCTGGGAGGGGCCATCGGAAATTTATATGACCGCATCTTTTTGGGGTACGTGATAGACTTTATTGATTTTCGTATCTGGCCGGTCTTCAACCTGGCAGACAGCGCCATCACTATCGGTGCCGCCATAATTCTGCTAAGATGTATCCCTGCCTCAAAGTGACGTTAAACGAAATGTTTAACGTCATCCTGAGGCAATGGCCGAAGGATCTCTAAAAGAACAACCTTAATATGCACCCTATACTTTTTACAATCGGCCCCATCACCATCTACAGCTACGGCGTAATGCTTGCCACAGCAGTGTTGGTCTGCACCTATTTGTTGAGCCGTGATGCCAAGCGTTATCATATTTCCCAGGAAACCGCGTACGATCTGGTGTTTTGGTGCATGTTGTGGGGGATTATCGGTGCCAGGATTTTTTATATTTTTATCGAGTGGCCGTATTTTAGCCAGAATCTCATGGAAATCCCCATGCTACAAAAAGGCGGCTTGGCCTGGCAAGGCGGATTTTTGGGAGGGGCTTTGGCAGGGGTGTGGTTTGCCCGTCGAAAAAAATTATCTTTAAGGCCGCTTTTGGATTTGGCCGCACCTTACATTGCCTTGGGCCAATCCATCGGACGCATCGGCTGTTTTTTAAACGGATGCTGTTATGGTAAACCGGTGGCCTGGGGGATTTATTACCCCGTGCATAACGCCCGATTGTATCCGACCCAGCTGTTTGAAACCGTCGGACTTTTTATCATTTTTTTAATCCTTAAAAAAGTCCAGACAAAACCGCATCAGCCGGGATTTATTTTTGTTTTTTATCTATGGCTGGCTGCCATCGAGCGATTTATCGTCGAGTTTTATCGCGCGGACCATGATCTTTTATGGGGAGGCTTGAGCCTTGCCCAGTATGTAGCCTTAGGTGTTTTTGTCGCAGGCTTGATTCTAATGAAAGTATTTAAGAAAAAATGAAAGCCGTCTTTCTAAAAGCACTTTAAGGAAACGGCACATCTCTAGAATCAGTTAAAAGGTAATTCAGATGAAGCAGTCCCATACAGTGCAGGAAGAATATAAAGATTTGCGTTTGGATGTTTATCTGGCCAATGCCATGCCTGAAGTCCCGTCCCGTATGTTCATTAAAAAAATGATCGAGGCAGGTCAGGTCAAGGTCAACGGACACCCGGAAAAATCCAAATATAAAGTCGCTGCCGGAGATCAGATCGAAGCTGATATCAATGAAGAAGATTTCGCTCCCAAAGATATCCTCGCTGAAAAAATGGAATTGAATATTTTTTATGAAGATGATGATTTAGTTGTTATCAATAAGCCTGAAGGTTTGACCGTACATCCGGCCAGCGGCTCGCAAAGCGGGACCCTGGTTAATGGATTAATGTATCGTTATCAAGAGCTTTCAGATGTCAATGGGCCTGTTCGGCCCGGCATCGTGCACCGTCTGGACCGTGACACGTCGGGGCTCATCCTCATTGCCAAAACCAATGTGGCCCATGCTCGCCTGGGGCGTCAGTTTGAGAAGCATACGATCATGAAACGTTATGTCGCTCGCGTGCAGGGCAAGGTTCAGTTTGATCAAGGGATCATTGACGTGCCTTTGGAGCAGCATAAAAAATATCATGATCAACGGCAAGTCGCCTCTGAGGGTAGAGGTAAGGCGGCAATAACTTTGTACCAGGTCCTCAAACGTTTCCCCAAATCGACCCTGATCGCACTTTACCCGCAAACCGGACGTACCCACCAGCTGCGCGTGCACATGAAGCATTTAGGCCATCCGATTTTAGGGGATGAAAAGTACGGCCGCAAAGAAAGTTTCCCGCGGCTGGCTTTACACGCGCAAAGCATCGGCTTCATCCATCCCATCACCAAAGCCCCCATCGAATTTTCCTGTCCCACACCTAAAGAGTTCCTGGAGAACGATTTATAAATTTAACCTTTACTGCTGTTTTCGTTCTTCTTATAATACTTAGTTAAAGTATAAGAACGTTTTCTTTAAGGATTTCATGTTTAATAAAGCCGGAAAAACGCTTACCATTTTTGTCGTTCTGATCATCATCCTATTGGTGTCATCGACGAGTATTGGTTTTTATCTCTATCATTTGGAAGAGCGTTTGCATAAAAATGTAGAATCCCAGCTTGATGCCAGCCGTGCCAGCGAGACGAAATTGCAGGCCCAACTAAAAGACATTCAGGCCCAATTGAGTCTATCCCAGGATAAAAACAAAGAAGCTGACCAGAAGATCAATAGTTTGCTTGATGAGAAAGACCTGAATGAAGGCCTGCGCACTGCGTTGAAAAAAGAGAATGCTTCCCTGAAAGAGCAGATGGATAGTATCAATCAAGCCAAACAAAAAATGAAAACTGATCTTGATGATTCTGTTGCCAAATTGTCCCAGTTCCAGGAATTATTGAAAACTTCAGAGGAGAAAAGCAGGGAATTAGAATCCCGTCTTTCAACGTTGGCAGATACAAATAAAAATATGCAAGCCAAGATCAATGAGTTAAAGGCTGACATGAAGCCTTATGACCAGCGCACCCCTGAAGAACAAATTGCCACAGAGATCGTACCGCCGGGACGCAGTGGAAAAGACAGGGTAGAGCTGGATAAGATTGTGGTCAATCCCCAGGACGGCACCAAAGGCCATGTTTTAAGCGTTGATACGGACGCCGAGTTTGTGGTTTTTAATTTAGGCTTAAAGCAGGGAGTCAAGCCCAATGATGTGCTCTCATTGTACCGGGGGGAAGATTATTTAGGAGATGTCGAGGCCACCCGCGTGCAGGATGAAATGTCTGCCGCAGATATCATCCCACCGCTTTCCAGCAGGGAAATACGCAAAAACGATACCGTGGTTCTAAAGCCGTGATACTCAATAGTCGACCAGTCAAAAGCCTGCAAGGCCGTATTCATCTTCCGGCGTCCAAGTCTTATTCCATCCGCGCGTATATCATCGCAGCCCGGGGAGGGGTTTCTCAAATCCGGCATGCCTCAGATTGTGAAGATGCTCTCATCGCATTAAAAACCGCTCGTGCCCTGGGAGCGAAAGTCAGATCGAAAATATTTTCCGTCGGAGAATCAGGGACTACATTAAGATTTTTACTTCCTTTGTTGGCTTTGTATACAGATAAGGCTAAAGTCGTTGGAAAAGGGACCTTGGTAGGTCGTCCTAACGCACATTTGTGTGCAGCGTTACGTCAACAGGGTCTTGTTATCCGAGGTTCAGGAAAAAAAGAATCTGTGCCTATTGTGTTTAGTGGAGGAGAGCTTCGCGGCGGGCGGATTTTGGTGGATGGCAGTTTGAGTTCCCAATTTATTTCAGCGCTTTTAATTGCTTTGCCGACACTACAGACTGATTCACGGCTAATGCTGACGGGGAAAGATTTAGTTTCTCAGGATTATATCCGGATGACCACGGAAATTTTAGCCAAGGCAGGTATTGTGATCAGACGATTATCCCAGAGAGAGTACATGATTAAAGGCGGGCAGAAATTTAAAGGGTTAAAGAATTTTTATGTGCCCTCAGATTATGGCCTGGCTGCTTTCCCGATGGCAGCAGCTGCTCTCTTGCCTTCCAATGTTATTTTAGAGGGAAATTTGGATAACAATCTGATCCAATCTGATGGACATATCTTGGAATTTTTGCGGCGCATGGGTGTTGGATTTA
>Ga0206955_1340_pt1 | contig 9871 bp, 13 predicted proteins | sample Alteio_BWOrgHeat_34_FD_153247 | JGI IMG/M metagenome (GOLD analysis project Ga0206955, IMG submission 153247) | Enriched cells from forest soil in Barre Woods Harvard Forest LTER site, Petersham, Massachusetts, United States -... | ecosystem: Environmental > Terrestrial > Soil > Temperate forest > O...
CGACGACCACACGGAAACGAAAACCGTTTGTCGTCAAAGCGTCTAATATGGGACTCATGCCGGGCATTGATTACTCCAAAGCAAACCAGCTCGCCGACGACCTGGAGATCGACGCCTTCATCGCCTTGACCAAACGACTTGAAAAGCAAAAGCCGTGATCCGCTGGTTCAATCCACTCACCACAAAACCCAGGAAATGATCCGGACGGAAATCACCCTTGCTATACACGTATAGCGGAGGTAACTTTCTTGCATGCTCGCCCTGAGACTCGACCCGGAAATTGAAGAACGCCTGACCCGTCTGGCCCAAAAAACCGGTCGCACGAAAAGCTATTATGCCCGGGAGGCCATCCTGGAGCACCTCGATGACTTGGAAGATGCCTACCTGGCTTTAAGACGCCTGGAACAACCCGCCCGGACTTATTCAGCCAAGGAAGTGAAGCGTGCGTTGGGCTTATAGGTTCGACGAACGGGCCTTGAAGGAACTTCGCAAGCTCGACCGCCAAGCCCAGAAAGACATCCTCGGTTATCTCGACGAGCGCGTCGCCGTCGAGGCCGATCCACGCCGCTTCGGCAAAGGCCTACACGCCGATCTCGCCGGATTATGGCGTTACCGCGTGGGCGACTATCGAATCCTCTGCCAGATCAAAGACGGCCTGCTTCTCGTCCTCGTTATCTCCGTCGGTCATCGCAAGAATGTTTATGAGTAAGCCCAAAGTTGCCTGTCCTTTTTTCCCTCATATTGAGGTTTCTCTTTGATGTCCAAAGCGACCTTCCGGGCTTCCACCTTATTTTTTCTCCAGCTCGATATGATCGATGTCCTCTTCCGCGACGGAAAAAAAGTCCGCAGAGTATCTCGCTTTATTGTACCAAGTCACGATTAAGAAGTGCTTTCCCAATTCGTTGAACTCACCGTTAACGATGATTATTTTGCCCTCTTCGACAAGCATCCCTTTGGGACGGTATTTCACTTCGGGAAGCGAAGAAGCATCTTTAAGATAAACCGTGCAACGCAATCCTAAATCGCTTTTGGTCAACCGCGAAAACGTCACTGTACGGCCCGAAACTTTCGTGTAGGGCTGGTTTGTATCGCCCGAATCCGTGGCCATGGCCATTTCACTGAGCGAGAGCAAAAAAAAGGCACCCAAAAGCGGAAAGCGCCAGGGTATGATAATCATTTTTTCTCCACGATGATGTAATCGATTTCCGTATCGGGAATCGATCCGCCGTGCGCACCGAAGGGAGAAAAAAACCAGTTAACATCCATCCCGTGTTTCGAGAGGCCGACAAATTCTCCGTTCTCAATCATGATTCCATTTTGCCGGACAAACATTTTTTCCGGCTGAATTCCCGTGCCTGATATCATTGTTGGCTGACCGGGCTTGAAAAAAACAGAGCAACGGCGTCCGAGATATTGCAGATCAAGCTGCGAGAAGTTCAGTTTCACTCCATTGGTCAACACCGGATACGGCTCCACGGTTTCCCCCTTGTCCAGAGGGTCATGATTGTAAGCGAAACAGACTCCGCCCAGTCCTATTAGTAATCCCGCAAGGGTTGCAACGAAGGCTGGTTTGGTCACAATTCGGATGATACCTCGTGCCGAACCGACGTTTCAAGCTTGCCGCTACCGCCAGTTCTGGCAAAGTGACCTTTCCTGTCCGATCTTTTTCGGCGACACGGGCCGTAGCTCAGCTTGGTAGGGCGCTTCCTTGGGGTGGAAGAGGTCGAGGGTTCAAATCCCTCCGGTCCGACCCCCTTCCACATTTGGGAGGCCAATCCCCCTTGACGGTCTTCGCCCCTCCCCCTAGACAGAGGTGTGCCACTGTGAGTTTCGTACCCAAGAAGCGGCTGGCCAGACATTTCTGTAAGATGCTACCATTTCATTTCGATCTCTCTCACAACCTCTCTCATTTCTTTTTCAAAATTTAATTCTCCATGAACTTTTTCTCCGGTCTTTTTTCCAACGATATCGGCATTGATCTCGGCACCGCCAACACGCTCGTCTACGTCCGCGACCGCGGCATCGTCCTGCGCGAACCTTCCGTGGTCGCGATCAAGGCGGGCTCCAAGCGCGTCCTCGCCGTTGGTGACGAAGCCAAACGCATGTTGGGCCGCACGCCCGGCGACATCATCGCGGTGCGTCCCCTCAAGGACGGCGTCATCGCCGATTTCGAAATCACCGAGGCGATGCTCAAGGCCTTCATCCATAAGGTGAGCAACAAGCGCGGTCTCCAGCGCCGTCCCCGCATCGTCATCGCGGTGCCGACCGGCATCACCGAAGTGGAAAAGCGCGCGGTCAAGGATTCCGCGATCAACGCCGGCGCGCGCGACGTTTATCTCATGGAAGAACCGATGGCCGCGGCGATCGGCGTCGGTCTGCCCGTGCAGGAAGCGGCGGGCAACATGATCGTCGATATCGGCGGCGGCACAACCGAGGTGGCGATCATCTCGCTCGGCGGCATTGTTTTCTGCCGCAGCGTCCGCGTCGCGGGCGACGAGCTCGACGAGAGCATCATCAATTACATGCGCCGCGCTTACAATCTTATGATCGGCGAACGCACGGCCGAGGATATCAAAATCAAAATCGGCTCCGCCTACGCGGTCGAGAAGGAAACGACCATGGAAGTCAAAGGCCGCGATCTCGTCGCCGGCCTGCCCAAGACGCTGACGATCACCTCGCAGGAAGTGCGCGAAGCGATGGCCGAGCCGGTGCAGGTCATCGTCGAATCGATCCGCATCACGCTCGAGCGCTGCCCTCCGGAGCTTTCCGCCGATCTGGTCGAGCGCGGCATCGTCCTCGCCGGTGGCGGTGCGCTGCTGCGCGGCCTGGACAAAATGCTCGCCGAGGAAACCGGCCTGCCGGTGCATGTCGCCGAGGATCCGCTCAGCGCTGTGGCCGAGGGGACGGGCAAGGTGCTCCAGGAATTCGAGTACATGAAACGGGCCGCTGAGTCCGAACGTCGAGGCTGATTTTGTCGGACGACTTCTCCAAGGCCCGTACGAGCCGCATTAATTCCGAGCTGGATTTTTCCCGGTGAACAAAAGCACCACTTTCCTCATCGTCCTGTGCGCCGGTGCGATCGTCATCCTGGCGCTTCTCTTCCTGCCCGGCCAGGTTACGCAGCCGATGCGCAAGGAGGCCTTGGAAGTGCTCGGCCCCTTGTTGCGCACCGCGGAATCGCCGATCAATTCGGTCAGCCACATGGACAGCCAGCTCAAGACGCTGGATCAGGCGCAGACCGAGTTGAAGAAGCTGCGCGATCAGGTCGCGGAACTGCAATTGCGCAACCAATTCCTCGCGGACAAGGAGGCAGAGAACAAGCGCCTGCGCGAGATGCTGGGGTTCCAGGCCGCTTCCCAATACGAGTTGCTGCCCTGCCGCGTGATCAGTCGCGAACCGTCCAGTTGGTGGGACTCGGTCCAGATCAACGTCGGCTGGGCGAACAATGGGGACCTCGACAAGAAATTCCACGGTAAATATTCACTGACCTCGGATCAGCCGGTGGTCTCCCCGCGCGGCGTTGTCGGCAAGACGGGCAACGTGTCCCAATACGTGACCGACGTCATTCTCCTGGTGAATCAGAATTGCAGCATCTCCGCCACCATCGACGGCACACACGACCAGGGCATCGTGCAGGGCCAGGGCAACCTCGAAGAAGGCAAGGCCCGGGTCAAAGTGAATTATCTTCCGAAGACTTCCACGGTGGCCGTGGGACAGTTTGCCGTCACCAGCGGCCTGGGCCCTTACTTTCCGCCCGGGTTGCGTCTCGGCACTGTGACCGAAGTGCCGCCAGTCAAGAACGAGTACCCGACCTTCGGCCTTTACCGCGAGGCGACGATCGAACCGACGGCGGACTTGAATCAACTGGACGAACTTTTCATCGTGCTCGGCCCCAAGCAGGAAACCAAGGAGCAGGACAAACCCGGGAAGCCGGATGCCGGCCCAGCCCCAGATTCTACGCCGACTCCGGCCCCGACCCCGGACACCAGTACCAGCACACCCATGAATTCCACCGCGCCGCCCAAGTAAACCAATCGATCCCGGCGCGACTGCCCCGTTTTAAAAGCCCACCTTAATCATTACTTGCTTTCGGCCCTCCCTAGGCTTAACTGTGTTTAAAGAGAAATACTTATGTCAACGAATTCCAATCAAAATGCATCGGTTACCCGCGAAAAGCTCGTCGAAGATTTCAAAGTCCTCGGCAAGGACGTGCAAGAGTTGCTGAAAGCCACCGCTTCTGTGGTCGGCGAAAAAGCGGCTGAGGCCCGTGTAAAAGTCGAAGAAAGCCTCAAGGTCACCCAGGAAAAACTGGCCACCGCACAGGACGTCGTCAAAGCCAAAGGCAAGGAAGCCGTGGCAGCGACCGATGAATACGTCCGCGAAAATCCATGGAATGCCGTTGGCATCGCCGCCGGAGTTGGATTCCTGCTCGGGATCGGTTTCGCCGCTGGTACCTTCCTGCGCCGTCGCGACTAATCTTCCGCCCGATCAGCGCCATGGCAGCTCCTGAAAGCGTTGACTCGGGCGCCAGTCCCAGTCTGTTCGCCTCGCTCCGCTCCTTTTGGGGCGTGATTGTCGCCATCCTCTATACCCGGCTCGACCTCGTCACGCTCGAGTTGGAAGAAGAGGCGGCGCGGGCGGTTCAGCTCGTCGCGGTCATTGTGGCCGCGTTGTTGTGCCTCGGGATGACGGTCTTTTTTATCCTCTGCTTCCTGGTCATCCTTGCGGGACCCAATCTTCTTTTGGTTTTGGGAATTATTTGCGGCGTCTGCGTCATCGCCACGGCCATTCTCGCTCTCATCGCGCGCAAGATGATCATCGACCGTCCCAAGTTCCTTTCCCAGACGCTGGCCGAGCTTCGACGTGACGTCGCCGCGCTGCGTCCGGTGGACAAACCTGAGGAGACCTCTTCGTGAACAAGCCGGAGGAGGAAGCTTTTGAAGTGCGTCGCTCCCGGCTCGCTGGGCAAATCGCCCGGCAGCGCGGCGAATTGTCGGAAGCTTATCTCAAGCTCGAAAAGCCGATTCGCTACACCGAATATGGCATGAGGGGCTTCGGCTTCATCCGTCAAAATCCGTGGGTCGTGGCGGCTGTTCCCCTTGTTTTCAACTTCGCCGCCTCTCTTTTTGGTTTGAGGAAAAAGAAATCATCCGCCGCTTCTTCTGAAAATGTACAATCCATGGAGAAGAGCAAACTGGGCAAGGCCAAACAAGTGCTGTCTGCCGGTGTGCGCCATGGCTGGCAACTCTATCAACTTTACCGTCGCGTAAAGTCCCTTATCCCGTGAGCAAAACTAAACTTGGACCGGTCTCCAAGCGTTGGGTGATCAAGCTCGGCACCGGCATTCTCAGCGACCCCCGCGGCCAGGTCGACGTGGCCCAGATTCAACAAATCGCCTCACAGGTGATTGAGTTGCGCCGACAGGGACATGAAGTGCTGCTCGTCAGCTCCGGCGCGGTCGGCTGCGGCATGTCGCTCCTCGGACTGACCAAGCGTCCCACCGTGATGGCGGAACTCCAGGCCTGCGCCGCGCTCGGCCAACCCCGGTTGATGAGGCTGTACGACGAGGCCTTCGATAAATCCGGCGTGCGTGTTGCCCAGGTCCTGCTCACCTATCTTGAGCTCGACAGCCGTTCGCTCTACCGCAACGTCCAGCGCAGCGTGGAGCATCTGCTCCAGCACAAGGGCGTCGTTCCGATTTTCAACGAGAACGATGTCGTCTCCTATGACGAACTCGTCGGCGCGCGCTTCGGCGACAACGACCAACTCTCGGCCCATGTCGCGATCCTCGCCCGCGCGGAGCGGCTCATCATCCTTTCCAATATTCGCGGCCTCGCCACCAAGCCTGACGGCACGGGACGGCTCATTCGCGACGTGCGCGGCATCGACGCCAAGATCCAGAAGCTCGCCGGTGGCACGCAAAGCCAGACCTCCGTCGGTGGCATGATCTCCAAGCTCAAGGCCGCGCGCCTCGTCAACGACGCCGGCATCCCGATGCAAATCGCTCACGGCCGCCAAAAGAATGTCCTCGTCTCGATTTGCCAGGGTGAGCAGATCGGAACGATTTTTCATCCGTGACCGCTCGTCATTCTGAGCCTTCATCCTCGTTCCCAAGTTGCACTTGGGAACGCCGTTGTCCGCGCAACTTTGTTGCTTCAGTCGTTTGACTCATCGTCGTGGGCATGTACCGAACGAAGCATAGCTTCGCCGACAAGTGTGTTCCCAAGTACAACTTGGGAACAAGACAGCAGAAACGAAAATTTGGTTAATTTGAAAAATCTGGTATTTTAAGCATTCCTTAACCGCATCTTATGAGTACGTCCCTCACCCCCGCCGAAGCGCAAATCCGCGAGCAATGCCAGACTGCGCGCGAAGCCGCCAAGCTTCTCGCGACGCTGCCCACGGAACGCCTCGACCACATGCTCGACGAAATCGCGGAGCAACTGGAAAAAGCCGCGCCTGAACTCTTTGCCGAGAACGCCAAGGACATCGCCGCCGCCCAGGAAGCCGGGCTGCACGAATCGCTGATTGATCGCCTGCGCATCACCGAGAAAACGCTCGCCTCCATGGTCAAGGGTGTGCGGCAGGTGCGCGCGTTGCCTCAGCCTCTCGGGCAAAAGATCACTGAATGGACGCGGCCCAACGGCATCGTCATCTCGAAGATTCGCGTGCCCATCGGCGTCATCGCCATCATTTTTGAGTCGCGCCCCAACGTCACCATCGACGCCGCCGTGCTCTGCCTCAAGACCGGCAACGCCACCGTCCTGCGCGGCGGCAAGGAAGCGATCCACTCGAACCGCGCGCTCATCGCCACGCTGCAAAAATGCAAGTCGCTGCCCAAGGGCGCGGTGCAACTGATCGACAATACCGACCGCGCGCTCGTCCCCTTCCTCTGCAAGCAAAGCGATTTCATCGACCTGATCATTCCCCGCGGCGGGCACAGCCTCATCGAGACCGTCGTGGCCGAGTCGCGCATTCCCGTGATTAAGCATGCCCATGGCGTCTGCTCCGTCTTCGTCCACGCCAAGGCCGATTTCAACATGGCGGAAAAGATCATCCTCAACGCCAAGGTGCAGCGCCCCGGCGTCTGCAATGCCATCGAAACGCTGCTGATCGATCACGCCATCGCCGACAAGTTCGTTCCCCAAATCGCTGCCGCACTGACCAAGTCCGGAGTCGAGATTCGCGGTGATGAAACCGTACAAAAATTCGCCCAAGGCGAAAAGATCAAGGCTGCCACTGAGGAAGACTGGACCACCGAATACCTCGACCTGATCCTCGCCACCCGCGTGGTCGACGGCCTCGACGGCGCCCTCCAGCATCTCGCGAAACACAGCTCGCACCATTCGGACTCGATCATCACCGAAGATGTGACCATCGCGGAGCGCTATCTCAACGAAGTCGATTCCGCCACCGTCTACTGGAATGCCTCGACCCGCTTTACCGATGGCGGCGAATTCGGTTTCGGCGCGGAGATCGGCATCAGCACTGACAAGCTCCATGCCCGCGGCCCCATGGGCCTCGACGAACTGACCTCCTACAAGTTCGTCATTCGCGGCCAAGGTCAAGTGCGCACCTAAATGTAGCGGCGGTCTATGACCGTCGCATTTTAAACTCCGTCATCCTGAGCTAGTCGAAGGATCAGCCTCCGGAATACTTTCAAGATCACAGTTTGTTTAGCAAATTGCGAAACTCGGTGAGAGCTGATCCTTCGACTAGCTCAGCCGTAACGATGCAGTTGCTCCTGTAGCGGCGCGTCTATGACCGCCGAGGATAGGCCAGACCGTGCTGCTCATGCGTTCGGCGGTCATAGACGCGCCGCTACAGGAGAAGCTTCTTCTTGGGCGCAACTGCATCGTTACGGCTCAGGATGACGGAATCTTTGCACTTCCATCAATCTGTGCCACGTTACCTCTCTTCATGACTCCCCTTGAACGCGCCCATTACGTGCGGGACCAACTCCCCGCCGAGGGCCTCTTCGCGGAAAAAGCGTGGCGCACCGCACCGCAGCCTTTCGCGCTCAGTCCGATGCATGTCGAGTTGATTGAAAAACTCGGCATCGTCCTGCACCACTTCAACCAAGCCTGTAATCTTCTCTATCGCCAGAGCGCGGCGGGCAAGGCGCATCCGTGGGTCGCGCCACTGCTCGATGCGGGCAAGCCGGAAGAACTCATCGCCCTTTCGCGCCACGACAAGGTCAAAGGCCAGGTCTCCGCCGTGATTCGTCCCGACCTGATTCTCACCGAAGACGGCTTTGCTCTCAGCGAAATCGATTCCGTCCCCGGCGGCATCGGACTCACCGCGTGGCTCGGCGAAACCTACAGCGCGCTGGGCGAAAACGTGCTCGGCGGCGCGGACGGCATGCGCAAAGGCTTCTCTTCCGTGCTCAACGACGGCGAAGTCCTCATCTCCGAGGAAAGCGCGGGTTATCGCCCCGAAATGGAATGGCTCATCGGCGCAGATCGCGTCCGTTCGGTCGAAAACTACTCCCCCAGCGACAAACCGGCCTACCGCTTTTTCGAAGCTTTCGATTATCCGAAGCTGACCAAGTTCAAGGAGGCGTGGCAACCCGGCCAACCCCTCACCGCGCCACTCAAGCCGTTCCTCGAGGAAAAATTATGGCTCGCGCTTTTCTGGTCGCGTCCGCTCCAGGAATTCTGGCGGCAGGAGATCGGCGAGAAGGGCCAGAAATTTCTCCAACGCTTCATCCCCTATTCGTGGGTGCTCGATCCCACGCCGCTGCCGCCCCACGCGGTCATTCCCGAACTCGGCATTCAATCGTGGCAGGAGATGGAAAAATTCAGCCAAAAGCAGCGCGAGCTGGTGTTGAAGATTTCCGGGTTCTCGCCCCTCGCCTGGGGCGCGCGCGGAGTCTTTGTCGGTTCCGACCTGTCCGCCGAACAATGGACCGAGCAGGTGCGCGCGGGCCTGGCGGAATTTTCGACCCACCCGCGCGTGCTGCAACGCTTCATCAAGGGCGCGCTCGCCAAACAGGACTACGTCGCGGAGAACGACGAGATCGTCACGCTCACCGGACGCGCCCGCATCTGTCCCTACTATTTTGTCGCCAACGACCGCGTCACCCTCGGCGGCGTCCTGGCGACCCTCGTTCCCGCGGACAAAAAACTCATCCACGGAATGCGCGATGCGATCCTGAGTTCGGCGATTTCATCCTGAGCAACAATCACCCTTGCGTCCCCTTAGTAAGCGGGACTGACAATGATGACTCGATAGACATCAGGCTGCGACTCAGGGTCAGGGTTCGGCGTCGGATTGACCCTCGGCGTGTTATTCTGGGCACAACTCGTCTTGGTATCCGTGCTTTCCAGCGTGCCCGGAATGGGAGGGACCACGCAATTGGCAGCGGCATAGCCCAGGCTTGTCATCGCCATCAGGGCTCCGAGCACGAGCGTTGGCAAATAAGAATTCGTTTTCATAACAACTCTAAAACCGCATAGCCTATGCCAGCCACTCTCTTTCCCGCAACCGGCCTGGATTGCATGAGTTATTCCTCCACTTCGTCTTCGAATTTTGCTTTCTGCATGATCGAAGGACAAATCTCTTTGCCTAACGCCCGGTGCCTAGGTTATGGAAACTATTGAGTGATTTTGACACGCCTTTGCCGCATCGAACTCATCCTGCGAACCTTATGTGTCCCGATAACATAAAAGCAATTCCTTGCCCGCTTTTATTTATGTGGTGAGATTTTTCCTCCAACTCGATATAAGCTTTTCATGGATTTCCTAGAGCACATCTTTTCCACAGATGGATTCATGCAACACGGGATGTGTTATGAATGGAATTCCAATGTCATCACGCTCCACGTCGTCTCCGACGCATTGATCGCCCTGGCTTATTACTCGAGTCCCAT